>Ga0315903_10011675_pt1 | contig 10318 bp, 8 predicted proteins | sample LakEriMetagenome_7_FD_203524 | JGI IMG/M metagenome (GOLD analysis project Ga0315903, IMG submission 203524) | Freshwater fungal communities from buoy surface, Lake Erie, Ohio, United States - Buoy 2 MA119 | ecosystem: Environmental > Aquatic > Freshwater > Lake | place: USA: Lake Erie, Ohio... | reverse complement strand
CGAACACTCGCTCTGGGAACTTATCGGCAAATTTGTGTAGCCCGACCGGGATAAGCATCGCTGCAGTGATGCCAATTACATTTGGCTTGTTCTTGGCAATCTCGACCATTTCATCGGCGAAGACACCTGTCCAGCTCTGCTTACCGGAATCTCCAACGGCCTTACCGGTGTCTGGATCAATTTGACCAACTGCGTGGAATTGATCCGCCTCGTCGCTGACTGCTGGTTCGTAACCCTTACCTTTTTGGGTAATGGCGTGAACGATAACTGGATTGGCATATTTCTTTGCCTGCTTGAGGGCCTCTTCCATAGCGTTCATGTCGTGACCATTTACTGGACCGATGTACTTCAAATCTAGATTTGGAAAGATTCCTTTTGGTGCAAATGTTCCAAGAAGACCTTTAGCTGCGCCACGTAATGTGGAGTAAGCCATTTTTCCTGGCATGCCGAATTTGTAAAACACCTTTCGGCTTAGTCTGTAGAGCCTGCGATAGATACGCTCGGTTCGGATTCCATTTAGGTACCTCGCCAAACCACCAATAGTTGGAGCGTAGGATCTACCATTGTCGTTAACAACAATCACAAGCTTGCGGTCGTTATCATCGCTAATGTTATTCAGAGCTTCCCAGGTCATTCCTCCGGTAAGTGCGCCATCTCCAACAACAACAACCACGTACCGGTCATCTTGCTTGGTTAGGCGATAGGCCTTGGCGATTCCATCACCCCAGGAGATTGAAGAAGAAGCGTGTGAGCTCTCGACGATGTCATGAACCGACTCCGAGCGTTGCGGATAGCCAGCAAGACCTTCCTTTGAACGCAAGTTGTCAAAGTTTTTTCTTCCAGTAAGTAGCTTGTGAACATATGACTGATGGCCGGTATCAAAGATGATGCTGTCTTTAGGGGAATCGAAAACGCGATGAATAGCCAACGTGGTTTCAACTACGCCAAGGTTTGGGCCTAGGTGTCCCCCGGTTTTTGCAACCTTGGAAATTAGGAATTCACGAATGTCCTGGGCAAGCTCGATGACCTCAGCGTCCTTTAGACCCTTTAGGTCCTCTGGTCCGTTGACTCTATCTAGGATGCTCATTCGAAGGCTAACTTCCTCTATGCCGTTACTAACGATCGAAGCACATACTGCAAGATTCCGCCATGGCGGAAATAGTCGGCTTCTCCAGGAGTGTCGATTCGTAAAGTCGCCTCAAACTCGACAGTTTGCTTGCCAGGCTTGGAGTGCTCGCTTGGCTGGGCAACAACCTTTAGGGTCTTAGGTGTGAGACCCTCGTTGAGTTTCTCAACACCTGAGATGTCGAATATCTCCGTTCCATCAAGACCCAAAGAATCAGCCGAAGCTCCCGCTGGGAATTCCAGAGGTAGGACACCCATACCAATTAGGTTGCTGCGGTGGATGCGCTCGAAACTTTGGGTGATTACAGCACGGACACCTAACAAGCTGGTGCCTTTTGCTGCCCAGTCTCTTGAGGATCCAGAGCCGTACTCTTTGCCACCAAGAATTACTAGCGGCGTACCTGCAGCCTGATAGTTCTGGGATGCGTCATAAATAAATGCCTGATCCCCCGCGGCTTTAGTGAAATCTCTGGTGTAACCACCCTCAACATCTTGAAGTAGCTGATTGCGCAAACGAATATTGGCAAAAGTTCCACGAATCATTACCTCGTGATTACCGCGACGAGATCCATAGCTGTTGAAATCAACCCGTGAGACTCCGTGCTCGGTTAGGTACTTACCGGCAGGTGAATCAGCCTTGATTGATCCAGCTGGACTGATGTGATCAGTTGTCACAGAATCACCGAGCTTCGCAAGTACGCGAGCTCCGTGGATATCTGTAACCGGAGTAGGCTCCATTTTCATTCCGTCGAAGTAGGGCGGTTTGCGAACATAAGTTGATTTCGGATCCCAAGAGAAAGTGTCGCCAGTTGGAGTGTCAAGAGATTGCCATCTCTTGTCACCATCAAAAACACCCGCGTACTGGGTGGTGAACATGTCTGAGTTAATTGACGAATCGATAGTGCTCTGCACTTCTTCTGGTGTTGGCCAAATATCTTTCAAGAAAACATCATTTCCAGACGCATCGTCACCAAGAGAGTCTTTTTCGAAATCAAAGTCCATGGTTCCAGCTAATGCGTAAGCGATAACTAAAGGCGGTGAAGCTAGGTAGTTCATCTTCACATCGGGGTTGATTCGACCTTCAAAGTTTCTGTTTCCAGAAAGCACCGCGGTAACAGCCAGATCATTCTCGTTCACGGCTGCGGAGATTTCCTCGTCAAGAGGCCCTGAGTTTCCAATACAGGTGGTGCAGCCATAGCCAACTAGCTGGAAACCTAGTGCGTCTAGGTCCTTAGTAAGACCTGCTTTGTCGTAGTAGTCAGTTACAACTTTTGATCCAGGAGCCAAGGATGTTTTCACCCAAGGCTTGGCCTTAAGTCCTTTGGCAACAGCTTTTCTAGCAAGTAATCCGGCTGCCATCATTACCGATGGGTTAGAGGTGTTTGTGCAAGAGGTAATTGACGCGATACTGACGTGTCCGTTATCCATCGAGAAATCTTTACCAGAAACCTTTGCTGGCTTGGAAGCAATAGATGAGTAGGTAAGTATATCTTTAGCAAATTGACTCTTTGACTTAGAAAGTTCGATTCGATCCTGTGGCCGCTTAGGTCCTGCAATAGAAGGCACAACTGTCGCAAGATCAAGCTCTAGATACTCGCTGTATCGAGGTTCGATCGACGGATCGTGCCATAGTCCTTGGGCTTTGCTGTACTGCTCAACGAGATCAATCTCAGCTTGCTTTCTTCCAGTAAAGCGAAGATAGTCAAGGGTAACTTCATCGATTGGGAAAATCGCAACGGTAGAACCAAACTCAGGGCTCATGTTTCCAATAGTTGCTCGGTTTGCTAGTGGAACAGAAGCAACACCGGCTCCATAGAACTCAACAAATTTGCCAACAACTCCGTGCTGGCGAAGTTTCTCAGTGATTGTTAGCACAACGTCAGTAGCGGTTGCGCCCATCGGAATCTGTCCAGAGAGCTTGAAACCGACAACTTTAGGAATCAGCATGGAAACTGGCTGGCCCAGCATCGCTGCCTCTGCTTCGATTCCACCAACGCCCCAACCCAAAACTCCAAGGCCATTAACCATCGTGGTGTGAGAGTCGGTGCCAACGCAGGAATCTGGGTAAGCAAGTAACTGGCCACCAACATTTCTGGTCATCACTGTTCGAGCTAGATACTCGATGTTGACCTGGTGCACGATTCCGGTGCCAGGAGGTACCACTTTGAAATCATCGAAAGCCATTTGACCCCAGCGTAGGAATTGGTAACGCTCAGCGTTGCGCTGGTATTCAAATTCAACGTTTCTTTCAAATGCGTCCTTGGATCCCGCGACATCGATAACAACCGAGTGATCTATAACCAGCTCGGCGGGAGCTAGCGGATTTATTTTCTTTGGATCTCCCCCAAGATCCACCATGGCCTCACGCATAGTTGCAAGGTCCACAACACATGGCACACCAGTGAAGTCCTGCATGATTACTCGTGCCGGTGTGAACTGTATCTCAGTATCAGGCTCCGCCTTTGGGTCCCAGTCCAAGACCGATTGGATGTGAGAGGGAGTTACGTTTGCACCGTCCTCGGTTCGAAGAAGGTTCTCAAGAAGAATCTTTAGGCTGTATGGGAGGGTCTTGGCATCAAGCTTGCTGATATCAAAGATGCGATAAGACTCATTGCCTACCTGCAGCTCGCGCGCTACGCCGAAACTGTCAATCTTGGACATCTATAACTCCTACACTTTTGAGCAAATCAGCTCCAGCTGTCAAATTTACCACTTACCGGGTCCGAAGCACCGTGGCGCGAAGTATTAGCCAGGTGCCGAGAATAACTAGTGCATAAAGCGGTGGTCCCATGGCAATACGGGCTGTGGCCAAAAGTTCAGCACTCCCGGCCAAATACAGCGGAACCTGAACAACGAGACGAAGACTGAAAAAAACTACCCACATCGCGGTAACTAGGGAGTAAATTGTTACCTTCTTGCGGTCCTTGCGCCAGCTGGTGGCATTTCCCCGAAGAACCTCAACCAGAACACCAATAATTGGCCAGCGGACCAAAATAGAAATCAAAAGCACGCTGCCGTAAACAGCATTGGTTATAAAGCCTGGAACAAAGTAATCAACTGCTTCTCCGCCTTCGCGAAGAGCTAGCCAAGCTGCAAAGACAACAGCTATCGCACCGATCAAAGCACTGCTGGCAGATTTGCGAGTAATCAAGCGATAGACAATGAATATCGCTGACGCAGAAGCCGCCAAGGACACCGAAATTAGTGCTTGTCCGGTTAGCGCAAAACTGATTCCAAACAGCAAGCTTGGAATTATGGTCTCCGCTATGCCTAACTTGCCACCCATTCCTTCAAGAAGTGATTTGCTGTCCAGGCTGAGTTGTCCATCTACCGAATTAACGCCAAGTTTTTTGGCCGCCGAATCTCTAAACTTCTCGTCGGTCATTTGCTAACGCTCTTTTGAGCACCTGAAGGTGCAACTAGTTCCAAAAGCTCCTTTGGCGGCATTGGCGAGCTACCTCGAATAACAACTGCCGACCTAAAGATCTCGATCACGTGCGACATCGAGAGCGTGTCGCCAAGAGCAAGGCCTGTTATTACTCCGCGCAAGAACCATTTGGGTCCATCTACGCCAATAAATTTTGCCAGCCTGGTGCCGCCATCACTGGTGGGAATCTGTGCGTTTAGTTCTGGACCTAACGGCCCAACCACGCTTTCAGTTCTGCCCCCCTGCGCCAAAATAGATTGCTCCAACGAAGCGCGAATCTCATGCCATGCGCCTTCAGCTGCGGGAGCACTGAATGCTTGCAGTTGCAAGGTGGATCCCTTGTGTTCAACGGTCAAAGCAACGATCTTATTCGTTGATGATTCCACCTCTAGTTTGTAAGTAACGTCGTCACGCATTGGCAGTTGAATGGCGCCGAAATCAATGGTAGGCCGAACTTGGACTAGCTCGGTAACGTCAAACGGGCCACCACTTAGCCGATCAATCGGTTGGGATTTTGCTTTGCCGTAGTTGTCCATCTACTTATTTCCCGTCGAGCCAAAGCCAGCTTGACCCCGGTCAGAATCAGGAAGTTGGTCAACAGCGATGAAATTTGCTTGCTCAACGCTTTGGATTAGTAGCTGCGCAATTCGGTCGCCAACCTCAATCTCAAATTTCTCTGTTGATGAGTTATAGAGCGTGACCATGATTTCGCCGCGATAACCAGCATCAATGGTTCCAGGGGAATTCAAAACCGTTACCCCGTGTTTTAGCGCAAGTCCCGAACGAGGGTGCACCAAGCCAACAAAGCCAGCGGGTAAGGCAATAGCGACTCCAGTTGGAACTAGTTCACGAGCTCCCGGGCCAATCGAAATCCTCTTAGTAGATCGAAGATCGGCTCCGGCATCCCCTACTTTGGCGTAGCGAGGCTCGAATCCAGGCGATGCCATTACTAAGACGGGTACGTGAGTCATTGATTCCCAGCGTAATCTATTGAGTGTGAGTGAACCAGGCAAGCCTAAATCCCCTCTTTACAAGGAACGTGTCTTGCCAAGTTTCGGGACCTTTGCAGCCATTTTTGCCCTATTTCCATCGATAGCCATTGTTTCAGAGCCTTTTGATATAAGGATCGGCTTGGCTATTGGAGTTGGAGCTGTACTAGCTATTTGGGCACTACTTATCTTTCGGGCCCCAAAAATTGAGCTTTCAGAATTGGAGCTAAAGGTAGGCAGAGTATCCATCTTGAGGAACTTGATTGGCGAAGCCGAGGTGATTTCTAAGGAAGGGATCTTCTTGGAGCGCGGGCCGAACTTGAATCCGGGAGCTCACAAGGTTTTTCAAGGCTCGGTGAAAACGGCAATCAAGATTCCAATTACGGATGCAGAAGACCCAACACCCTATTGGCTTATATCAACCAGAAATCCCGACAAGCTGGCTGAACTTCTAAAAAAGAGCTAGGAATCGCACTCAGAGCAGATTGGACCATTCTTGGTCTTTCTTGCAACCAGCGAGCGGTGCTTGACGATAAAGCAGTTAGAGCAGGTGAACTCGTCATCCTGCGGCGGCAAAACGACCACGTCTAGGTCCTCAGAAACTACATCCGGGATTGAGAAAGAGTCACCAGCGTCAATATCCTCGGTGTCCGAGGCTGTCTTGGCGGGGCCACGCTCTTTGATAGCCTCGAGGGACTCGGTGTCGTCGTCAGCTTTTCTAGGAGCGTCGTAGTCGGTAGCCATGGATGCCCTTTCGTTTGTTCTTTAGGCGCTAGTAGTGTCTAACAAATACCCACCAATAGCAAACTGACACAGTGTGAATTTCCTTAGAAAATGCCGTGTTTTTGCGCACAGTCATGAAGCTTGCTGGCAAACTCATAGGCAGGAGATAACCCGACATGAAAGACATCAAGTTTTTAGGTTCAGATGGTGACTTTCTATTGCTGGAAGACTCTGATGGCCAAAGGTTTCGCCTCCTGCTGGATCAGTCTGTAAGAAGTGCAATTAGAAACGAAGCACCTCGAATGCTCGATGAGCCTCGGTTAAGCCCAAGGGAAATCCAAGAAGAAATCAGGGTTGGCCGAAGCATTGAGGAAATTGTCCAAGCCAGTGGAGCTCCAGTTGACTATGTAATGAAGTTCGCACAACCAGTTCTAGATGAGCTAAATCATGCAGTTTTGAACGCCTTGACAGTTCGGCTTGAAGTTCCCGGGGACCGCTTCAATAACCCTGCCACTAGAGAGTTTGGCGAAATCATCAAGGCACGACTTGCTGCCAGTGGCGCTGGAATCGAAAAATGGTCAGCGATGAAAGCCCCCGAGCAAGGTTTCTTCATCTATTGCGAATTCGAGCTTGAGGGCAAGCAGAACAAGGCGACATGGCTCTATGACCCAAAGCGGCTGGCGCTAGTCCCCGAAAATGCATCCGCGATATCTTTATCGTCTGGTGACAAGATTGCCGCACCTGCTCCAAGGTTGCGTCCTGTGAGCGCTCCGATATCTGATTTCACATCAAATCTTGCTGACACCGTAGAAATTATCCGAGAACCACCTAGGCCAGCGAGCCAGTTCACTGCACCAACTCCAACCGCGGCTCCAATTTCCGATACGGCAGATCTTTTGGAGGCACTCCGGAAAAAACGCAACGAGCGAGAGCTTCTAGAGGACCAGGAAGAGACCCCGCACACCGAATTCTTGTCAGTTGTCCCTGACCTCGATGAGCAGCCAGGGTTCGCTGACGAAGACATTAGTCAGGAGCCAGAAATTGTTGTTGTAGATAATCCTCCTGCACCCAAAAAAGGTAGGGCGTCTATTCCAAGCTGGGACGAAATCGTCTTTGGAACAAAGACCGAAGACTAGAAAACGATAAGCGGAACTTCCCACTCGGCCTGAGTCATGCCTCCGTGCTGTCCGACCATCAACAATGATCTAGCTTTTGCGAACCCTCGGTGATAGGCGACCCTGTCCGACTTAGGAAGTAGCACCAGATCTGGAGCCACGCGTTTGGCTTGCTCAGATAATTTCGAAAGCCAACCTGCGGCTATCAGGTCAGCAATCGTGACCACCTCGCAAATGCTTCCCATTGCCTTTTCAATTTCCACGAGTTTGGTAGCTAAGTCAGTGTTTTCTTGAAAATAGAGAAAGCTAACTCGTGGGTCTCCCCCTATTTGCTCAAGAGCGCTAAAACATTCATACTCATCGAGATAAATGTGTCTAGCTGGTTTAACATCAATTACTCCATGGTCTGCGGTGAGAACAACTCCGGCAGTTGACGGGATTGATCGAACAAACTTGACCAATTCGGTATCCAACTCTTCAATAGCGTTTAGCCACTGCTTTGAGTCAGAACCATAACGATGCGCAAACTGATCGAGTTCGGGAAAGTAAAGATACGTCAAGCTATTTGGAACACTAAGTGCCTTTCTGGCAGCCGTGAAGCGGTCTTGAAAACTTAGGGCTGGAATGTAGGTAGCGTTTGGCATGGTGGCCATAGTGAACCCGGACCTGTCATACTCGGATTGGCCAATAGTTGAAATTACCACGCCATTTTTTGCAGCTTGCTCAGAGATTGTCTCGAGGTCCTGGTACTCGTGTGGATCAAGTTCCGAACCAAGATCGTTTAGAAAGTTGATGTTCTGTTTTATGCCACGGTCATAAACCCGATGTCCGAGCACAGCGTGGCTGCCATTGGCAGCACCTGTTGCTAGTGATGTAAGGCTGGAACTAGTTGTTGCAGGAAACCCAGAGAACAAAGACTTAGCTGACACGAGCTTTTGATTGAGAAATCCTGCGTGTCCGGCAGCGCTTTTAATGTTTGCTGTGCCAAGACCATCTACCAGAATCACCAAATAACTCTTCTTCTGAGCGAGCTTTAGGGGATTATCGGACGAGCTAAGCGCGAGATAGGCGCTTAGGTAGGCGTCGGAAAGCCTCCCGAGTGATTTGGGAACAGAAGGTAGCATCGAAGCTAAGTTTGCCACAGCAACAGGAAGACCATGGCCAAAGATCCTATTGAAGTAGTTCCCGAGCGAATCTTCGACATCGACCTATCCAAGGAGATGCAGGATTCTTTTCTTGAGTATTCGTATTCCGTCATTTATTCAAGAGCGCTACCCGACGCCAGAGATGGCCTAAAGCCGGTTCACCGGCGCATCGTTTACCAAATGGGTGAAATGGGTCTTCGACCAGAAAAAGGTCACGTCAAATCTGCTCGAGTTACTGGCGAGGTAATGGGTAAGCTCCACCCTCACGGAGACAGTGCTATTTACGATGCGTTAGTTCGAATGGCGCAGCCGTTCTCTCTGCGCGCACCGCTGATTGACGGACACGGAAACTTCGGAAGCTTGGACGATGGGCCGGCAGCTGCCAGATATACCGAGGTAAGACTTTCCGCTGCCGCACTAATGATGAACGAGGGGTTGAACGAGGATGTCGTTGACTTCAAGCCCAACTATGACGCTCAACTTTCAGAGCCTGAAGTTTTGCCCGCTGCCTTTCCAAACCTATTGGTGAATGGTGCATCGGGAATTGCCGTAGGTATGGCAACAAACATGCCACCTCACAACATGCGTGAGGTAATCAAGGCGGCAATTCACCTTCTGAAGAACCCAAAGAGCACACTCAAGGATTTAATGAAAATCGTGCCTGCGCCAGATTTCCCAAACGGCGGAATCATAATCGCCGGAGATGGGATCGCCGAAGCTTACGAAACCGGGCGCGGCTCTTTCAAGACGCGGGCACGAGTTGCGGTGGAGAGTGTTGCTCCAAGAAGGATGGGCTTGGTTGTAACCGAACTTCCTTACTTGATTGGCCCAGAAAAAGTTATTGAGAAGATTAAAGAAGGTGTCAACAGCAAGAAATTGCAGGGCATTTCAGACGTAATCGACCTGACCGATCGAAGCAACGGACTCAAGCTGATAATTGAACTCAAAACTGGCTTCGACCCACAAGTTGTTCTTGATCTTCTGTTCCGCTACACCCCAATGGAAGACAGCTTCGGAATCAACAACGTTGCGCTCGTTGACGGGCAACCACAAACCCTTGGGCTTCGAGACCTGTTGGGTGTGTATCTAGCTCACCGAGTGGTTGTTACCAAACGCCGCAGTCAAAACCGCTTGGGTAAGCGTCAGGCCAGACTGCACCTAGTAGAGGGAATGCTCCTTGCAATTGTAGCCATCGACGAGGTGATCAGGATCATCAGGGCTTCCGAAGAGGTTCAAGAAGCCAAAACAAAGCTCATGAAGAAATTCAAGCTCTCGGACATTCAAGCCGAATACATTTTGGAGCTTCGCCTAAGAAGACTAACTAAGTTCTCGAAGCTTGAACTAGACAACGAGAAGAAGCAGCTAAAGAAGGAAATCGAGGAGCTTGAGAAGATTCTTTCTTCCGACAAGATCTTGAAAGAACTAGTTGCTGCGGAGCTGCAAGAGGTGGCCGACAACTACGGTGATGACCGCAGAACATCAATCCAGGCCGAAGAAACAACTGCACCGGTCTCAAGTGGAAAAGAGCAAGTCTCCGCACAATTATCCGACTCCCCAACAGCAGTTTCCCTAACTTCAAATGGGCGTGTGTTTCGCTCTGAGTCACCCGAAGCCCCTGCTTCAAGAAAAGTTGGCTATCGGAACTGGTTCTCATCGACCACGAGATCAGATGTCGTATTCATAACAGATTTAGGTCGAATGCTCAGAACTCACATCGGGGACATCCCGATCGGTGACTACGGTGCTCAAAACCCCGGTCCACTTGCGGCAGAGTTTCTTGGTCTGGGTAAAAAG
>Ga0315903_10011672_pt1 | contig 10320 bp, 8 predicted proteins | sample LakEriMetagenome_7_FD_203524 | JGI IMG/M metagenome (GOLD analysis project Ga0315903, IMG submission 203524) | Freshwater fungal communities from buoy surface, Lake Erie, Ohio, United States - Buoy 2 MA119 | ecosystem: Environmental > Aquatic > Freshwater > Lake | place: USA: Lake Erie, Ohio... | reverse complement strand
ACAGCGCCGATTCACGGAGGATTATCCCACGCGAAGAAGTTGAATACTTAGATACTTTAGTACGTGGTGTCTACGCGCGGCGGGATCTTCCCATAGGATATCAGCTCTCAAGCTCAACATTCTCACAAGATTTTAAATTATTAGTTCCTTTGCTAAAAGGCCAATTATCAACACGAGAAATACTAAATGGCCTTCAACTGACAAAGCCAATATCTTTAGGAGACCCACTAACAATTAACGATGTCAATGGCCCATATGCCGAACAAGCGCAACTAAGAGATCAAATACTTAATCGCGGCTTATAAAATTTGAATTGAATTTAGAATGAGGGAAAAGAGATGAGTAAATCGCTAAAAATTTTGCTTACAGGTAGCTCTGGAGCTATTGGGAACAGCATACGAGATAGACTTAAGCAAGACAAGCACACAATTATTGCCCCAAGCTCAGCTGAGCTTGACCTCTCTTCAACTCAAAGTGTAGTGAATTGGCTTTCAAATAATTCTCAGGAGTTATTTGATGGAATAATTTTAAGTGCAGGTATAAATAGGCCAGAGTTGTTAATCAAAACCAATGAATCCGAACTTTCAGAGATCTTAGAGGTAAATCTTAGATCAAATCGCCGAATATTGGCAGAGCTTTTGCCAGGGATGGCTGAAAGAAAGTTTGGCCGTATCGTGGCTATTTCAAGCGCCTACTCAATTATTTCTCGAGTTGGTAGGTCGTCATATTCAATTTCTAAAGCTGGCCTTGACGCTTTGATTCGTTCAGCCGCAGTGGAATATGGACCAGACAACATCGTAGCAAACTTAGTTGCTCCGGGTTTTATAAATACAAGTTTAACCTTGAGAAACAACACTAATGATCAGCTTTCCAAAATTCTTGAAAGAGTACCAATAAAGCGATTGGGTGAACCAGGTGAAGTATCTTCCGCTGTTGCATTTTTGATTTCTGCCGAGAATACCTTCATCACTGGGCAAAGGTTGAATGTAGACGGAGGGTTTTCTATAAATTGAAAACCATCAAAGAGGCAATAAAAGTAAAATCAATTAATGGAGATTATTTTGCTACTTTTCATACAAGCCAGAACTCATTACTCAGCGCTATATCTTCAAAAAATGATTCATTTTATTTGGTCGATGACTCTTTGTGCGCTATTTATCCAGAGATATTTTCAAATATCCCAATTGCATACATCTACTCCTTACAAGCAAATGAGATTAACAAATCACTTCAAAAAGTTTCAGATATTGCCGAATGGCTGATTAAGTCTGGGGCTACAAAGAGTTCTCATCTTTATGCAATTGGTGGTGGGGTAATTCAGGATTTAGCAACATTCACTAGCCATATTTATTATCGAGGCATTAATTGGACATTTATTCCGACAACCTTGCTTAGTCAGGCTGATAGTTGCATTGGTGCCAAGTGTGCACTCAACCTTAATGGGCATAAGAATCAACTAGGTGTAGTCCACACTCCGCAAGCAGTGGAAATCTTTACAGGGTTCCTTAAATCTCTCCCTTTTTCCGAAATTCAATCAGGGTTTGGTGAAATTGCAAAATTATCAATTACGGGTCCAGGTGAATTCTTTGATGAATTTACTGAAAAATTGCGTCGAGATGGTATTTCATCACGGGATTTGGATTCGATAATCAAACTATCCCTTTTATCAAAAAAGTATATTGTGGATTCAGATGAATATGAAAACGGTATAAGGCGTGTATTGAATTATGGACACTCTTTCGGCCATGCTTTAGAGTCGTTAACTCAGAGTCAATTAGTCCATGGCGATGCGGTAGTGATTGGGATGGAGCTAATAAACTTTTTAGGGGTGAAGTGGGGTATTACAGATCCACAATTTGCATTAACTTTCCAGAATCTTTTGAATGAGTATTTCTCACACGTCAAGGTTAGTCAGACAGTGGACGCATTATCTTGGGTAGAAGAACTGAAACACGACAAGAAAATGAAAGACGGGAAAATGAATTTCGCAATTCCACGTGGTGTTGGAGACATTGGGATATACACTCGTGACCTAGACGCAGACTTAGTGTTCCAAGTAGGTGATTACATTGCTGGCAGCCCCAGATTCAATATTGCTTGATGTCGGGGGAAGCTACATTAAGTCAGCGAGTACGCTATCAGGGTCACAAGTTCTTCAAAATGTATGTCGTATTGAAACTCCACCATTTCTTTCAACCCAGGGATTCAATAGAGAGATTGCAGCTTCAGAGCTCGATGTGGCAGTACGACGAGCTCTTAGAATTCAATACGAAAAATTTCCAAAAGCCTATCGAATTTTAATTAGTGGTCAAATGGGTGGATACGTAATAGATGGACGACGGGGTAAGCGAATTGTTTCGTGGCAGGATAACAGATCATTAAGCCCCGATAATCTGAATAGATACCTTAATCTGGTTGAAAAATTGGATGGGAGCTCCAGTTTTACCGATTCAGGTTCAGCACTCCACCCGGGATTACCACTAATTTCTATTGGGTCTGATAAAAATTTAGAGAACAGCAACACACAGGTGTTTCAAAGTCTTATTTCATATGTAGCGGCGTCGTTATGCGGAGTTGAAATAAGTGACATGCATATAACAGATGCTGCAGCATCAGGATTTTATGACCTAAAAAATTCTGATTGGAGCCCAGAACTTATTGGTTGTGCTGGAACTAAATTCACCTTTCCTAATGTTCATAACACTCTCTTTCAGGTGGGAACTTCTCGCGAATTTAGTTCAACTATTTACTGTGCCGTGGGGGATCAGCAAGCGTCGCTTTTGGGTTCAGGGCTGACATCAAAAAATATTGTTGTGAACATTGGAACAGGCGGTCAGGTTGCAGGTTTACATTCAGGAAATTTTGAGAACAGTAACGTGCAGCTTAGACCCTATTTTGATGGACAATTGATTAAGACAATTACTTACTTGCCTTCCGGTAGATCTCTGAAAGCATTTGTTGAGTTTTGCATTGGCGATAACAATAATCCCGAAAACTTTGAGGAATTTTTCGAAATGGCTGTTACTAAAGAGAGTATTGGCGACTTAGATTTGTCAGATTTTGATTCAACAATCAAGAATATTTCTTTAGGAATTCATGCCAATAATTACAAAGGAATCGCTGGTTCTTACCTCAATTCCTTAGCGAAGGCTTATACGAATGCAATTAATCGCCTAAATCTTCAAGGGGATCTCATATTTGCGGGTAGGGTTGGACAAAAATTTAAGAAGCTTGCGGAGCAAATTTCAAACCTCACATCAAGAAATTATACGATTTCCAAAAGCTATGAAACTACTCTTCAAGGATTAGCCGAACTTACAAGCGAAATTTAATTTATATCAATCGTAAGTTCAACGCAGCTATTACGGAAAAAATTTGATCAGTAAGATTCTTCATTGGTAATCCCATTGAAAGGGCTCTATCCTCAAAATCGTTTCTTTCTGAGAAATAATGATTCGAGATATTAGCATCCCTATTTTTGAATTCAATTGAATTTTGAGGCAAATTAAACATCTCCAATAAAATGTTGGATAGTTCAAAAAGCGAAACCTTTATTCCTCCGGTCTCCAAAGAGACAGATTTACCGTTTATTGCAAGACGAAGTAGAAAATTCATTAATTCTCTCGAATCCATGTACCTACGCAAAACAGTAGCAGGCGAATCTAAAATTATCTTTTTGGAAGTCATGGCTTGAGAAATTAAGTTTCCAAATGCGTACTTATTAGGTTCAGGCATATCAATTCCAGTTAGAGAGAACACTCGACAATTGATCAATGGGATGCCAACGGCGACACATGCGTTATAAAATGCGTCTTCTTGCTCTGCCTTCAATGAGGCATACAGATTGTAAGATCCATCCAACTTTTGATTCTGGCTCATATTTGATACAACTCCGCTTGATAGGTTAATCACAGACCCAACCTGACCAGACCCTATAATCTCTACCGAGTCGTGAATAAGTTGCCTATTAGCGAGCAAATAATCCGAGTCAGTCATATTCACAGATTTATCTCGCGTCAAGAATGCAAAAGGGGCGAAACAGTCAAAGCAATTAGTTGTTATTGTTTCTGTATCAAACGATTGGATTCGGCGGGTATGGCCACCCTTAACAACTAAATCGCGCTCAGTCCTCCCATACAAAGACAAATTAACAGGGAAAGGAATCAAATCATTTGTCGCACCAATTAACGACTGCCCTAACCATCCAGTTGCCCCAGTTACACAGACAGAAAAAGACGATTTAATTTTACTCATTGACCCCATAGTTCTCTGGGAAGATACTTAAAAACTTGAGCCGCAAGTTCAGGAGATATTTTGGGTGACATGTCATGAATGGCAGCTGAAGACATTTGGCCACTTGGAAGAATTTTACTTGCTACCTTAGGTGTATACAGCAAATTTGGATCTGTCATTACTTCAAAAAAAATTGGTTTTTTACCATCAAGAGAATGCATGAAATGAAAGGCAACAAAATCCTCCGGAGTTATTCTTTGGTATTCAATGCCATATGCATTACAGATATCCGACCAATTAGGCAGGCCTAATCCAGTCTTAACATCACACCCTACATAATTGCCGCTGAAATAAGAAATTTGACTTGAACGTATCGAGGCATAACCTGAATTGGAAAAAATAAACATTTTTAAATTCAAATTATTAGATTTAACAGTACCCAAATCTTGTAAGTTTTGAGCAAAACCTCCATCACCTTCAAACAAGAGGATTCTCGAATCAGGGTTTGCAATTGCGGCGCCGATCGCACCAGCTAATCCATATCCCATGCTTGCGAGACCTTTATTTGAGATTATTTGCTGCCCACGGGAATTTTGGAAACTTTGATGAGTTGCAGTAAAGGTTCCACCGCTACTACAAGTAACAACGATGTCATTTTTTGACGAATTTTTACTTATCAAATTTATTAAGACGTGCGGGTTAACATAATCACTCGTATTCTTGTGAAACTCTTCTATGATTGGAACCTCACGCTTAACTAAATCTAAAAATTCTAACCATTCCTCCCGAGAAGTAAGTGTTTTAGCAGATGAAAACTCTTCAATTAGTAAGGTTAAGAATTCCGTCGAAGTACTACGTATTGCAAGCCGATCTTTAGGATTGGGCTTATTTAACTCATTGGGATCAATATCCACGTGCACAATTGAACCAACTGGCATGAAATCTTCGCAGTTGAAACCAGTTTGTTGTAGGTTTAATCTTGTTCCAATCGCAATCAGTAAGTCAGATTGTTGTTGAAAAATATTGGCCCAACGCATCCCGTATGTGTTAGGGCGACCTGCATAATATTTATACTCACTATTGGCCCTATCGGCCCCTGTCCAAGTACTGGCTAGCGGAATCCCCAGTTTTTCCAATTGGGGCTCTAGTCTCAGAATTTCTGCCTGACTCACACCTGCCCCAAGTAGAACAAGTGGGCGCTTCGAATTCATTATTAGTGACCGCAACTCACTTAACTGCCAATTTGAAATAGGGTACGTCACAGAGCCCCCTTCTTTCGAATTTGCTTTCTCCATTAACTCACTAGCAGGTGAAGCAGATGCATCAATGCAAAATTCGATAAAGACTGGCCCTTTACGTTCAGTTGCCCCCTCTGTTATGACCTGTTGGATTATTTCTCGTGTTACAGGTTTAGAAATTCTGAGTGAAGCCTTGGTAATAGATTTTACCAATCCAATTCCATTGACTTCCTGAATTCCTTTTTGCCTCAATCCATCTGGAGCTAGATCATCACGTTTCACTTGGCCACCCACGATTAAGCATTCTCTGCTTTCGAGCCAAGCTCCTGCTATTCCAGTAATCGAATTGGTTAGACCTGGCCCAGTAGTTACCAATGCAAAAGCTTTTTTACCTGACCTATTAGATTCATTAAAGTATTCTGAAGAAATTACAGCCGTGACTTCGTGAACAACAGGAATGCATCGAAAAATCTTACTAGCCGCATCCAGCAGGTGCATTGAGCCACCACCCGCAAGAAAGAAACAATGCGAATAACCCATTTCTTGTAACCAACCCATAAATTGATCTGCATATCGCTCCATACCCTAAATCTATCAACAACTTAGGATCTATCAAAGATAGCCATATAACTCTAGAATACTAATTTGTTAAATGCCAGATAGTGAATTTTAATGAAATTCAGGTTTACTGACATTCAGAACTCTTATTGCTTACAATTGTCATCTGAAACAGTTCGCATATGAGTGAAGCTTCTATCAGCTCTTGCTTTTAATCGTGCGGTTCAAAATTGTCCAATCAGAATAGACACTCAATGCCCCAGCTTGAAATAACTCTGCTTCACTGTGGCCGCCCAAGGCCATGCCAACACTATGAATTCCAGCTATTCGCGCTGCCCAGATATCCTCTTTCCTGTCTCCAAACATAATTGCGGAGGGCGCACCGAATTCTACTAGGCACCTTAATATCACTTCCGGGTCTGGCTTAGGCATAAAACCATCAGTCCCTTGAACAAATATATCGTAGCGCGAAAGTTCTGAGTGCTTAATTGTTAGAGTTGCAAGATCTGTTGGTTTAGATGTTGCTACTGCGATTTTGATGGAATTTACTTTCAACATTTCTAAGAAATTTAGTACACCGGGAAATAGACTCGTATTTGAAATTATTCTTTCGTGAAGTGTATTGCGGAAGTCAGCAATGAATTCTTTCGAATCTAATCCCGTAAGGTTTAAGTCTTGAATCAAATATGAAATTGGAAGACCAATATTTTTATCATAAAAGTCAAAAGTTTTTGGTGGGAATCCCCACTGTAATCGCTTCTCATTTAAAGTTATTGCAATTTGTGTATGCGAATCAACAAGAGTTCCATCTAAATCAAAAATTACTAATTCATAATTAAGTGGTGAAGTGACAAATTTAGGCACAAAAGTGCTCATCTCAGATCAGTAGAAATAATCCACTAATTCGTTTCATCCGTACGTTCGGCCAAGATATAGAGTGGACGACCCTTCACTTCCTCATAAATTAGTGCGATGTACTGGGCTATGATTCCAATTGCAAGCATGGTCAAAGAAAACCCTAGTGTAATTATTCCGACTAAAGTGCCAAAACCAGCAAATGGAACTCCACTAATCAACCAGACAGATGAGAAAACTAAGGTTGCTAAAAAAGATACTGCGCTAAGTATCAAACCTACAACTGAGAGTATTGTAAGTGGGGCTGACGTGTGTGACAATATTGCACTCACCGCCCATTTCACAACTTTCTTAAGCGGAATCTTGGTAAATTTAGATTTACCAGCGAACCTATCTGGCCGTTGAATTTCTACAATTGCTGTTCGAAATCCGGTCCAAGCAATTAATCCACGAAGAAATCTATTTCTTTCCTGCATTTTCCTTGTTGCCAAATATGCAGGTCTACTCAATAATCTAAAGTCACTCACCCCTGGAGGAATCATCTGATTTGTGACCTTGTTTGCAATTAAATAGAAGAGCTGCGTCAAGTGACGCCGAATAAAAGGTACCTGTGCTCGAGTAATAACTCGTGCTACCACTTGTTCGTAACCACTTTCATACTCCCTTAAAAAAGCATGGATAACTTCTGGTGGATCTTGTAAATCAGATGCCATAATCACCGCAGCATTCGCAGTGGCAAGCTCTAGGCCTAGAGTAAAAGCGGAATCCAAGGGAAATGTACGTGACATTCTCAGGCCTAAAACTCTATTTGATTTTACCGAAAGATCTTTTATCAAGGCCCAAGTGTTATCTGACGAGCCGTTATCACAAAAAATTATTCTCCAATCATAGATTGGGTGCTCATCCATAACAGCGGCAATGCGTCGATAGAATTCTGTGACACAACCTTCTTCATTTAAAGCAGAAGTTATAATATCTATCGAATTCTCTTTTGCCATATTATCCTCAATTCACTATGAGTAGCAATACTACCGAACTGTGGTCGTATTAGTGATTGTTATTTTAACTGGTCAGGAGGTAGGTTATATTTTTTATTAGCCTGAGTTCAAAAGTTCAAACAATAATCCCTAAGAGAAGAGTTTCCTGCTCAAGCCTACGGAGTCAGACCCAAATTTGAAGGCAAATTATTAGATATAGAGTCAAAAGGTATTCATAGTCTCGATTCTCGACATATAATCCACTCTAAACTTATTCCTTGTTTATAGGAAGGATCTCTAGAGCCATGAAAAGTTTAGCTGGAACAAAACTGTCAGTAGGCTCAAGAGTCAAAGGAGTGCTACGTAGTAGAACTTCATTAGAGTTTATATTAACGCTAATTTTAGCGGTGCAATTTCAATTTAATTCGCGAGTTGGTGACGACTGGCCCAATTCAAATGTCCCACATTATGTAGGATGGCGTTACGGCGAAGTAACCATAGCAACCCTTTGGAATGAGATTTCTTATTGGATTACAGCTTGGGCAGATGGACAAGGACGTTTTTTCCCAGCTGCAGTAATTCAGGCCCAATTACTTTTTACGTTCTTTCAGACACAAAACTCAGTTCGAATTGTCTATTCACTAGTGTTTGTTTTATTTGTGCTGTTATGGGTTAGTCTAATCAAGAGAGTCTCGAAAATCCCTGCGACAGGAACTTATTTCCTGATTGGCTTGTCATTTACTATGCAATTCCGAAGAGACTTTGAACCACATATCGGTTTTGCCCAACTTGTAGTTTGGGCGGCAATTTGGTCTTGCTTAAGTTTGCATATGCTAATCAGCGCTCTCTCAAGTGATTCGGATACAAAAAGAAAAGCATACTCCATTTCAGCAGGAATTTTCTTCTTTATCAGTCTTTGTCAATATGAATTATCATTTTTTATGCTCCCAATTTTTTATATTATAACAAAATCGAATATTTATATTGCTAAATCAGAAGACTCCATAGTTAAAAATATTATTTCAAATAAATATAAGTGTTTGATTCCTATAGCAACAGCAGCTTCTATCTATTTGTCGATTGTTTTTGGATATTTGAGGCAAAAAGCAACCCCAGATGGATCTTATGTAGCAGGTTTTGATTTGGTCGAGTCCCCAAAAGCTTTTTTAATTCAGGCTTATGCATCTATTCCCACTACTGGCCATAGTCCAATTGATACATTTAAACTTCCAGTCAACAACTTCTATTTTTTTGTCGTCTTGATAATGACCGCAGCATATCTTCTGACTTTTAATAGACTGTTAAAACTGCCCAATTTAATTAATGCTTATCAGCAAAGCTTGTATGTTGCAAGATATTTATACCATCAGTTGTTGTTGTTTGGGATATGCTTAATTTCTATTCCATCGATTATGATATCCCTGCAACCAAGTTGGTGGGGTAAAATAAATTTCGGGGGCACATATCTTGGTATTGTGTTTGGTGAACTTGGATTTGCAATTATATTTGCGGCTACTCTCAGTTATATTGAACAAAAACGAAGAGTTGTTTTAAAACCAAAAACTTCTGTGATTAAAAAGAAGATAGCAAGACCTGTAGGAAGTGTTTTTGCAAATTTTGGAACCTTCAAGTTTATTGTCATTTTACTTGTATTTACGACGTTCTTAAGTAATTTCAGAATGATTGAAAGTACTAAAAATCGCGACAACATTTCATCTTCTTGGACCGCTTTGACAGAAGAAAGAAGCTTTTTTAATTCTTTAAAAAATCGTGATTTTCTATTTTCAACAACTTTCAATGATGCTTATGAGATTAATGTTGCTAATGTCTACAAAAAAACAGGGATTAGACTAGGGCAGATTTTTTATCCTCCATACCTATGGCCAGACTATTTAGAATGTCAGGGGCCCAGCACTGACCTATCAGTGGATGAAGATTTCAGCACTTGTCCACTAAGGGACATTAGGCAGAAGTCTGCCGCGACTCTAGCCAACATTTCAAGGGGAACTATGGGGGTCAAAATATTGACTAAAGAAAAAGGGTTCCCAGGTGACTGGCCTTCGATCTTGTTGAAACCCGGTGCACTCGATTCTAGTTCATTTTGGTACTTCAATATTTTCATGATAACAAAAACGACGGCTTTGGCTTATCTCGTACCGATGGACAGTAATCCTGTAAATTCATTGGCGCGCCCAAAGGAGGTAACTCTATATACCTTAATTTCAAATAATTCGCCTAGAATTTCCCCAGCATTTATGGGTATTTGCTTGGTAGAAAAGATCAATAATCGCTTGAAACCTCAAAAAGTAGGCGGTGTAGAAATTGTTAAGTGGGAGTTACCTTCGGTTTTGAAGGCTCCAACCGGAGAGGTTACCTTTCTAGAAGACACACTTGATATTCGCCAAATCACGACTGGTACGTGCTGAGAAATACACTAGTTATTATCAATTTTTGGTATC
>Ga0315903_10011663_pt1 | contig 10324 bp, 8 predicted proteins | sample LakEriMetagenome_7_FD_203524 | JGI IMG/M metagenome (GOLD analysis project Ga0315903, IMG submission 203524) | Freshwater fungal communities from buoy surface, Lake Erie, Ohio, United States - Buoy 2 MA119 | ecosystem: Environmental > Aquatic > Freshwater > Lake | place: USA: Lake Erie, Ohio... | reverse complement strand
ACAACGCACACCCAGATTTTGCAGATGTTGATGTGCCGCTAGATTCAAATACTGCAGTTGTCATTGGTGGTGGCAATGTTGCGATGGATGTTGCCAGAATATTGGCGCTAGAACCCAGTGAATTAGATCCGACAGATACCGCAGATCATGCGATTGTTGCATTTAAGAATAGTGATATCAGAAAGGTTTATATCGCTTTACGCCGAGGGCCCGAGCACGCCGCCTTTACCTCTCCAGAACTTCGCGATCTTCCAAAACTAGAACACACGAATGTGATTATTAATGAGGCTGAGATTGTTGCAGCCATTGCAAGAGTTGGGGATTCCGCCGAAAAAGATGTAAAGAGCAATTTGGACGCGATGCTATTTATTGCTCAGAATCAAAAGACTGAACATGAGCGAACAATTGAGTTTTTGTTTTCACACACGCCACAAGAAATTCAAGGAGATGACAAAGTTGAAGGAGTTGTCTTCTCAACACCAACGGGAGAGCGAACAATTAAGTGTGGTCTTGTCGTTACTGCAATTGGATATAACGCATTGGATATCCCTGGTGTTCCATTTGAAAATGGCAAGGTAGTCAACGCAGATGGACGAGTCACAGGCAACATGTACGTTGTCGGGTGGGCAAAGCGCGGGCCATCAGGAGTAATTGGCACCAATAAGTCAGATGCCTCTTCTGTTATTGAGCTAATTGGCCAAGATTTAGGTGAACCAAAGAATAAAAGCGATGTTACAGATTTGCTCAAAGGGAAAACCGTAGTAACTCAAAAAGATTGGGAAGCGATCAATGCTGCCGAAATCGCTGCTGGCGAGCCATTATCTAAGCCACGAAGAAAAGGAATTACTTGGGATCAACTCATGGCTCATGCGGAGATTTATTACTTTTAATTTCAAAACTAAGCGCGCATGATTTGAACTGCGTTAAGCACAATAATTGCAAGTGCCACTACGATTCCAAGTTGTCGTGCTGGCAGCTTTCCAACTAAACGTGCAGCTATAGGTGCAGCAATAACACCACCAATTGCTAACCCACCCACAATTGCCCAATCGATATCAATTCGCCAAATTTGCAGCAAAAATCCTAAAGAAGCAGATAATGCAACAACAAACTCTGCTGCGCTAACTGTTCCAACAACTTTGCGTGGTTCGGTTGCAGTAGTTGTAATAAGTGTTGGCGTAACTATTGGACCCCAACCACCACCACCGGATGCATCAACAAATCCCCCAGTAAAGCCTAGATATGTAAGAAATCTAGGATTTGTAATCTCCACCATATTTACTTGGCCCTGTGATTTAAAGATGTTGCGATAAAGAAGCAGAAAACCTAAGAATAAAAGCAAGGTAGAGATAAAAACTTTAGAACTAGAAAGATCAATGAAAGATAAGAAAGTTGCCCCCAAAAAAGCACCTATTCCACCTGGGATTGCCAAGCGAAACAGGATCTTTTTATCAATGTTTTCTGCATGCCAGTGCGAGACACCTGAGGCCAGTGTTGTTCCAATCTCTGCAAAGTGAACAGCAGCAGAGGCGACAGCTGCAGAGGCACCGAGAGTGACTAAGAGTGTGGAGCTTGTTAACCCGAATCCCATACCCAGGGAGCCATCAATTAATTGAGCTGTGCTTCCAACTAAAGCAAAGATAATCCAGTTCACAGTATCTCCTTCAAGATTCTTTCAACGATCTCATCAATTGGAGCCGTACCATCGACAATAAGAGTTGGTGATTTAGGTGGTTCATAATCTTGACCAACGCCTGTGAAGTTCGGAATCTCTCCTGCTGCTGACTTTTTATACAGACCTTTAGGATCTCGAGTTCTACAAACATCTACAGGTGTGTCTACAAAAACCTCCACAAACTCCCCATCTTCAAAAATGCTTTTTGCGCGCTGGCGATCAACTTCAAATGGACTAACCAAAGCTGAGATAACAATTAAGCCCGCATCGACCATTAACTTTGCAACCTCAGAAACTCGCCTAACATTTTCTGCACGATCTGTGGAGGTAAATCCAAGATCCATGTTGAGGCCCATACGAAGATTGTCTCCATCCAAAACATAGGAGTGCATACCCTGTGCAAACAAACGTTTTTCAAGGGCATTAGCAATTGTTGATTTACCAGAACCAGAAAGACCGGTTAGCCAAACAACCTTAGCTTTTTGATTTTTCTGTGCGCTTCGCTGCAATTTATTAACTTCATAATCTTGATGAGTCACATTAGATGAACGTCGTAAAGCGTGTTTGATCATGCCCGCACCGACTGTCTTTAATGTAAGACGGTCCACCAGAATGAAATTACCAAACTCGCGATCATCTAAGTAGGATCGCATCACAATTGGAATATCAGATGCAATCTCAACATCACCTATTTCATTCATTTTAAGTGTGTCAGTTGAAAGGTGTTCGCCCGTATTAACATCAATTTTGTGTCGAATCTTTGTAATCATCGCCGGAGTTGAAGTCGGCCCACTCATCATCAGATACGAGCGTGAATGAATCAAATCTTCTTCGTTGAGCCATACAACATGAGCAGCAAAGCGATCGGCAGCAGTTAAATCCTTGGCATCCTGAGCAATGACATCTCCGCGCGTTGCATCGACCTCTGGCTCTAAAACTAGAGTTACCGCCTCTTCAGTGTTGGCTGTCTCTATCTGATTCTCAAAGGTGACAATTGAGGAAATTGTGGCCTTTTTATTGCTTGGAAATATTGTGATTTCATCGCCTTTTGTAAATGATCCTCGGCGAACGGTTCCAGATACCCCGCGAAAGTTTTCTGCGCGAGCGATCATCTGAATGCGCATCAAGCCACTTGCTGTTTTATCAACTGGCTTTTCCCAACCCTGAATTGCTTCAAGCAAACTTTGCGACGAATACCAGGGCATATTTGTGCTTTTGAAAACAACATTATCGCCAGCTAGAGCACTCATAGGAATAATGTGTATGTCTTGAACATTTAGTCTTTCGACTGCACGCCTTATATCTTTAGAAATAGAATCAAAAACTTCTTGTTTGTACTCCATCGCATCCAACTTATTGATTGCAATGATGATTCTAGAAACGCCCATCAAGGAGCAGATTGTTAAGTGTCTAAGAGTTTGTGTCCGGACACCTTTCATTGCATCCACTAACACCAAACCAATATCTGCGCGTGATGCAGCAACTACCATGTTTCGTGTGTACTGCTCATGGCCAGGAGCATCACTAATAATCAGTCGTTTTCCATCTAATAACTTCATAGAACGATAAGCAACATCGATTGTGATTCCTTGTTCACGTTCGGCCTCAAGGCCGTCCGTTAGCAAACTGAAATCAATCTCACCGGCTGCAATTGTTGACCCACTTCGCCTTACCTTTTTTGCAGCACCAATAGTGTCATGAGGGACGCTGTCAGTTTCAACAAGCAAACGACCTATTAATGTACTTTTACCGTCATCAACGCTTCCACAAGTGAGAAGTCGAACAATTGCCCCTGACATTAAAAGTAACCTTCCGTCTTTTTCTTTTCCATGGAGTCTTCATTCTCTCCATCAATAAGACGTGTTGCTCTCTCACTGAGTTTTACATTAAGAACTTCTTCAACAACCTCTTGGATTGTTGTTGCATTAGATTCGACAGCTGCAGTTAGTGGATAGCACCCTAAAGTACGGAAGCGCACGCGCTGCATGGTGGGTTTCTCTCCAGCCAATAAGGGATATCGATCATCATCAACCATGATGAGTTGATCGCCACGTTTAACAACAGGGCGATCCTTTGCAAGATACAAAGAACTCACCTTAATGTTTTCTTGAAGTATGTAATGCCAAATGTCTGCTTCAGTCCAATCATTAATTGGGAAAACACGCATTGTTTGTTCTGGTGCTAACCGAGTGTTATATGTGCGCCAGAGTTCTGGTCGTTGTTCTCTTGGATTCCAGCGGTGACCGGGATCTCGCACGCTAAATATGCGCTCCTTCGCACGGCTTTTTTCTTCATCGCGACGGGAACCTCCAAGTGCGGCATCAAACCCGTAGAGATCTAACGCTTCGCGAAGGGCAACAGTGTTCATGACCCTTGTGTATTCAGAAATGCCCGCATCAAATGGATTGATGTTGTCTCGCACGCCTGCTTGATTTATATGAGCGATTAAATGCGATTTGGTTTCTTTAACGATTTCATCTCTAAAAGTGATCATCTCTTTGAACTGCCACGTAGTATCAATATGCAAAAGAGGAAATGGAATAGGAGCAGGGTAGAAAGCTTTTCTAGCAATATGAAGCATGACAGTAGAGTCTTTGCCGATTGAATACATAATCACGGGTTTTTTAAAGCTAGCCGCAGTTTCACGGAAAATCTCAATAGATTCTGCTTCTAGCTCTTTAAGAATTGCTGCTATTTTATTCATAGCGCAATCCTTGTGAACTCAAAATCAGTGTGAGTTTTCCCAGTTTTCGCAAGGAACTCTTCCTGTACTTTATTAGAACTATCCTGTTTACGAGTGGTTGGCGCAAGGACTAATTGTTCCCAATCGCTAAATCCATCAAACTGAGCAAATTGTTGCATCTGCCTAACTTTTTCGGGGTTATGTAAATCCTTAAAGTCAAGATCTAATATCGCACAACCTGAAGCTTTGGCAGATCGGAGAGTATCCTCATAGAATTTTGAGTAATTCTTGATGAAGCGGTCAAATTCAGTTGGATTCAAATCTATTTTTACATCAGAAGTTGAAGATGTGTGCCAATTGCCCGTTGCGTTGGCTTTCTTGTGTGAAACAAAACGATCTAGGTGGTTGCGGCGAAGAAAAATCATGTGAGGTTTAAATTCAGCAATCAATGATTGCAAGAGTGGATCAGAAAAATGTTGAGGGAATATCTTTATTACATGCACTCCCGGCAGTTTGCTTATTGACCTCAGGGTGCGGGTTGCATCTAAGGAAGTCTTTTCAAAACGAAGGTAGCTCCACTTCTTTCGTTGGCCGCGAAATTCAATAAAAAAACGTAAAGCAAAAAATGGATAGTAACGATTTATTTTTCCGACTTGAGAGTTCCATGCATTAAAGATAAAGAACTCACCATAATAATGAAAACCAACATCTTCATTAGCTAACAAACTACCTAATGCATGTGTACCGGAACGGGGGAAGGAGACGACAAAAACAATTTTTGACTTACCAGTTGGCGACTTTTTCAAGAATCGATAGTAAAGATACTTTGCTAGATCAATAACGTCTAAAATCACCCTTTTGATAGCGAAGATCAGCGTTAATTTACTTAGTTTTTTCTTGATTCCTCGCTGATCGGGCATTTCTAAATCCTATCAGTGGCCTATTTATTTGTTGGTAGTCTTAGCCCATGACATCGGGTCTGTCCAAAACTTTGAATAAATTCACGACCTTTTCGCAGGAAATAGCCTCTCTTGAGACTTTGCGCAAAGCCCGACGTTCAAAGATAAAAAAATATCCCACGCTTTCAGTATTGGTTTCAACAATTCGTCCCAAAGATTTAACGTCACTACTTTCGCAATTATTGCAACAGAGTCTTCCATCATTTGAAGTAAGACTAGGACTACATGGAGTTGATTTAGATTCAACGCATAAGAAGCAGATCTCAGCACTTAACCGTCGCAAAGTGAAAGTCTTTACTGAGAAATTTGACGCAGATAAAACATTAGGGACCGTTTTGTCCCAGCTTGCATCTAAAAGTAATAGTGATTTTATCGCCAAGATGGATGATGACGATTTTTATGGCCCGGAACACCTAAGAGATTTGCTTGATGCTGCAATAGATACCGGGGCAGAGGTTGTCGGGCGTGCAATGAATTACATTTATTTGGAGCCATTGGATATAACTTTAAGGAAGTTCGGCCGTGGAAGTATGCAAACCGTTGAACATTTCAGTGATTGGATCTGCGGTGGGACGATCTTGGCTAAACGTACTTCCGCCCAAGCAGCAGGCTGGTTTGGCGATGGAAAGTCTGCCGTTGATCATTTCTTATTAAGTGGTGTTACAAATAACGGTGGCAAAATCTGGCGAACTTTTGGTGCTGGATATATTTACCGACGAGGATTCACTCCCCACACATATGTCACAAATTACTCAAAATATTTGAATAATGCTAACGATAAGGTTGTGGGACTGTGGACTCACCCGATATTTGGAGAAGACAAATGAAGTTAGGAACATTTCGCTTCTCTAGACCCCATGATTTAGTCATTGCACAAAAGCCAAAACTAAGCGTTGGAATTGTAATTGCGTGTCGAGATGGCCAGGATAAATTGAATTTAGTACTAGCTTCACTTTCAGTGCAGAGTTATCCTTCAAAACTAATTAATGTTTACATCATTGATGATGGCAGTGCTAAGCCCTTAACAATTCCGAAGATTCGACCTAAAAATACAAAGCTAATCTCTTATAAAAACAGCGAAGGCAAGTGGGGTAAAACGGCAGCAACATCTGACGTTGTCTCCCAGATAAAAAGCGATGTTTTGTGGTTTATTGATGCCGACATGGTTTTTGAACCTGATCACTTAGCCCATCACATGAAGTGGCACCATGATGCGGATGACTATGTTGTTCTTGGATGGAAACGTTTTGTAAAAGATTGGCAATACACACCAGAACAATTGGTCCAAACCCTCAATGCAAATGGCTTTAGTGATCTTCACAAAGAGAGCTGGGGAAAAGAGCTGTGGGAAGCACGTGTGTCACTAACAAATGATTTGGAGAAGCCAGGAATTGATGGTTATCGTGCATTTGTAGGAGCAACATTTTCAATGAAAAATAGTCAATGGAAAAACTTAGGTGGATACAACCGAAATCTAGTAACTGGTGAAGATACCGAACTAGGTTGGAGAGTTTTTGTTAATGGATTGCGAACAGTTGTTGACCGCAAAGCACTTTCTTGGCACCTTGGATACAGCACAGTCGAAGTGCACAAAAATCAGATTCAAAGACATAACGATCCAACTTTTGCACATCTCATACCGCAGATGTATCGCATTCGGGAAAAAAGTAAATTTGATTGGTTAGTACCCACCTACCAAGTATTTATTGATGCACGGGAAACAACACTTACTCAAATTTTAAGTCTTAGGGAAAAGCTTTTAGCAACCCCGGGCTCCACAGCTAAATTCGTACTTCTTGCTCCTTGGGCAGTTCTCAATCGCCGATACACACCTGTGAGTGATCTGTATTCTGATCTTAGAGAGATAAAAAATTGGTTGGCTCAGGATCCACAGTTTACGTTAGAGGTAATTCCTGCTGATCAACTTATTTCAATTGAGTGGATCTTAGAGGAATTTAAAGTTGGTTCTACGCCGTATTACATTTTTGCAGATGCAAATACTTCAATAAATTTAAAGGAACTCGCAGAGTATTTGCTAGAAAGCGAACAAGGCTTGGTAGGAGTTGTCGATAAGAAAGACCAAAGAGCATTTGCAGTGTTTGCACCAGCGATAGCTCGAGCGACAAAGTTTCAAGGTTCTGTTTACCAAAACATCTCTGAGCTTTGGGGAATTCAATGGTTAAACGATGATCAATTCATGAAGTTACAGCGTGGGAAAAATACACTTATCAAACACTTTTTTAGCTTCCTGAAGCGAGAAGGCAAGAAGATAAACTCCCCTCGCCAACTATTAATTTTCCTTAAGACACTCTTTACTCTCATCGCCAGAGAATTATTCCGTCGGGGCTGATTGCAAAATAGCAAAAAATGACCCGGAAAAGCCACGCAATAGGCAGGTCGAGGGGCGTTTGGGGCAAGTAAAGAAAGCGGGTAGTATTGCTATTCACAAATAAATAAGCGTGCGTAGCTCAACGGATAGAGCATCTGACTACGGATCAGAAGGTTAGGGGTTCGAATCCCTTCGCGCGCACAAGTTAAGCTCTCGGTGCCTTTCACACCGGGGGCATTTCTTCTTTATGAAGTTAGGCGCGCAAAGCCTTTGCAAATTCGCGGAAATCTTCAACCAATAGATCAATTTCCTCTTGGCCATGTGCCAAAGAAATCAACCATTGCTCATCTAGCCCTGGTGGCGTGATGATTCCGCGGTTGATTGCAAACAACCAATGAGCTTCAGCAATTGAAAAGTCTGTCGCCTTATAGTCACGATAGTTGCGCACGGGTGTTGTTGACCAAGTAACGCATCCCTTTACGCCAAAACCTACAGTATGGGCAGGAAGTTGGTATTCCTCAATAATTGAACTAATGCGATCAAGTGCTTGTTGATTTAATGCTTCGGCAGATTCAAGTGCCCCATCTGAACAAATGCGATCAACAGCACGCACACCTGCCATTGCAAGTGGATTGCCATTAAATGTTCCAAAGTGAGCCATTTTTCCATTGGTTACAAAATCCATGTACTTCTTTTTCCCACCAAAAGCAGCAACAGTTACTCCTCCGCCAATTGATTTGGCGAGAGTGATTAAATCTGGTTTAACTCCTAAACGAGTTGAAGCACCATGTGCCCCAGCAGTTAATCCTGTCTTTACTTCATCAAAAATCAGTACAACTTTATATTGATCGCAAAGCTCTCGCACTCGCTCTAGATAGCCAGCATCAGGCAGGACTATGGCAATATTTTCTAGAACCGGTTCAACAATAAAGCAGGCAATGTTGTCAGCGTTTTTTTCGAACATGCGCTCTAGTGCAGGAATGTTATTAAATGGAACAACATAGATATCACCCGGCACAAGATTTGATTCAATGTAAGGTGTTGGTGCCTCTGGATCGCCGGCTTGATTAATGGGTGGCTTTGCAGAGACTACAAATGGATCGTAACTACCGTGATAACCACCCTCAACTTTTAGGATCCCCATTTTGTCAGTCGCGGCTCGTGCAACACGGACGGCATACATTGTTGACTCAGTTCCGCTATTTGTGAAGCGAACCTGATCAATTCCGAAACGATTGCAGATCATCTCTGCCGCCTCAGTTGAAGTTGGTGATGGAGTTACGAATAGCATGCCATCAGATAAAGACTTTTGAATCTCTTCAATAACAACTGGGTTAAGGTGACCTGCAAGCATCGCTCCAAAGCCCATCGAAAGATCTAACAACTTACGACCATCAACATCGGTCATATAGGCACCTTGAGCGCTGACAATTGAAATTGGATATGGGTCCCAATGCTGGAAACTTGATGTGACACCAAGTGGCAACGACTTATGAGAACGCGCACTCTCAGTTTTACTCTTATCAGTGTCTTTTGTGAAAAGTTGCCATTCTTGCTTGAGTATCTCTTCGACTCGTTTCGGGTCTACTGGAACTGAAGTTGTAGGCAGGAATCTAAACGTTTGGCTGTGATTATTAGTCTGTGTCAGCATTTGTAAAACTTGTACGGCAAAGGTTTCAGCTTTTGAAACTCGTTTGAGAAGTACTCTCCCGGTTCGTTTTTTAGTTCGGTAACTACCGTCTTTGGTAATTGACCCCAATCATCTCATGCCAATTTTAAAAAGCAACCCCTAGACTTAAACTATGCGTAAAGGCGGTGTTTTGATTGGTTTTTTCCTGCTTTTTTCAGTTTTAGTGGGCATTTCTCAGGATTCACAAAATACAAACTTTCTAAAGGGTGCGGGAATTTCTACAACTAATAATTCCAACGAAGAATCCTCTATTCCATTGAGTTGCATGAACAAAATAACTTTTGAAATTCGTGTGACAAATACGGTAAAGGATTGTGTTGCAACAGAGCTATCTCTGGGTGCATCAGAGATAAAACATGGACTCAATTATCCAAATGAAATCGATCCACAATTACTTGTTCGATTTCAAGCAGCCAAGGCATCTGCAGAAAAAGATGGACAAAAAATTTATATTGCATCTGGTTTTCGCACTTTAGAAAGACAGAAGTATCTATTTGTAGCTGCAGTTAAAAAGTATGGTTCAGAAGCAGAAGCGGCAAAATGGGTTGCACCACCTTATGTGTCTCATCACCCATGGGGTTTAGCAATTGATGTGAACTATCCAAACGAACCAGTGGGTGCTGGTTGGTTGGAGGTTAACGGAGCCAGATTTGGCTTATGCCGAGTCTATGAAAATGAATGGTGGCATTTTGAACCCGTGATTGCTCCAGGGGGCACCTGCCCTGCGCTTGTTCCGAACGCAACCTTTACGCGCCAATTACAACCTGGATCAGGTAGTTAACAGCTCCGGAATTCCCTCATCTGACTTGGGTCTGGAGGAAGCAAACACAGGCAAGCGCAAGCAAACACAAGCGAGCACAACAGAACTCAGTGACCGAAAATGAGCCAACAACCAACAATCTGAGTATTGTTGCCCTACGTGCGATTCATAAATGAAGTAACTCACGACCTCACCTATGACGATGTTTTCATGGTGCCAAGCAAATCA
>Ga0315903_10011661_pt1 | contig 10324 bp, 12 predicted proteins | sample LakEriMetagenome_7_FD_203524 | JGI IMG/M metagenome (GOLD analysis project Ga0315903, IMG submission 203524) | Freshwater fungal communities from buoy surface, Lake Erie, Ohio, United States - Buoy 2 MA119 | ecosystem: Environmental > Aquatic > Freshwater > Lake | place: USA: Lake Erie, Ohio... | reverse complement strand
CATGAATATATCCTTAAATTTTTAGCAATTAAAATTAACAAAATTAGTAATAGAGCAATCACAATAAAATTAACTGAATAATCATGCCCAGGAATTGATATTGAGTATTGAATTTTATTTTTTTCGCGGGCATCAATATCTTGAATTGCAGCTTGTAATGCTCCAGGATTGTCAGCTTCATAAGCACTATATTTAATGCGAAGTGACTTAAAGAATTTATCTAATGCAATTACTGCAGGCTCACTACCTTCAGCAAATTGGCTATTATTTTCTGAAAATATACTAATGTCATCCGGTTCGCGCAATACAATCCAATATAAGTTGAGCTTTTGAGATTCTAGAGATTCCTTAATTTTATTTTTTACACGGGGGCTAATTTTACCGGCGCCATCAGATAGAAGAATAATTGCTCTTGATCCAGAATTTTCAATTTTATCAAATAAACTAACCGCTTCAGTAATACCAGATCCAATGTTGGTTTGATTTATTGCAGAGCTTGTGGCTGCATTAATAGCGGAATGTATTGCATCGCGATTATTAGTGATTTTGATTCCATATAAAGCTGAGTTACTAAAACCAACAACCCCCATCATGTCATCTGGTCTTGAATCAATAAACTTTGTTATTAATCTTCTAGCTGCTGCTGATTTAATCTCCGCAGCTCTTCCGCTAGCACCATCTCCAGCAAATGGATGATCCATACTTACACTACGGTCAATAACCATAACTGTCTGTGCGCCTTTACCAGTTTTTTTAATTTTTTGGTCAGGACCTTGGGGCGACGCTAAGGCGATAATGATAGAAATCATTAGAAGCGATGTAATAATTTTTACAATCAATTCTAAGATATTTGAAACTTTATCTTCTGGTACTATTTGCAACCACGAATAAATTTGACCTTGGCTACTCTTTAGTAAAAAAGGAATGCTAATTATAGGAAGTAGAGTTAAAGCCCATGGATTAAGAAATGTCATTAAACGCCTCTTTCACTATCTCTTAAGCTTTTACTTATAGATATTAGTTTTTGAAGCAAATGATTATTATCTTGGCGATTATTAGAATAAAGAATTTGATTTGATATTTTAAAAAATTCTAGTATTTGAAAATTTAGTGATTTAAATTTTTGATTTTTAGAAATGAAATCATTTATATCGTTAGCAAATAAATTGCTACCATAAGTTTTATTAAATGCTGAATGTAAGCTTAATAATGCTTCTTTAAGTTTTGCATCATCAGTGAGTTTGTTTTTTTTCAGCAATTTTATTTTTTTATGCGCGCGTGCAAAATCACCTTTTATAAATGGAAGCCATTTCGCATCAGCATTTATATAAACAAGACCAATTAAACCAAAAAGCAGGAGAGTGAGAAATAATTTTAAGAGTAATTTATGCTGTGTAAGGTCAATAGGATTAGGTTTTACTTGTGGCTGAACATAAGTCTTTGCATTTACAATATTTGTTAGCACCAGAGGCGAAAACCAAAAGTTCCAAACTGGAATAACTAACTGTTCATTGCTAGATATATTTAGAGTTTCTGATGGTAATGACATCAGCCTAGGCGTTGATTCGTTGCTGAAGACTTGGTAAGTTAGTTCAATTTTAAACTGATCATTGTCTCCTCCCTTTAATTTCTCGACTCTTGAATCAATTAACTCTACCTCATTAATGCGAGTGCCTTTCGTTGGTAATCTTTTTATTATTTCATTCTGTGGTAAGGATGTTCTAAAGGTAACACTTCTTTTTAATACATCACCAATTTGAACACCCGTGCTTTTTTCTGGATTAGTAATTTTTGAAATTACAATTAAGCTCACATCAGCTCTTATAAAACCGCTTGTTAAAAGCAATACTATAACCAGTAGTAATTTTGACATTAGATTCTTCATATAATCATGTGTATTGTTCGAAATATTGAGTAAGGGCTTCAGGATTAAATTCTCCTTGAAGATATAGTGGCAAGTAATCAAACTTATTAAATAGCTCATCAAGAATCTCTCGCCTTTTATCAAAAGCTTCAACAAGCTTATCTCTTAATGATTTCCTAAAAAATAAAGTTCTAGATAAACCAGTTTCGGGATCTATTAGGTTTCCAAACCCTAACTGCGGTAAGTTTTTATATTCACTGTCATCCCATAAAATAATTGGAATCACTTGATGAATGGACATAGCGTTTAGTGTTTGTTCTATTATTTCAGTTGGCATATGAAAATCTGAGATCCAAAAAACTAAAGAACGATGCTGACTAAGATACATTGGCACATCAGTAATACCTTCATAAGTTCTGTACTTATTTTCATATTCTGATAACTGATTTATTAACTCAAGATTTTGAAAAAGGTTGTGATTTAGCGGCAAGGTTAAGTCTTCAATTACTTGGTTGTCGTATGCAATAAAACTAAATAAATCTCCCATAGCATGAGCTGACGAAGCAATAGAGGCTGAAATATGCATTGCTAAATCAAGTTTACGTTGATTAGATCGGAATTGCATAGAGCTTGAAAGGTCACAGATCGCAAATAAAGGAGTTGTATTGTTCTGATTAAAAGTTTTTATCTGAACTTGTTCATACGGATCACGCAGAGTTTGACGTAAATCTAACCTTCTAGCATCAGGGTAATCTACAAGCGATACATTACCTCGATAGTCATCACCCAATCCACGTTGCGTTCCTCGATGATCGCCAAAGTGGACGCTTCTCGACTTCCATGGGGTTGAGTAAGTAAAAGGTTTTACCGATTTTTCTATCATGCTATTTCGCTAGTGCTGGCACTATAACTTTACTTAGGATATGACTGCTTAACTCTCTAGAAAGAGCAGTTCTTCGGCTTTCATACATAGGATTCAAGGCAAGTCTATGCGAAATGATTTCATGAAATACCGCATGTATATCTTCGGGATATAAATTTTCTCGCTCCATCATCCATGCATGAACTCTTGCAGCTTTTAATAACATCCCCATACCACGTGGACTAGCACCAGCCTGCAAAAGCTTATTTGCATCAACAGTGTCTAGCTTAATTCCGTATTTAACTGGATTCTGTGTCGCCTCCCATAAATCCAGCGCATAACTTTCTATGATTTCGCTAGACTTTATATGATTCTGTAAAGTATCTGAAAAATCATTAAGTTGTTCGAAATTCAAAATACCGCTCTCTACTTGCTGAGTAAGTTTTTCCGCATGCTGGAATTGTGTATTGAAAATTAATGATTTGCGAATTTCCCTATCATTAGGAATTTCAATCGGGATTTCCATCATAAAACGATCTCTCGCCGCAGATGGAATTTCAAATGTCTCATTTTTTTCCACTTGATTACGGTCAGCAAAAACAAGCATATGCGGCAAACGATATTCTTTTCTAAAAGCTGATATATGTCGCTCAGCCATTACCCTTAGCATCAAAGCATGAACTTGAGGTCTGGCTCGATTAATTTCATTAAAAAAGAAAACTGATAAGTTTTCACCTGCACGTAATAATGGACCTTCCTCAATTTGTGGACGACCATCTGAACCGAGAAAAGTATGATAAATGAGGTCGTTAGGCATTAAATCAACTGTGCCCTCAATCCGTTCATAAGCCCCACCTATGCCGCGTGTAATTGCTTGCAGCAGTGTAGTCTTACCAACACCAACACCTCCTTCGAGTAAAACATGACCACGTGCGAATATTGCGATAGTCATCAATTTGATTGCTTTATCTTGACCAATAATGACTTTTTTAACTTCTGATTCTAGCTTTATTGCTTTATTTCGCCAGTCAGCAAGCTGATTATCAATATTTGCAGTTTTCATAATTTCCTCTTAAAAATAAATAGGGTTATAGTTGGGACTAAAAGATTAATTGTTTAATAGATAGACAGGTCTGTTCATTTTTTTAGTTTCCTATATAATTTTTTAAATTGCAAGTTTTTTATTAATCACAATATAAAAATTATGTCCGTTGAATTCTTAAAATTAAATAGTCTTAATCGCAAGATTTCAAATATGGGGGAGACTCCATCAAAAAGATTGATGGGCTTATCAAGCGCTTTAAGCGAATGGAATGCTGGTCGTATTGGAAAAGTTAAAAATGGCAAAGAGGCTGATCTCACCATTGATAACATCCAAACACTTAAGAAATTAATTGAGAATGAAGTAAAGAAATCCAAAGTAAATAACATTGATACAATCACAGATCAGATTCTATTTTTATTCATCGGGGCAATTAAGCTACAAATTCAAAATAATTCTGACAAACCGTGGAAGCTTGTTAATCAATCTATCTCTAGTTTCTTAACTTATGAGAAGCAACCGCAAAAAAATCTATTACTTTTATCAATGCTAACCATTATTGTCATCATTGGCTTTTCATTTACATTCTTGAATAACCACAAGCACAAGACACGAATTGACAGTAATAATCCTCTTGATATTTCAACAATCAATGAGTCGGGAAGTGAGACGGTTTCTAGTCTCGTAAATTTATATGAAGCTATGAAAAGTGGTGATTGCCAATTGCCACAGGCTGCAATGCTTCATTTTGGAGATCGAGAAGCGTTCATATCATTTGTTAATGAAGGCAAAGTAGATATTAAGACTGCATCTCGTCTTAAAAATGCATTAAATTACGTAACGTGCTTGTATCCACAAAAGTTAATGAACCACCCTTTGTAAAGATTGTTATAAAACTAACCAAGGAATAAATATGAAAGATTTAAGAGGAAAGATTCTAAATGTAGCCACTATGCTATTCGAAACTAGAGGTATTCACGCTTCTGGAATTGATACTATCATTTTGGAATCGGGTGTTGCAAAAGCTACACTCTACAAATACTTTCCGAGTAAAAACGAATTAATAATTGAATACTTAAAAGAAAAATCTAATAAGTTTTATTTGTGGTTAGACGAAAAATTAAATAATAAAAAAAGAGACTCTGTAGAAATACTGCTTCAATTATGTGACTTATATGAACAATGGATTACATCACCAAAATTTAGTGGGTTGCCATTCCATATTGGATCGATAGAGTTTCCAGATCCAAAACATCCTGTTCATAACTATTCAGTAGAGCTTTCAAATCAACTGCAAAAGTATCTATCTAAACTCGCTTCTATTGCTGGTGTAAAAGATGCTAAGACTTTAGGTCAGCAGTTAACAATCATCTTTGAAGGTGGTGCATTGATTGAAAGACTAAGCCCAGGATCTGGAGCAGCTAAGCGAGCAAAAAAAGCAGCAATTACATTAATCAAAGCATCACTTAATCATCCCAAGTTGCTTAGCTAACTTAGTCAACATTTTTATACGTCCCATCGCCTCCCTATGTCTTTTGATACCCTCTATACTTCGTTCACCATGCACGTAATTAGGGTGCAGCTTATTTCGTTTAATTGACTCAGGACGTCTTGCCCCATGCATTCTGCAGGTTTTACAATCAAAGGCTGCTGGATTATTACAAGGGAGACCAGTTCTTTTTGACTTAGCAGAACAAAGTTTAGCCCCGTGTTTTAAAACGCTAGGTAGAGGCATAGCCTACCCCGTGGAACTTCGTGGCTAAATTACACCGCATAACAAGGGGTATTGAGCACATAACAGAATAGAATTTACGGTCACCCATGCAAAGCGGTAACTCTGGTAACGCAATCACTGTGATATTCATATGTTGTTACCGTTGTTACCACTGTTACTAATACTACTAATGTTAGTGCTTATACCAATAGGAGAAGGGTGTTTATATATACCCTTATCATTAACAACCTGCAAACTTGCAGCCATAGTTGTTAGTAACTTTCTTGTTGCACCACTCTTTTTTTCTAATATGTCAGAAATCTCTTTAGGTTTAAGACCTTCAGGATTTAGACGGAGTAATTCAAGAATAGCTTTTCGTTCTTCACTCACAAAAACTTGCGAAGCATTTCCTAATATGTGCCATTCGCCATTTGATTCTCTAGCAATTGCTAATTCATCGTCCGTAGGAATGTCCCGTCCAATTAAACTTAACTTGTATTGTTTATCAGTGCGAATACCATCAATTACTAGAGCTCCATCAACTGCACCCGTTAAACCGAGCGATCCGCTTACTTGCTCTAAAGCATCGTTTTCAGATTTACCTTTACGATTATGAGTAACAATTAAGATGCATAATCTATATTTATTAGCAATTGCTGTAAGTGGTGCGAGAGTTTTGTAGTCATTTTCATAAACATGAGTACTTCGACTCGCCGCTCTAACTTTAGCTAAAGTGTCTATTACGACCAACTTAGGCTCTTCTTTTAAGATTAAATTTATAAGTTCTTCAATACCATTATTGTCAAACGAAGGCCACTGAGTAAAAAGAAGCAGATTTTCCGTTGAATACCCATCTGGTTTTAATTGCTCTAAACGAGATTGAAGCCTGCGTTGATTATCTTCAAGAGCTAAATAGATAGCCTTGCCTTTAACTACATTTTTACCAAGCGTTCTTTCTCCTAAAGCTACGGCTAAAGATACTTGCAGCGATAACCATGATTTTCCTACTTTAGGCCTTGCTGAAAGTATGTAACATCCTTCAGGCAAAATATCTTCTACTACCCACATTAATGGTGAGAATGTTTTGGTTGATAATTCACCAGCTGTTATACCTTTACGCCAATCATCTTTAGTTTGAATCGGTTCTATGTTTTTAATTTCATCATCAATCTCGTAAATAAGTTTAGGGCTATTCCATTCGGGGTTAGATTTTGCAAAATCTATAAGTCTTTTTATACCAAATCCATCAGGACGATCACTAAGTTCAAATAGGGCACGGTCATATCTTTCATTACAAGTGTCCTGATCATATTTATTTGATCTCTTGCTATATAAATGAAACGATTCACGGCCGTCTTCACCATAAACTCTTGCCAATGAGTTAACTGCATCTGACCACGTTTCTTCATCATCGGCATTTATAAAAGATAAGACATCGTAAAGTGATTTTTTAGTAAGACGATTATATTTTGTTTGAACTTGTGATTTAGTTAAAGACAATATGGGCGAAGGATGAAATCCTAATCCACCACTTTCCTTTGCAATCTTATCCAAATCGGAGATTAACTTATCAAGTTCATCACTTTTGATCATCCGTAGTGTGTGATATTTACTTTGAGAAAAAAGATCTCCAGTTATTGCCAGAAATAAGTTTTGACTAAAAATTTCAACCGCACGATTTTTATATTTATCAATATCAGGGAATTGTTCGGCAAAAGAACTTTTACTGAATAGAACCTTCATTTTCTTAATGGGTTGTTTGTCTGATACTAGGAATACTTTGAAACCTGTTCCGCTAGGTGACATTTCAGTATAACTATTAAATTTATCTAGAATTTCAATGACACCATCATCGACATGAGTTCCTTTTAATTCAGCAAAACCATCAAAGTCCATACACCACAAATAGCCTTGGACGGTGTCAATATATAAACCCTCTTTTAAGGTAATGCCAACACCACAGTCTTTAGCGGTAGCTTCTTTAAATGCATCAGAAAATGGCATTGGCAAGCTAACATCGTTATATCCAACAGAATATCCACTCTTATTTACCGGAGTTTTTGCTGGTTTACCTTTGTTGTGAAACGAATATTTCCATAGATGAAAACTATCAAGAGTCGATAGTTCTTTTGGTAACACATTACTTAGATTTGAGTTTACACCCATGCTATTCATGATGAACCTCAGTAATACTTGGAAAAATTACAACTCCATCTATAGATCCGTCATAAACACCTTCAAAGATATAACTGGGAAGTCCATGGCCCAACTCCCAAGCATCAAAAAAATTACCATTTCGTACCTTGAGACTAAAACTATCAACAACTGCCCAATCTTCTTTCATATTTTTTAGCACTCGTTCCGTACATTTTTTACCCATTCTTATTTGATTTTTATAAGAGGAACTAAAGAATCGATTTGCACATTTAGGACATAACCCATGTAACATAGAAACTCTGGTCTTGGGCACTGCTTGATTAAAAAGAGGGGTAGCAGTTTTAATGTCAAATTTAGATAGGCAACACGAACACATGCCAAAATTATTTAAATTAGTCATTGCTACTCCTTGGGGAATTATTTTCAATAACTTGAGGTTCGTATGTGTTTTCACTTAAAGAAAAGAAAGTTCCTTTAGTTGACTCTCTTTTCCAAGCTGCTAATTTTATTTCGTCTCCAGCTTTGTAATCTTTAGAGATTAAAATCTTCCCTGTAAAATCTGGATGATTATCTTTAGCTTTATTTTGATTTTGAAATAGACTTCCACTACCTGGTTTATGTATAAATTTATTCATTTGATATTCCTTTTTGAATTGATACGATTTTTGGTAAATTGATAGCAGGTGTATTTGCACGATCAGCCATCCATTGATTAATTTGAGATAGCCACCATCCAGAAGCTCTTTTGCCCAATTTAATTGCTTTGGGAAATTTACCTTCTGATATTAATGCGTATATAGATGATGGTTTGTACCCTGTAAGAAAAACTACCTCCCCCATGCGTACAATGCGCTCTTGAAATTGTGAATTTTCCATTCAGTTCTCCTTGGCTTTCGCCAGTTATTAATAGAACTTGAAATATATTTCACTTATTTTTTGATTGAGTAGCCTTTGCCAATTTACTGAGTGATTTTCGGAGAGTTTCTTGTTTTGAAAATGTATCTAGTTTGGAATTAGTATCTTGAGAAATACGTTTGAAAATAATCCTAGCCGCATGGGAGGGGGTGATTTTTTTATTTTTTAGATTCTGTATGACGTCAGGACAATTTTGTTTAATTTGACTTAACCTATCTTGAGCATTCTTTTTAGTTGCTAAGGCTCCTTGCTTTTGGGCTTGTGAATTTTTATTTTTAGCTACGTCGAAATTATCAAGACAATCTTTGTATTCTTTTTCCAGTGCTTTTAATTCTTCAGGAGGGATAGCCCTTCCCATTAGTTCAGGATCTGTCCTAGCCTCATACTCAAAGTATCGTTCCGAATAGCCTTGTCTTCTTAATTCTCTCCACAAATCTCCGCTATCCTTTACCATTTTATCTATACGCTTTTGCTCTTCAGGCGTATTTTTTTTGATCCCTGGACTATAGTTAGGTGAGTTTTTATGAAAGATACTATTAAGATCTTTAGGTTTTCGACCACGCGGCATTATTAAATATCGCCATATATAAATGACTTTATATTCTAAAGTATTTTATTAAATATCTACCCCATTTTTATTGCTAGATCCTCAGCTTTTATATGAACATAGCGTTGGAGCATTTTTAATTCTCTATGACCACTTATTACGGCTAACTCTAAAATGTTTGTAAATTGTGAGGCGAGCCTAGTTAGTGCCATGTGTCTTAAATCATGAAAATGAAAATTCTCAATCTTAGCTCTTCGAGTCGCTCTTAAAAAGAGAATAGAAACTGTTTGCTTATTAAGAGGGAATACTCTTCCTTCAATATCTCTTGGTAATGATTTAAGAATGCTAATTGCTTTCGTGGATAGTGGAACATATCTTGAGTATCCATTTTTAGTAAGTGGCAATAACGCCACAGATTTTTCAAAATTAATATTCACCCAGAGTAGTGACATTAATTCCCCGCGTCTCATGGCAGTTTCAAGCGCAAATTCAGCAAGCGGTTTGTACCAAAGACCGATTTTTTCAAGTTGGAGAAATAAGCGATTAAGTTCTTCAGTGTTAAGAGCTCTGTCTCTTCCTTGAGCATAAGATGGTTTCTTAATCATGGAGACTGGGTTAGTGATATTAAGACTCCATTCACGCTTCGCATGATTGATAACAGATGACAAGACAGCCAACTCTCTGATGACAGTATTAGGTTTAATAACCTTTAATCTCTCATCACGATAATCGGCTAAGTGTTTAGGAGAAAGTTGTGCCATATTGATTTGGGCAATAGGATGCCTCATAAGGCTCTTTAATCGGATAGCTTCCTCTTTACCACTTCGCATACTGGGAATTACATTTATGAGATATTGCTGAAGAATGTCTTTAAATTGTGTTTTTTCAGCCGCACTTTTATTGATGTAGGTGCCTCGATCCAGTTCAACCTCGATTGATCTTGCCCATTTCTCTGCATCTTGTTTTGTTAAAAAGGTTTTAGCTACCGTCGGCTGACCAACTCGTCTTACTCTCACATGCCATTTGTTGTTTCTGTTACTGAACGTTGCCATATCCACATCCCTTTCATTGGAGCAGAATTGGAGCAACGCCCTCTTTTATTTTACTTTTTTGGACTTTGTTTTATTTAGCCCCACACCTCGTTTATAAAGCCCAGAGCGTCCTCCAGACTTTTCCACTAAGTGGATATTTGAGATCACCATCGTACGGTCTACTGCTTTCAC
>Ga0315903_10011659_pt1 | contig 10324 bp, 11 predicted proteins | sample LakEriMetagenome_7_FD_203524 | JGI IMG/M metagenome (GOLD analysis project Ga0315903, IMG submission 203524) | Freshwater fungal communities from buoy surface, Lake Erie, Ohio, United States - Buoy 2 MA119 | ecosystem: Environmental > Aquatic > Freshwater > Lake | place: USA: Lake Erie, Ohio... | reverse complement strand
GTTTGATTGGAACGCTTCTGAACGGTTTTAGCCAAGAGCATATTGATCCCAAGCTCAAACCCATCATTGAAAAGTTTCAGAATGGGCGAGTTCAGGACGAGAAGGTAACCCTCGAGGGGCCCATCTTAACTTCTGAAGAAGAAAATACACTCAATAAACAATCGCAAATAAATTAAACTTAAGCACGGAGACTCTATGCAGAATCAAAGAAGAGGGTTACTAAAATTACTTCTTGGAGCAGCAGCAGGATTTGGCTCACTCTCATCTTGGGCACAAACTTGGCCTGATAAAGCAATAAAGTTGATACTTGGCTACACCACAGGGGGTGCTTCTGACGCAACAGCCAGAATTATCAACCGTCCACTAGAACAAATCCTTAAGCAATCTGTTGTAACCGACTATAAGCCTGGTGCTGGCGCTTCGATTGGAGCGGAGTTTGTAGCTAGAGCAGCACCAGATGGGTACACGATTGGATTAACAGATACCGGTCCACTTTGTATCATGCCCCACCTAAGGAAAGTTTCATACGATCCATTAACAAGCTTTACTCCGCTATCCTATATTTGTACTACTGGATTGGTCTTAATCGTCAATCCAGAGTTGCCTGTAAATAATATTCAAGAACTTATTGCAATGGCAAAAAAAAGGCCAGGAAGTTTAAGTTATGCAAGTTCTGGGGTTGGATCGGTACATCATCTTGCAGGGGAGCTATTCAAGGCAAGGGCTGGGGTGTCTATTGTTCACATCCCATATAGAGGAGCTGGCCCCGCATTAACGGATCTTGTAGGTGGACAAATTCCAGTTATGTTTGCCACAATTGGACCGGCGTTATCTATGATCAGTGCTGGTAAAGCGCGTGCTTTGGGTGTAACTTCATTAACCCGATCTGCCTCTTTACCAAATGTTCCTACTATCGCTGAACGGGGTTTAAATGGATACGAGGCTGTACTGAGATTCTATGTAATGGGGCCCGCAAAGATGCCGCAATTAATAACAACTAAATTACAGTCTGATTTTAAAACTGTTGTTACTGATTCAACTGTCATTGCTGAGTTAAAGAAATTAGGCAATGATGAAATTGGATATAAATCACCATCCGAGATAGAAGCTCTTATTCAAGATGATTATCGTAAGTGGGGAAATTTAATAACTCAAACAAAAATCACTTTAGATACATAAATGAGTTTTCCCGAGACTGGTTTATGGAATACACTAGCAAGAAATAAAACTGCCCGTCTTGAGCGAGCTAGTTCAATAACCTCTACAAAAATTGTCCAGCAAAAAGACTTAGTAAAACTTTTTGAGTCTGTGATTGAATCAGGAGATAAAGTTTGTATTGAGGGTAATAACCAAAAACACGCAGATTATCTTTCTCAACAATTAACACTTGTAGATCCAAAAAAAGTAAACAATCTTCATATTGTTCAATCTAACGTAGCTCTATCTTCTCATTTAGATATATTCGAGAAGGGTATCGCAAAAAAACTTGATTTTTGTTACTCCGGTGAGCAGGGTGTGCGCTTAGGCCGATTAATTAAAGAAGGTGTTGTAGAGATTGGAGCAATACATACTTATCTTGAGTTATACAGTAGATATTTTGTTGATTTAACGCCTAGGGTTTCGTTCATTGCAGCACAAAGTGCAGATAAAAACGGCAATATTTATACAGGTTTTAATACAGAAGATTCTCCGCCTATAGTAGAGTCAACTGCGTTTAAGAACGGATTAGTTATTGTTCAAGTAAACGAGATAGTTGATCAAATTCCGAGAATTGATTTTCCTGGAGATTGGATTTCTTTTGTTGTTCAAGCACCCAAACCACATTACATTGAACCAATTTTTACTCGAGATCCAGCTTTAATTACAGAGATTCAAATATTGATGGCCATGATGGTTATCAAAGGAATTTATATGCCTTATGGCATAAATCGCCTTAATCATGGAATTGGATTTGATACAGCGGCAATTGAATTAATCTTGCCAACGTATGGCAATTCTTTAGGTTTAAAAGGGAAAATATGCCAATACATGAGTGTCAATCCCTGTCCTACACTCATACCCGCAATTGAATCTGGTTTTATTAAAAATATACATTGCGCTGGATCTGAGTTAGGCATGGAAGAATACATTGTGGCAAGACCCGATATTTTCTTTAATGGTCCTGATGGCTCGATGCGGTCAAACCGAGCGTTTTGTCAGTTAGCTGGCCATTATGCAGATTTGTTTATTGGCTCTACGCTTCAAATAGACACTGAGGGTAATTCATCAACAGCTACATTAAACCGAATTGCAGGATTTGGGGGAGCCCCTAATTTTGGATCTGACTCAAAAGCGCGTCGGCACTCAAGTAAAGCTTGGCTAATGGCTGGCAAGGAGAGCATGAAACTTGAAAATTCAACAATGCCACGTGGTAGAAAATTAGTCGTGCAAATCGTTGAAACGTTCAAGGAAAAAATGCAGTCAACGTTTGTAGAAAGGCTTGATGCATGGCAGCTAATGAATGATTTTAACTTGGATCTTCCGCCAGTCATGGTCTATGGCGACGATGTAACACATCTTGTAACTGAAGAGGGAATTGCTAACCTACATAAATGTAAAAATCTTAATGAAAGAGTTGAAGCAATCAGAGGTGTAGCAGGATATACGCCCGTTGGGCTTAAGCGAAATAAGAGTATTGTAAGCGACCTTATTTCTAGAGGCATTATTCAGCGCCCACAAGATCTTGGAATAGACACACAAATGGCTAATAGAAATTTATTAGCTGCGCGCTCTATTAAAGATTTAGTTAAGTGGTCAGACGGTCTTTATAATCCACCAAAACGATTTAGGAATTGGTAAATATGGAATACCTATCATATGAATTTGGACCATGGGGTGTAGTTTCAAAATTCAAAAAAAAGAAGCCGATCTTAGTTGGTGTTGTTGGTTCGGGAAACCTTGAAATTTTAATAGAAAAAAAAGATTTAGCTGGAAAGACAAAAATTGAATTAGAAACTTCCGTAAGAGGTTACAAGGAAACTTGGACGGCAGTTCTAACAGATTTTGCAGAATCTCAGCAGTTTCCCGATACATTAATAACAATAAATGATGGGGGAGCCACTCCGGCCGTGGTTCAACTTCGTCTTTCTCAGGGTTCGCAGCAATGGAAAGATGAAAATGCAGATTGAGCACTCTATTGGAATAAGAGAATTATCCGCTAGGGAGAGAATTTTTAAGGTACTTGACAGGGATTCATTTCAAGAAATATTACCGCCTAGCGATCGAGTTTTCAGCCCTCACTTAAAAGCATTAGGATTGCCGATTGCATTTGATGATGGAATAGTAATTGGCGAAGGTTTTATTAAAGGTAAAAAAATATTTATAGCAGCACAGGAGCCCGGTTTTATGGGCGGCGCCGTTGGTGAAGTACATGGTGCAAAGCTAACCGGAATTCTTAAAAGAGCGGCAGAAAAAAAACCTTCGGCTGTGGTGTTGATCTTTGATACTGGAGGAGTTCGACTGCATGAAGCAAATGCGGGCCTAATTGCAATATCTGAAATTCAGCGAGCAATGTTTAGTGCGAGAAAGGCTGGTGTTCCATTAATTGTTTTATCTGCAGGATCAAATGGAATTTATGGCGGTATTGGGATTATTTCGCGCTGCTGTGACTATGTAATTATTACAGAAGAGGGGCGATTATCTGTGTCAGGCCCTGAGGTAATTGAGTCACAAAAAGGGGTTGAAGAGTTTGACGCTCGTGATCGAGCTCTTGTTTGGAGAACAATGGGCGGAAAACATAGATTCTTGATCAATGAAGCGCAATGTTTTGTACAGGATGAAGTTGAAAAAATACGTGATGCTGTTTCAAACTATTTCGATAAACCCATACCTCTTGATTTTAAAAATTTAAAAGAGGAGCATGCGGAGTTAAAAGAAAGAATTGATAAATATGGAGATTCTCGAGATGCAATAGAAATTTGGGGAAAGATGGGGATTGATAATCCCCAGGATGTCCCCTCTCTTGATTTTGATGCCTTTGTAAAAGTTGCCAATAAGGTATTGCAACATGAATAAATTAGAGGCGTTATGCCATAAAAACTTTCCCTTAGGTCATAAAATTTCTATAGATGGAGATATGATATTTGGAGAAGCGACACTTTCAACGGGGCCCGTTGCTATTCTAGGTACCATAAATCAAGCTAGCATTGGGATAGACTTGGCATTTAGTATGGCAACAAAAGTTATAGAAATAATAGAAAAATACCCGCAAAGACCAATAATTATTTTAGTTGATACCCAAGGGCAGAAATTATCTAAACGTGATGAGCTTTTGGGTAATACTGGCTATTTATCTCACCTATCAAAATGTTTTGAGTACGCAAGAGACAAGGGGCATCGCATTATTAGCATTATTTATAATGAAGCTGTTAGTGGCGGTTATCTTGCTTTAGGCTTAATAGCAGATGAATCATTTGCAGTTTCAGATGCTCAAATTAGGGTTATGGCCCTTCCAGCAATGTCGAGAATTACCCAAATTCCTCTTGACCAACTTGAAGAACTTTGTAATAGTTCGCCTATTTTTGCGCCAGGCATAAAGAACTATATTGCACTCGGGGCGATTGAAGATGTAGCAGATGAAAATTTATGCTTAGAACTAGAAAAAGCAGTATTAAAAACTACAAATAATGATATACGGGCTAAATCAGGGCTTGAAAGAGGCGGTCGTAGCTTAGCGTATTCCGTCATCAATTCAGTTATAGATGCTTAGTAGCTTAGTTAATAAAAAAACATCATTAAGACACAGGCGAATATGGATTAAGTCGGAAGCGTCCGATTCCATCCAATTTCAAGGTGAATATTCGCACGATGTAAAACAATATGTTAGCAATTGGCTCTTTGAAAAGAAGCCTTTGATAGGTAGATCAAGAAATCAATTTGACACAAATAATTGTGAGCTCATTCCCGCAGGTTTAATGACTTACCATCCCGATGGTACAAAATGTAGAGTAAATCTGCTTATCAATTCAAATTTGGTTTTAAAAATTGAAGAGCCTCTTCTACTATTGAAGGCAATGGAAGTCCTTCCTCCAAATGTATATTTAACAGTTAATAATTTTTTTGCGCATTTTAATAATTTTCCAATCATAGCTAGGGTATACGGATCTATCATGTGGAGTTATGAAGGTAATATCTCTCGCTTAAATCCAAATTCAGATATTGACCTCTTAATTCAATTAACTAATTCTTGCGATGTGGATGCTTTAGCAGAAAGATTGCTAAAATTTTCTCAATTATCTAATATTTTTTTCGATGGTGAATTTGAATTCAATAATGGTATTTTTATTAGTTGGCGTGAGCTTACCAGCGGAGCAAAAGACTTACTAGCCAAGACAGATGCAGGACCAAAATTGGTAACAAGAAATTCGGTTATTAAAATTGCGCATACTTAATTCGAACGATCTTTTTTTAACAAATAGTTCTATGCCTTTTGGTAACGGCATAAGTAGCTCACCTGTATTAATTAAGCTACGAAATCTAGCCATTAAATCTTTATGGCATGAGTTAATAACATATCCGAAACCTGGTTTAGTTAGTTTAATTGACTCTGGAAGTCACAAAGATATGAATGCTAAAACTTTTTATAAAAGCATCCTATCTTTGCGTAAATATTTTTACCAAGTGGCATACCTAGGAAGTGCTGGTGAGGATTTTAATCTTCTACGCCATGTTGGAATTTGTGCTGAACAAAGAATGCTAGCAGCAACAGAGGGTATAAATACTCATCGTGGTGCCATATTTATTCTAGGAATTTTAGTTGCCTCAGCTGCTTATAAGTATAGTAATCAGATTACCGGTGTTTCCCTAGGTGAGATTGCTATAAGATTGTGGGGCGAAAAACTTTTACACCATAAGCAATTTACAAATAGTAATGGTTCGAACGTTAAGAGAAACTTTAAGCATGGAGGGGCTCTTGAAGAAGTGCTTTCAGGCTATAAGTCAATTTATGAATTTGCATTACCAGAGTACAGGTCCGTATTAAAAGAAACTGGGAGCCTTGATCTTGCAAGGATTCAGACTTTCTTTGCCTTAATTGCTAATGTGGCAGATACAAACGTAATACATCGCGGCGGTCTTGACGGCTTAAAAGAAAGTCAGAATCTTGCTAGTAATTTTTTAATTAGTGGGGGAGTTTATTCGTCTGGTTGGGAAGAAAATGCCAGAGATATTCATTCAAAATTTATTGAAATGAATTTGAGCCCTGGTGGTTGCGGTGACTTGTTAAGCGCTTGTATATTTATTCAACATATTGAGGATGCATGATTCGTTATTGCATTGTTTGCTCAGGCCAAGGTAGTATGGGGGTTGATTCTTTAGATTTTTCTAAGCCCTTTATATCAACTACCAATGTCATTGATTTATTTTCAAGTGAATTTGGTTGGGACTTATTTTCAGTAGAGAATGGAGAACTCGATTTAAGATTAAACAAATTTTCCCAACCATTAACGATTGCAACTTCAATTGCCAATTGGGCAGTATTAAAGGAATATTTGCCAGCCCCGATTTTATTTATGGGGTACAGTGCCGGTGAAGTATCTGCACTTGGATGTGCACAGGACTCGAATTTATCCCAAATCGCTAAACTTACTCATATACGCTGTAAAACAATGGAAGATTTTTCACCCAGTAGATCGGGTTTGCTAGCTATCAAAGGCATCAATAAAATAGACCTTCTTGAGCTTATTGGTAATAAAAGTATCTACATCGCAATTATTAATGCTTATGATCATTTTATAGTAGGTGGTTCCGAAATGGAATTAATCCTACTAGAAGATTTAATGTATTCAAGAGGTACTTGGTATAAAAGACTTAATGTATCCGTGCCTTCACATACTCCATTACTAAAGTCTGCTACTGTTCAGTTTCTATCTGAAATGAATAATCAAAGCTATTCCAATAACGACTTACATTTACCAATTGTTCAAGGTATCAATGGAATGCCATCCAATAAATTTGATATCGCTATTAAATCAATAGGCAATGCGATTTCTCAAACTATTTATTGGAATCAATGCATGCAATTCGTAATTGATTCAGGGGTAAATGTAGTTCTGGAATTAGGTCCTGGAAATTCCTTATCAAAGTTGTTTACAGAATTCTCTCCTTCAATCTCCGCAAGATCTGTATCAGATTTTCGGACGCCTGAAGGTGTAAGAAACTGGTTATTGAGCCAACCTGAGTCATGAACCTAGGGTTTATCCTAAATTTAATTTAACTAAAATCCTCTAATATGTAACTAACATATTAGTTACATATTTGATGTTATTTGGAAGACTTATTTCTGACTCTTCATATAAAGCGCTTCAGCCCTAGGATATCGCCATGACCCAAGCCGTACTCTTTGATGTGCTACCAAAACCTGGGCATGTTGATCAGTATTTTGAGATGGCGGCCCAATTAAAACCAATTGTGCAACAAAATCCTGGGTTCTTGTCGGTAGAGCGTTTTGCTAATATTCAAAAGCCAGATTGGTACTTATCGTTCTCTTGCTGGAAAGACGAAGAATCTTTGGCGCAATGGCGTTGCCAGCCTGATCATAACGGCGCACAAGTATGTGGACGACATGAGGTTTTTGCTGATTACCGCTTACGGGTTTCTGCAGCCAAGGCAAATAATGAACTTAGCAGCCCACAGTCCCGAGAGTTGGTCATGCTCCTGATTGGCGACTATCAGGCAATACAAAAGTCATTACAGGAAGGTGTATTACGAGAGCAAGCAGCCAAATCGTATCAAGGCGTATTGGATCCAAAGCGTGGCTTATCGGTGTGTGAGTTCTCTCCAAATACACACCCCCATCTAGATCTACTGGGTCTGAGCGCTACAGAGGCAATCGATATTCACTGGTTTGGGGTATTACGCGACTATGGCATGTTTGATCGAGCAGAAGCACCTACACAGTTTGCATAATGCCTAATCGAAAAACATCCAATCTCGCCTTAGTGATTAGCTCAGAAGAAGCCTCACTCTCCGATCAGGCCTATAGCCAAATTGAGGAAATGATTGTGACCATGCAGCTCGCGCCTGAAACCCCCGTATCGGAGGCACAGCTATCTGCATTTTTAGGAATAGGGCGCACCCCCATTCGAGAAGCTATTCAGCGTCTTAGCCGTGAGCATTTAGTAAGCATTGTTCCCAAACGCGGAATTTTTATATCCGATCTTAATACGCAAAAACAATTACGTGTCCTAGAAACTCGCCGTGAGCTAGAGCGCCTGATTTGTAAAAAGGCAGCCAAACGAGCAAGCCCAGAGGAGCGTAAAGAGCTTGAGCGCCTTGCAAAGGATTTTCGTAAAGCCGCCAAAGAGAAAGACGAAACTTTATTCCGAAAAGCTGACAAAGAACTTAATGACCTAACCATCTTAGCTGCACGTAATGAGTTCGCTGCCGCGGCAATGTCACCTCTTCATGGCATGTCAAGGCGCTTTTGGTTTGGACACTTTCATCAATTTTCTGGCGTAACAGAAATGGCTAATTTGCATGGTGCATTAGCGACTGCGATTGCCAATGGGAATGAAGTCGAAGCAGGACAAGCCTTAGATAATTTGATTGATTGTGTAGAGAATTTGACTCGTAAGACATTTACGAGCGAAGATTAAAGAGGTAGGAAAGTAGTAAAAAGAAGTAAGAAAAGAGCATTGCAGTAAATCAGTAAAACTTAGTAGTTCATAAAAGGAGACGGATGATGAAGAAACGCGAATTTTTAAAAACGGGTGGGGCTGTAGCCGCTGCAATGTCATTTCCATTGACAGTTCAAGCGCAAGGAGCAAGCTATAACTGGAAAATGGCTACCGGCTGGGGTGGTGGACCATTGACAGATATTGGAACAAAAGCATTTGCCGACAAATTAGAGCTATACAGCGGCGGGCGCTTCAAAATTCAAATCTTTCCGGGTGGCGCATTAGGTAACGCTTTGAAAGTTCCAGAGACTGTAAAAAATGGTATTGCTGACCTTGGTCATACCTGGATGGGTTGGGATTGGGGCAAAGATCCGACGACCGTTTTATTTGGAGGTTACGCTGGCTCATTTGACTCTGAACGGATGTTGCACTGGTTATACGTAGCAGGCGGTACGGATATGCAAAGAAAATACCGTGATCAAACCGATGAAATTATTTCCATGCCTTTATTCATTCGGACTGCAGAAGCATTTTTGCACTCACGCAAGCCCGTACGAACCTTAAACGACCTGAAGGGATTAAAAATACGAACTGCTGGAGCATGGCTTGAGATGTCCAAAGAGTTAGGCGCTGCACCAGTAACAACGCCTGCTGCCGATATTTATCCCATGCTTGAACGTGGTGCAATTGATGCCGTAGAGTGGGGTACGCTTTATGAAAATATTCCCATGGGTTTCCACAAAGTGGCTAAGTTTGTGATTTACCCTGGAATTCATCAACCCTGCGCGCCATTTGAGTTGGTGATTAATAAAGGTGTCTGGTCTAAGTTATCCGAGGCAGATAAGAAGCTGATCGAAATGGTTGCTAAGTTAACCACTCTTGAAAGTTGGCTAACCGTTGGTCAGGAAGACGCCAAAGCTCTTGAGTTCTATCGGAAAGCGGGCAATACAATTATTGAATTATCTCCAGAGCTGCAATATGCAGCCCGCAAAATGGGATTGGATTGGGCCACTAAGACCGCCAAAGAAAATAAGTATCCATTCTTTGCATCAGTCCTTGAAAGCCAACAGCAACTCGATAAGTTGTGGGAAGGCGCTTCAGGTTGGAGAACTGTGAAGACGAGAACAGTTAGCGCTGCTCCGCCACCTGCTAAGAAGTAGTGTACAAGGGGTCTAATTTATTAGACCCCTTTTTAATAACTTGACCAATAAGAAAAAAGAGATATGAGCCCACTTGTTAATCGGATTGAACGAATAACAACGAATATAGGAATTATTGCTTCATTGACATTAGTTCCTTTAATTCTTACTACAACCTACGAGGTACTCGCTCGCTATATTTTTGATGCGCCCACGATATGGGCCTATGAAGTAGGTTACATGCTAACTGGAACCCATTTTTTATTAGGGATGGCATATACCCTTCAGCAAGGGCAATTTATCCGGATTGATATTTTTAGTCAGGATATGAGTGAGAAAACCAGAGCACTCATTGATATTTGCGCTTATTCAGTGATTTTGCCTTTAATGATGTGGTTAACGTATGGATTAACTTCCTATTTAATTTCTGGTTTCATTAAAAATGAACGTACCGGTCAATCAGCAATGAATATGGCAGTTTGGCCATTTCGAATTGTCTTTTTAATCGCGTTTACTTTGTTGGCATTGCAA
>Ga0315903_10011658_pt1 | contig 10325 bp, 11 predicted proteins | sample LakEriMetagenome_7_FD_203524 | JGI IMG/M metagenome (GOLD analysis project Ga0315903, IMG submission 203524) | Freshwater fungal communities from buoy surface, Lake Erie, Ohio, United States - Buoy 2 MA119 | ecosystem: Environmental > Aquatic > Freshwater > Lake | place: USA: Lake Erie, Ohio... | reverse complement strand
GACTAGGACCAATCGACATTCAGGATTCAAATTGCCGGCGTGATGTGATTCATGAGTTTCCAGAATCGAATCTGGAGCTTGTGGGATGGCCAGGCGGTATGAACTGACAGATGCGCAGTGGCGGCGTGTCGAAGATCTGCTCCCGGGCAAGAAGAGCGATCCCGGGCGCACGGGCGCAGACAACAGGCTGTTCGTGAACGCGGTCCTCTGGGTGCTGCGCTCCGGCGCGCATTGGCACGATCTGCCTGAGCGCTACGGCAAGTACAAAACCGTCCACAAGCGCTTCGGCCGCTGGGCGGATGCAGGCGTCTGGGAGCAGATTTTCAAGCGTCTGATCGACGACCCCGACAACGACTACGTCATGCTCGATACCACTCTGGTCCGCGCCCACCAGCAGGCAGCGGGCGGAAAAGGGGGGCGCGGGATCAGGCGCTGGGGCGTTCCCGAGGAGGACTGACAACCAAGGTCCACTTGATCGTCGATGGCCGCGGCAGGCCTCTCAAGGTCATGATCACGCCGGGCCAGCAGGGCGACATAACCACGGCTCCAGCCCTACTCGAAGGTATCCCGGCACGACACGTCCTGGCCGACAAAGCCTACGACAGCAACGCCTTGAGGGCCCTCATCAAGGCCAAGCGGGCCAAGGCCGTCATCCCCTCGAACCGGACCCGCAAGAAGCTGATCCGTCACGACAAGGCGATCTACAAAATGCGCAACCAGATCGAGCGATGCATCAACAGGCTCAAGAACTTCAGACGCTTCGCTACACGCTATGATCGCAGGGCAAGTCGCTTCCTCGCCTTCATACACCTCGCGTGCGCAATGCAGTGGGAGGCGTGAATGTCGATTAGTCCTAGGTCGGCCACTTGCTGCGTATGGTGGCAAGGTCGAAATAGTCGCGATAGACGGTGATCAGGCCGTCATGCACTTCGTACACGCCGGTGACGGGAAGTTCGACCCAGCTCGTCGCAAGGCGATGCCGATCCAGCCGTTCGAGGAACACGAGCGGGCCGACAGCTGCTTCGCGAATGACGATCAGCTGGTTCTCAAGCGTGGGCGCAAAGAACGGCTCAAGCACGCTGCGCATGCCTTCAGGCCCACGCACGCTGGACATGGGAATGTTCGTATACTCGCAATCCGCTGAAACATACTTGAGAGCGGCGTCGTAGTCCTTGATCGCCATCGCCGCGTTGAAGGCCTTTACGATCTCGATGGGTGTTCTGGTCATTGTTGCATCCTTGCTTGAACCTGCGCCTGTAACGCACCCGGTAGACACGCCGACGGCAATGGCGGCGGCGCTAGCCACCAGTCGCCGGCGGTCGAAAACGCTGCTGGGCAGTGCAGCATTTCGCGTTGCGTCCGCTTCCTTGCGCGCTTCGTTGATAGTCATGCGTTCTCCGACGCAAACTGGGACTGGCTTCCGGCGTCCATGGCAACCGATCCGGTAGACCGCGCAATTACGCCGGAGGTCATTGAATTCCGCGCTGCTGCTTGCGTCCTGCTTCGGTTGCGCCAGAGTGCGCCCACAGAAACGTGGGAGGTTGCTTTGATCCAGAAACTGAGAAGCGGTGTGGCGGTGGCCTTGCTGGCGGGCATGGGCGTCGCCGAGGCGCAAGTGGCGTGCGAGTCGCTGAAAGGCTTCCAGGCGCCGGACGTGAAGATCACCGCGGCGACACCCGCAACCTCGCCCGTTCCGCTCTGCAAGGTCGATGGCGTGATCGGCAAGGAGATCAATTTCTCGATCTGGCTGCCCGAGGCGTGGAACGGAAAGTTCGTGATGGGCGGGCAGGGCGGCTTCGCCGGCCGTGTCGAGAGCCAGGCGATCAGCCTGCAGGCGTTGCAGAAGGGCTATGCCACCGCGGGAACAGATACCGGACATTCCTCGCCCGGGCGCGGCATCGATGGGGCATGGGCGATGGGCGACTACGAGCGCATCGCCAACTATGCACACGCAGCGATCCACCGCGTCGCGGCGACATCGAAGTCGATGGTGCAGGCCCGTTATGGCCGCGCGCCGGAGCGCAACTATTTCGCCGGTTGTTCGAATGGCGGACGGCAGGCGCTGCAGATGGCGCAACGCTATCCGACAGATTTCGACGGCATCATCGCAGGCGCGCCAGCGATCGACTTCCAGGGCATCACGGCAGCGTTCTCCACCGTTACACAGAAAGTGTATCCCGATCCGAAGAAGCTGGATGCGCCGCTGATCGACAAGGCTGCCCGTGAGACGGTGGCGAAGGCCGTGATGGACAAGTGCGATGCGATGGACGGTCTGAAAGACGGCATCCTCGGCGATCCGCGCAAGTGCGCGTTCGAGGCGAAGACGATCCAGTGCAAGAGCGGTGCGAAAGCCAACTGTCTGTCACCCGCGCAAGTCGCCGCCGTCGATGCGATCGTCAAGGGACCGATGGTGAACGGCAAACCCTTCCATGTCGGTTTCGCATGGGGCGGCGAGCAGACCGAGGCCGACTGGGGCACCTGGTTGATCGGCAGCAAGGATCGCGTCGGCGCAGGTCAGCCGAGCCTCGCCTACGGCTTCTCGGTTGAGTTCATGCGCTACTTCGTGAAGGGCGATCCGACCTGGGATCATTCGCGGACGAATCTGGTCGAGCTACCCAAGGAGATGAAGCTGCTGCAGATGACGCTGTCGCCGACCAACCCCGATCTCTCGGCCTTCCGCGGCAAAGGCGGCAAGCTGCTGATGTATCATGGCTGGTCGGACTCGGCGCTGTCGCCAAACATGAGCATCAACTATGTCGATAGGGTCTACGCGAAGGATGGGTCGGCGAAGAACGACGTGCGGATGTTCATGCTGCCCGCTGTCGGCCATTGCGCAGGCGGGCCGGGACCGGACCGGGTCGACTATCTCGATGCGCTGGACAAGTGGGTCAGTTCGAAGACGGCGCCGGATGAATTGACAGCAAGCTTTGCCGCCGGCGGTTCACGCAAGCTGTGTGCCTATCCGAAGGTCGCGGTTTATTCGGGTACGGGCGATGGCAAGAGCCCCGATCACTTCCGTTGCGAATAGACTTGCTGGCATAACCTCGCAGGTCTCCAGTCTGAGGCGGCCGGCGCGATTTTACCGGGACTGAAAGTTGCGGTAGGCGGTGGCGATGACCACCGCCTATCCAGCGCCTCCGAACAAGCCCGATGACGCGTCCTGCTGTCATCGTGGTTGCTGCCCGTGCATCTTCGACTACTATTGGGATGCGCTCGCGCGGTGGGAAGAAACCGTGCGCGCCATGGGGGCGGATCCTGAGGTAGTGCTGACGGCGATGGGACGGCAACGTTGAGAAGTCGCGTGCTAACAATTGCCCGAGGAACCGGGCAGCGTGACATCCATTTCAATCGCGGGATCGGGCTCCGTGGAGGTGCGTCATGACGTTGCGCAGTATTCTCATTCTTTGGGCCGGCGGGCTCGCAGTTGCCCTGTCGGCCTGCGCGGGGCAGGCGGACAGTCCTGTGTCTGTAGGCATTGGGATCAATCCGCAACTTGAGGCGCCGAAGACGTCGCTCTTCCCAGCCGTGAAGCTTGCCGAAGCCAAGCGCTGGGCTCCGGGGCAGACGCCTACCCCCGCGGCAGGCCTGAAGGTGACAGCATTCGCGACCGGGCTGGATCACCCGCGCTGGCTTCATGTTCTGCCAAATGGCGATGTTCTCGTCGCGGAGACGAATGCGCCCGAGCGTCCTGAATCGGGTCAGGGCATCATTGGTTATTTCCAGACAGAGGCGATGAAAAAGGCTGGAGCCGTGACCCCGACGGCAAACCGAATTTCCCTGCTGCGCGACGCCGACGGCGATGGGGTCGCTGAAACAAAAACCGCTTTCCTGACAGGTCTCAACTCGCCCTTCGGAATGGCGCTCGCGGGCGGCCGGCTTTACATCGCAAACACTGATGCAGTCGTGAGCGTGTCTTACACAGAGGGGGCGACCCAGGGCGCCGGAGCACCAACGCAGTTGACCGACCTCCCGGCGGGTCCGTTGAACCATCACTGGACCAAGGCGCTCATCGCCTCGAAGGACGGCAAGAAGCTCTATGCGACTGTCGGCTCCAATTCCAACATCGCGGAGAACGGGATCGAGAAGGAAGAAGGCCGCGCTGCGATCTGGGAGATCGACGTGGCGAGCGGAGAAAAGCGCCTGTTCGCGACCGGCCTGCGCAATCCGAACGGCATGGACTGGGAGCCGACGAGCGGCGCCCTGTGGACGGCGGTCAACGAGCGCGATGAACTCGGGCATAACCTTGTGCCTGATTACATGACATCGGTGAAGGACGGCGGCTTCTACGGCTGGCCGTGGAGCTATTTCGGCCAGACCGTCGACACGCGCGTGAAGCCGGAGCGGCCGGACATGGTGGCGAAGGCCATCGCACCGGACTATGCGCTCGGCGCGCACACCGCCTCGCTCGGGCTCACCTTTGCGGACGGCGCGAAACTTGGCGATCAATTCGCCAGCGGCGCCTTCATCGGCCAGCACGGCTCTTGGAATCGCGATCCGTATTCCGGCTACAAGGTGATCTTCGTTCCATTCTCGAGCGGCAAGCCGATGGGCCAGCCGATCGACGTGCTGACCGGCTTTATCGACGAACAGAAGCAGATCGCATTTGGACGACCGGTTGGCGTCGAGATCGGCAAGGACGGATCGCTTCTGGTGGCAGACGATGTCGGCAATGCGGTCTGGCGCGTCGCGGCAGCGGGCGCCAAGCCGCCGGTAGAAGCGGCGACGACGAAGTAGGGATCACGATCTCCGCTTGCGCAGGCATAAGCGCATCCAAGCATGAGCTCGTCAGTCTTCCGATGGCGATGGCATGTCAGGATATTCGTGCATCGCGGCTTCGATCGCATCAAGCGCGGCGGCGACACGTTCGCGGTGACGAGGGCCGGCGTGCCTGAGATAGATCGGCTGGGTGACGGCGAGGTGTCGCACGACATCGCAGGCGATCAGGATCAGCGGCGGAATTTCGCGCAGGTCGATCGTCCAGCCATCCTCGCTGAAATGCAGGAAGGTGTTGCGCAGATCGACAAGATCGTCGAAGCCCTCGGTAATCCGGCGGTTGAGCGGCAGCTGATAAGGCGGGCGCAGGAAATAAGGGTCACCCGCGCGTCGCAGCAATTCCAGCGGCGATACAATGCGGGGTTCGCGGATCGCAAACGGCTCGGGCCCGCGCCGCCCGTTGGTCGTCCAGCGTTTAACTTCACGCGCGTCTGTGCGGGTCATGGCCTTGGTGCCGTACTCGTCGCCATGATCGAGCGCGCAGAGGCAGGCGTTCTGCACCCCCAGCGTGATGGCAATGACAAGCCAGCGCCACGCGCCATGATCCTCGACTGCCTTCGAGGCGAGCTCGGCCGCGTGTTCGACGCAGCCAAGAAGCTCGCGCGGCTGGGTGGTCTTGAAGTGGTGAGGGGAAGGCGGCTGGGTCATTGGATGAGGCTAGCGCCGGGAAAAGCCTATGCGAAGGGGCGGACTGACGGCCTGTCTTTCGCCCCGACTTTCATGTAGAAGTCGCCGCAACATCCGTTTGCTGCGGGCCTTGAACCCGCTGGAGACCCAAGAATGGCTACCCTGATCGGGCCGCGCGGCGGGCCCATTGCCTCTGTCGATGGCGACTTTCCGGTCGCGGACGGGCTTTGCGATTTCTCGAAACTTGCCAGCGTCGACCTTACTGGGGCGGACCTCGACCTGTTCCCCGGCGATCCGCGCCCGCGGAGCGAAATCCGCGTCGTGGCCGCCATGTCCGGGGGCGTGGATTCGTCCGTCGTCGCGGCGCTGCTGAAGTATGCCGGCTACGATGTCGTCGGCGTGACGCTGCAGCTCTACGATCACGGCGCGGCGCTGAAAAAGCAGGGCGCGTGTTGCGCCGGGCAGGACATCCACGATGCGCGGCGCGTGGCGGAAGCCTTGGGCATTCCGCACTACGTGCTCGATTATGAAAGCCGCTTCCGTGAACAGGTCATGGAAGACTTTGCGGACACATACCTGAAAGGCTCGACGCCGATCCCGTGCGTTCGCTGCAACCAGACCGTGAAGTTCTCTGACCTTCTGGCGACCGCGCGCGATCTTGGCGCTGATGCGATGGCGACGGGGCACTACATCCGGCGCACGCTGGATGAGGCGGGGCGGTCGGAGCTGTCGCGCGCCGCCGATCCCGATCGCGACCAGAGCTATTTCCTGTTCGCGACGACGCGTGATCAGCTGGACTTCCTGCGCTTCCCGCTTGGCGGGATGAAGAAGCCGGATGTACGGCGGGCGGCGTCGGCGCTGGGTCTGCAGGTGGCGGCAAAGCCGGACAGCCAGGACATCTGCTTCGTCCCGGCGGGCAAGTATGCGGACATAGTGATGAAGCTGCGCCCCGGCGCGTCGGCGCCGGGCGACATCGTGCACATGGACGGCCGCGTGATGGGCCAGCATGACGGCGTGATCCGCTACACGATCGGGCAACGGCGCGGCCTGGGCGTCGCGACGGGCGAACCTCTGTTCGTGACGAAGATCGATGCACCGAACCGGCGCGTGATCGTGGGGCCGCGCGAGGCGCTGCTGACATCTGCGCTGGCGATCGGCGAGAGCAACTGGCTGGGCGAGGGTTCGCTTGAGGACGCGTGCGTTGCAGGCGTGCGGGCGCTGGCGCGCGTGCGCTCGACGCGGGCCCCCGTGCCGGGGCGGATGGTGCTGGTGGATGGACTGCCAGGATTTGTATTCGACGTGGCCGAAGAAGGCGTCGCGCCTGGGCAGGCCTGCGTGCTCTACGCGGCGCCGGACGGGCGGACCGTGCTGGGCGGCGGGTTCATCGCGAGCACCGTGAGCGCGGCCCACTGATCGCGCCGGCGGAATGGCGTGCGGCCCGCTTTTCGGTTAGCATCTCGCGTCCGGACAACCTGGCGTCCGGGGAAAGGACGCAGTCATGAAACGGTTCATCGCAGCAGCGCTCGCATGCACTGCGCTCGCGGGGCCTGCACGCGCAGAGCCCGAGACGAAGACGCAGCTTGCGGCGGTCGACGGCCGGAACGTGGAGACGATGCGCCTCCGCGATGGCTCGACCTATGCGACGTGGGTCATCGACAAGCAGAACGTGCTCTATCGGGATGAATACCGGGATTACTACCTCGTGACGCTGACGGAGGCATGCGAACCGCTGGAAATCCGCCATCGCGGGTTTGCGTTCCATCCTGGCGCCCCGTGGCGGCTGAGGGCGACAACGGCATACGAGGTGCGGCCCGTTGCGGGAGCGCCGTGCGACGTTGCAAGGATCGCGAAGATCGAAGAGGCATGCGCCGCGCCTCTTCGGGATGCATCGCTCTGGCGGGCGTGGTGATCGACCACACTGGTGCTGCCGCCACAGCCGTGCGCCGGGGGTCACAGATGGCGTTGCGGCGGGATGCGTTGAACCGGCGCCGCTGACAATTGCCGCAATCTGCACCGGGGCGGTTGAACATATCGCCTGCGACTGATCTGCTGTGCTCCAGCTCGGGGAGGACGACATGCAGTTGCGCGTGGATCGCATTGAATCGGACAATGAATCAACGCTTGGTCGGCTATACATCGATGATCGCTTCCAGTGCTGGACGCTGGAGGACCAGTATCGCGCTGGCCCGAAGGTGAAGGGCGAGACCCGCATTCCGGCCGGCGTCTACCAGCTCAAGCTGCGCACCGAAGGCGGGTTTCATGCTCAGTACACGGAGACCTACCGGACGAAGTTCGGGCCCGATTGGCACAAGGGCATGCTGAACGTCACGGATGTGCCAGGGTTCGAGTTCATCCTGATCCATGTCGGCAACAGCCATGACGACACACAGGGCTGCCTCCTTGTTGGCCAGGGCAAGACAAAGGTGGACGGCTTCCACTATGTTTCCGGCAGCCGCCCTGCATATGAGGCGCTTTATCCGAAGGTGCGGGATGCGTTGCTGGCGGGAGAGCCGGTGGAAATTGCCTATGTTGATCTTGATCCCGCTGCTCGCCCGGCGCCCGCGGCGATGGAAGATGCAACGCTCGTCGTGCTGAGGGAAACCGGGCGTGGGCCGCCGGCTGCCGCGGCATCCGTAGCGCCTGCTGCTGGCTCTGCCGCGTCACCTGCAGGATCGGGACATTCCGGGGTGGTTGCAGGAACTGCAGCGGCCGCTGGCGCCGCTGTCGTCGCCGTGGGCGCGGCCGAAGTCGCCGGCGGCGATGGCGTCGCGGGCGATCTGATGTCGCGGATCGCCGATCCCGACAACGTCCTGAAGATCGTGCTGGTGGGGCTAGGCGTGGTTGTCGTGTTGTGCGCGATCTACTTCATTGTCAGGAGGGTCAGCGCACGAAAGGCCCAAGGAGCCTGATCGCTGCTCTGCGGCCAGTGTTGCGTGGATGACCGATGCGGCGGTAGGTTTCCGCGTGACGATACGCTCACCAGCAGAGTGAGGGATCGTGGGAGGGAACTCGATGTCGCTGATGTCTCGAGCGATGCTGGCCGCCCTGGTGCTCGCGGTGTGCGCAGCGCCGGCGATGGCGCAGGCGGCGTATCAGCCGCCGCGAACCGCAGGGGGAAACCCGGACCTGCAAGGCGTATGGAGCTCCGCCACGGCGACGCCGATGGAGCGGCCGAAGGGCTATCCGCTGGTTATCTCGCGCACGCAGGCGGACGAGATCGAGGGCGGGACACTGTTCAACCAGCGCATGAAGACGCAAGCGAACTATGTCGATCCGAACGAGGGCGCACCGGAGAAGGGCAAGCCCCTGCCGCCGGTTGGCAATTACGATGTGGCCTATACCGACCCGGGATCGCGGGTGACGTCGATTGGCGGCGAACTGCGCTCGTCCTGGGTGGTGTGGCCGGAGGACGGCAGGATACCGGCGCTGACCGAGGCGGGGAAGAGGCTGCGCGATTCAAGTCCGCGCGCGATCGGCAATGGGTATGACAATCCGGAAGAGCGCGGGCTGGGCGAACGGTGCGTGCTGATGTCGGGTGGACCGCCGCTGCGATCGGGGCTCTACAACAACAACGTCCAGATCGTGCAGACGCCCGAGCATGTGATGCTTGTGGTGGAGATGGTGCACGATGTGCGCGTCGCCCGCATCAATGCCGCGCATCACGTCAATGGCGTCGAGGCGTGGATGGGTGAGCCTGTCGCGCGCTGGGACGGCGATACGCTGGTGATAGAAACGCGCAACATGCATGCCGAACAGCGCAAGGACCGGACGGTGCTGAGCCCGACGGGCAGGATCACGGAGCGTTTCACGCGAATCTCGCACGGACAGATGCTCTACCAGTTCGAGATCGATGACCCGGTGACCTATGCCAGCGTGTGGCGCGGCGAGACGGCGTTGAACCGGCTTGACGAGGACATGTACGAGTATGCCTGCCACGAGGGCAATTACGGGCTCTACAACATCCTTCTCGGCGGACGAGAGAACGATGCGCGCGGCGCCGCGCACGCGGGCGGGGAGAGCCGGACGGAATAGACGTTCTCTCAGTCGCCTGTAAATTCCGGATCACGGCCTTGGAGAAAAGATGCGACGCCCTCCGCGTAGTCGTCCGAGTGCTGCATCAGCGCGAAGGCCTCAAGGTCGCGGTGTGACGTCGCTTGTGACAGGGCGAGAGCGGCGACGTTCACGTCGCGCTTGACCATCTTTAGCGCGGTGGGCGGCAGGGCGGCGGCAGCTTCCGCAAATTCCATCGCGCGGGCGAGGGCCTGACCGTCGTCTGCGATGGCGTCGGCGAGGCCCCAGTTCAGCGCGGTGTCAGCGTCCACTTTCTCGCACAAGGCTGCGAGCCGCTTGGCGCGGGCGGGACCGACCAGTGCTGTGATGCGCGGGATCGACCCCCAGCTCATGTTCATGCCGCGTGCGACTTCCGGGATGTAGACGCGCGCCGACTTGGCCATCACGCGCAGGTCGCATGCGACCGCAAGGGCCGCGCCGCCGCCGACGCACCAGCCTTCGATCGCCATGACGGTGATGGCGTCGATTTTCTCCCACGCCTCGCACATGTCGGGTCCGGCGCGCAGGGCAATACGGCGCTCTGACAATCCCTTGTCCTGCTGGCCGGCGCGCGCAGGGTCCTTGAGGTCGGCGCCGAGCGAAAAGTTGCGGGAGTTGCCGGTGAGGATGACGGCGGAAATGTCGGGGCAGGCGTGAAACTGGCGCGCGACCTCGGTCAGCTGGCGCAAGGCTTCAATCGACAGAGCGTTCGCCTTGTCGCCGCGATCAAACCGCACGGTGGCGATCCGGTCGGTGGTTTCAACCGTGATGAAGCTGTCCGCCAAAATGCATACTCCCGCTTGTGGCGGGAGTATGGGCCTATCCATTTGCTGCGTCCACGACACGGTTCCGCAAATCAGATAGAACGACGGCTC
>Ga0315903_10011657_pt1 | contig 10326 bp, 8 predicted proteins | sample LakEriMetagenome_7_FD_203524 | JGI IMG/M metagenome (GOLD analysis project Ga0315903, IMG submission 203524) | Freshwater fungal communities from buoy surface, Lake Erie, Ohio, United States - Buoy 2 MA119 | ecosystem: Environmental > Aquatic > Freshwater > Lake | place: USA: Lake Erie, Ohio... | reverse complement strand
GGTTCGCAGGCAATCACTTTTACATCTGGATTCAAAGATAACCAGTAGAGAGAGTAAAGCCCAACATTCGACCCCACATCGACCAGTGAGGTTATAGATCTTCCTCGAAACTCGGAAAAGAATCCCAGCCATGCGAGAGTCTCAACCTCTTTTGTCCAGAATGTTTCGGCACGCCACTGACTTAATGGATCTGACTTGTCCATCAGAAAGGGGAGTAACATGTCCATATCTCAGACTATATCAACTCTATAGAACCAATCCATGGACAGCAGCGGTTCCTACAGAATTCATGGTAAAAAACTTGGCAGGTGAAACGCTGGTACATAGGTCAATGGGACTGGAGATTCCCCTAGGATTCATGAGGTAACGAATGGGAGGTTGTCACATTAATGGCCCAAAATTCTGGAATAAACGTTGCACTAATTCCCGCGCGCGCAGGAAGTAAGAGACTTCCATTCAAGAACGTTAAACTATTGAACGGCGCTCCTTTAATTGCTTACACAATAATTTCGGCGATACAAGCTGATGTATTTACTGAAATAGTCGTCTCGACAGATAGCCCAGAGATTGCGGACATAGCCCAAGAGTGGGGTGCCAAAGTTCCCAAACTCAGACCAGAAGAATTCGCGACAGATTCCAGTTCTGATATTGAATGGGTTAGACACGCTGTTTCAGAACTAGTTTCTATACCCCCGCATTCAGTAGATAAGGTCTCTATTCTTCGACCAACGAACCCACTCCGGAAAAGTTCAAGCATTGTGGAGGCAATGGAAAAATTGAATGACTGCACATGGGCTGATTCAATTAGGGCGATGGAACGAACCGATAAACACCCAGGGAAAATGTGGATTTTAGATGAAAACAAACATGCACTGCCCTTTTTGGATCAATCGAGCGAAGCAATCCCGACTTTCAATAGGCCGACACAAACACTCCAAAAATTATGGGTACAAAATGCAAGCCTCGAAATAGCCAAGCTGTCTTCCATCATCAGAACTCAAAAAATTAGCGGAGATAAAGTCATCGGCATCGAGCTACCGTCTTTTGAAGGCTTCGACATCAATACACAACTGGATTGGGATTTGTTGGAATTTCTGGTGTCACGAAACCCAGATCTTTTGCCAAAACTATGAAAGCCAAGAAATAGGATCAGTAACTCAAGCAGGGTGTAGCCATGACTGACCCGGCAAGATAGGCATTTCGAGCCGAATGAGCTTTTTACATTACTCAGCAGAGTTAGACTTTCGCCTATGACTGCATCGCTGCCTCGTCCTGCCGCCCCGGCGCAGGATGCTCGACGTAGCGTTTTATCCATCAAGCCGTTTCGCAAGTTATGGAACTCGATGGTCTTTTCTTCCATCGGTGATTGGCTCGGCCTGCTTGCAACGACAGCGCTAGCGCAACAACTCTCTGGTGGAGATTATGCAACAGCAAACTTTGCTATTGCCGGCGTCTTTATCGCCCGTCTCTTACCAGCGGTCTTCCTTGGTCCGCTAGCTGGCGTTCTTGCCGATCGCTTCGATCGCCGCCGCCTCATGGTCACAGTAGATGTTCTGCGCGCCGCCCTCTACATCTCGATCCCAATTGTTTATACATATTTCTGGCTCTACGCGGCGATGATCTTGGTTGAGTGTCTGACTCTTTTTTGGTCGCCTGCAAAAGATGCCACCGTCCCCAATATTGTTCCGCGCGAAAAAATTGCTAACGCCAACCAAGTGATGCTCTTAGCTGGATATGGAACCGCACCCATTGCAGCGGTGATCTTTACCGCGCTCTCACTCTTTGCATCTGCAATTACAACGATCGCGCCATCATTTGAAGGTACCTCAGTTGATATCGCGCTCTATCTCAACGGCGCCAGCTTCTTATTCGCGGCCGTAACTATTTGGGGACTGAAAGAAATTCCAAGTAATAAAGGCGCTGACAAGAACACCGATGAATCAATCATGGCCGCGCTGGTTCACGGATGGCGCTCTGTCAGTGAATCTAAAGTAATCCGCGGCCTCATCTTTGGAATGGTTGGTGCCTTCTCTGCAGCGGGTGCCGTCATTGGCCTTGCCCGTACCTTCGTTGGCGATCTCGGTGGAGGCGATGCCGCATACGGTGTGCTCTTTGGCGCAGTCTTCGGCGGTTTAGCGCTAGGAATCGCAGCTGGCCCGAAAGTCTTCGCACAATTTTCACGCCGCCGGCTCTTCGGTGCTTCTCTTACAACTTCAGGGCTCTTACTTATCTTGCTCTCACTTGTCACAAACTTCACCGTCTCAATTTTCATCACCATCATCCTTGGTGCATTTGCCGGAATCACCTGGGTCACCGGATTCACCATGCTCGGCATGGAGGTAAAGGATGAGGTGCGCGGTCGCACCTTCGCCTTCGTTCAATCACTGATTCGCATTACCCTGGTTGGAGTTTTAGCGATCGCACCCCTGATCGCCGCCGCCTTCGGTGTGCACACCATCACCGTGCGATCTACCGAATTCGCATTTAACGGTTCGCAAGCAACATTCTTAATCGCCGGAACAATTGCCGCCCTGATCGGTGCAATCTCTTATCATCAAATGAAAGATCGCCCAAACGTTTCCCTATGGAGCGATATCGTCAACGCCTTTAAAGGTGAACTCGGTTCGATGACCGGAGATCCCACCGAAGGAATCTTTATCGCGCTCGAAGGTGGAGAAGGCACCGGAAAATCTACGCAGTCACGTTTATTAAAAGAGTGGCTAGAACAAGAAGGTGAAACTGTTGTTCTCTCGCGCGAACCCGGTGGAACAGATTTAGGACAAGGCCTGCGCAAAATTTTGCTCGGACATGAAACCGGCGCCATCAGCCCGCGCGCAGAAGCACTGTTATATGCCGCCGATCGCGCACATCATGTCTACTCTGTCATCACACCAGCACTTGATCGTGGCGATGTTGTCATCACCGATCGCTACTTTGACTCTTCCATTGCCTACCAAGGCGCCGGCCGCGTGTTATCCCCATCAGAGGTTGCGCGCATATCGCGCTGGGCCACCGAATCACTCTTTCCAACGCTCACCATTGTGATCGATCAACCGGCCGAAGTCGGCCTGGCCCGCCTTCAATCACGTGATCGCCTTGAAGCCGAACCTCTGGAATTCCACGAACGCGTACGCCAAGAGTTCTTACAGATTGCCTCCGAAGACCCCGAGCGCTATCTCATCGTTGATGGCACCAAGACCATCGATGAGATCCACGAAGAGATCATCACGCGCGTTGCACAGATTCCAACTCTGATCCGCAATACAAAACCAGATACCGGCAATCGTTTCCTTAAACCGATTCGTTTTGCCGCAAGCGCTGTTGCAACCGGTGTAAAAAAGGTTCCACATCCAAAGAAGCCAGTGCGTAAAGGAAAAACAAAGTAGTGGCCACAGTCTTTGATGACTTAGTTGGCCAAGAAGATGCCGTCGCCATTCTTCAAGGTGCCACCGAAGCTGCGCGCAATGGTGATGAAACACAAGAGATGACACACGCCTGGATCTTCACCGGACCCCCAGGCTCTGGTCGTTCATCTGCTGCAATCGCATTTGCCCAAGCGCTCATCTGCCCACAAGGCGGCTGCGGAACCTGCAACGAATGTCGCAGCGCCAAATCACACGCCCACCCCGATGTAGAGATCATGACAACCGAAGGTCTCTCGATCAAGATCGAAGAGATCCGCGAACTCTTAACGCGCACATCATGGGCGCCCTCTATGGGCGGCTGGCGCATCGTTGTCATGGAAGATGCCGACCGACTTACTGAATCTGCAGCCAATGCTCTCCTTAGAGCAATCGAAGAATCCGGCGCTCGCACCGTCTGGTTACTCTGCGCACCGACACTGCACGACATCTTGCCCACCATTAGATCTCGCTGTCGCCACATTCAATTGCGCACACCGACAACCACAGCTGTCAGCGCATTCTTACAACGCCGCGATCAGATCGAACCTGCGATGGCAGATTTCGCAGCGCGCGTGAGCCAGGGCCACATCGGTCGCGCCCGATACATCGCCACCAACATCGATGTGCGCAACCACCGCTCAACAATCCTCAACCTGCCCCTCCACCTTTCCACCATCGCAGATGCTTACAAAGCGGCGCAAACACTGGTTGATATGGCCACCGCGCAAGCAAAGGCGCAGGCCGAAGCGCGCGATGAGAAAGAAATCGCATCTCTACAAGAGGCATACGGCAAAGGTGCAACCGGTCGCGGCATGGCAACAGGTGGTGCCAAGGCAGTCAAAGAGTTAGAGAAAGAACAGAAATCACGTGCCACCCGTATGGTGCGCGATAGCATCGATGGCGCACTGCTGGATATCGCAACATTCTTCCGCGATGTCATGATGGTGCAAGCCGGTGCCACAGATTCTCTGATTAATACCGACATGACCGATGTAATCACCGACTACGCGCATAAAACCACACCACATTCAACGGTGAGGAAAGTCAACGCAATAATGAAAGCCAGAACTCACTTGAGCCACAACGCTGCACCACTTCTTGCCTGCGAGGCACTGATGTGCCAGATCGCCAACTAATGCGCGCTCGCATTACGGCAATCGCGCTCGCCCTCACCTTTATCCTCTCCGGTTGTTCGGCAACAGATAAAAAAGCTGAGATCGTTGATCCATCCTTCTCCGCGCTCGCCGAATACGAACAACAAAAACTCGACTGGTCTGAGTGTTATGACTACTTCGAATGCGCCGAGCTACGCGTTCCCATCGATTACGAAGACCTCTCCGTCGGCACCTTTCGCCTTTCGGTCCTTCGCGCACTCGCCCTCGATCAAGAACGGCGCAAAGGCTCGATCGTTGTTAACCCCGGCGGCCCCGGCGGATCAGGCGTTGATTACGCCTACAATGCCGAATACATCTTCTCCCCCGACATCACCGCCCGCTTTGACATCGTTGGCTTTGATCCACGCGGTGTGGCAGAGAGCGAACCCATCTACTGCTTTAACGATGAAGAGCTCGATGAAAACTTATCGGCTGATTCAAAACCCGATAACCCAACTGAACTGGCAGAGACGCTCGAAGAATCACAGCGCTATGCCGAAAAGTGCCTAGAAAACAATGACTATCTCGAACATTTCACCACCTATGAAACCGCACGAGATATGGATATCTTGCGCGCAGCGTTAGGTGAAAAGAAATTGAATTACGTCGGAAAATCCTACGGAACATACCTCGGCACCTTATACGCCGAACTCTTTCCAAAGAACGTCGGCCGTTTCGTCCTTGACGGCGCAGTCGATCCCAACATTTCCATGCGCGATCAGAACCTCGCGCAAGCAATTGGTTTTGAAGGTGCCACCAACGCATTCATCAAAGATTGTCTAACGCTGACCGACTGCCCATTTACCGGCACCCTGGCACAAGCACGCGCGGCAATAATCGCAACGCTACAAAAAGCTGCCACGACACCACTGCCACAGAAAAACCCACGCAACAACGACAGCCGCGAAATTACCGAGTCCCTGATTCTTGTCGGCATCGCATCATCGCTATACGACGATGTCGATGGTTGGCCCAAGTTGCGCACAGCATTTACTGAAAGCGCCGCAGGTTTTGGCGACACCTTCTTACAACTCGCCGATCAATACTCCGGCCGCACCCCCGATGGCACATTTAGATCTAATGAATTTGATTCAGGCGCCGTCATCGACTGCCTTGATTGGCTTGATCCACGCACCACCGAGCAATACACAATCGATGCCAAAGAGTTCGCTGCCAAAGCACCAATCTTCGGCCCCTACATCGCATACTCCGGCCTTCACTGCCAATTCTTCCCGCAACCAACCACCCAACGCGTTGCCAACACCACCACAACAATTACCACTGCACCGATTATCGTCATCGGCACAATCCGCGACCCCGCCACCCCATATTCATGGTCTGTTAGCCTCTCAAAGATCTTTAAAGGCTCATCCCTGATCTCACTCGATGGCGATGGCCACACCGGCCACGGACGCGGATCTGCCTGCGTCGATAACGCCGTCGATGCCTATCTCTTATCCGGCACACTGCCACCAGCTGATCTCATCTGCGATCTCACCAGCATCACCGCGTAATTTTGGTAAGAAGCACCCCCGCCAATAGTGCAAAATAACCCTATGCGCTTAGACCATATCTCGTATGTGACTTCCCACGACCAATTAGCTGACACTGTGCAACGCCTCGGCTCTCGAATCGGCAGCACATTTGTCGATGGCGGAATTCACCCACGCTTTGGTACGCGCAACTTCACCGCACCACTTGCAGGCGGTCAATACATCGAAGTTGTCTGTCCACTTGATCACCCAGCAACGGAGGCAACTCCATGGGGTAAGGCTGTTTCACAGAAGGCGCAAGAAGGCGGCGGTTGGCTCACCTGGGTCTTTAGCACCGAAGATATTTCACCGATCGAATCAAAATTCGGTCGCAATGCAGTTGATGGTCACCGCACACGCCCAGATGGCTCTGACCTTAAGTGGAAGCAGATCGGCGTGAAAGAGATTACAGATTCACGCGAACTACCATTCTTTATTCAGTGGCTAACAGAAGATCATCCATCAAAAGATGGCAACGCGGTATCAAAGATTGAAAAGATTGTCATTGCAGATAAAGATCAACTCGCTGAATCGTGGTTTAAACCCGAGATCCTCGGAGCTCTCGATAAAGTCACCATCGACTGGGTAGATCCATCTGCAAACGATGGCGATAATGGAATCGTTGCAGTGCACTTGAGCACTCCAAACGGCTCTGTCGTACTGGATTAATAACCCCGCCGCCTTAGCTCAGGGGTAGAGCACCGCACTCGTAATGCGTAGGTCCCGGGTTCAAATCCCGGAGGCGGCTCTCGAAGAAACTGACTAACGAATGTTGCCCCAGCAATTGGCCTAAAATTGTGTGATGAGATTCAAAGTAAATCGCTAGTCTTTTCAATCGACCGAACCATGTACTCTTTAGTCGTGAAATCTCTCTTCCTTAAAGCAATAAGGATTACCGCAATTCGTGTGAGAGATTCTCTTGAAAGGTACAAACCATCCCTTTTGGCCTTTTACTTTAGTAATCGCGAAGCAGTTAAGCATTCCTTAGCCAGCGAAAGTCACCTAGGGGAGGATTTGTATGAGTTCTATAATTTCAAGTTTATATGGCTTGCACCGCAATGGCTCAAAAAACACAGAAGGTATTTCTCAACTAAACAACGAGGGTTTGGAGAGAAGCCCTTTCACTCTGCATGGCAGGAAGTTTTCCTGAAATTTGAACCAAAGAAGGTTTTGGAAATAGGAGTATACAGGGGACAAGTTATCTCCCTTTGGCAACTTATTGCGCAAAGAACTGCAATGGATATTGAGGTCTATGGTATTTCGCCGCTACAAGAAATTGGAGACTCGGTTTCAAAGTATGTCAAAATTGATTACGAAAGTGATATCGAAAACAACTTTAATCAGTTCAATTTGGTAGCGCCGAACCTAATAAAAGCATTCTCAACTGATTTTACAGCAAGGGAATTTATTGAGTCTAAAGAGTGGGATTTGATTTATATTGATGGTAGTCATGACTTTGATGTTGTGTTGCAAGACTTTAGGTTGGCACTTGCTAATCTCAAAAATCATGGGGTGTTATGTTTTGACGATTCAAGCCTGTACTTAGATTTTGAGATTAAAGGTATATTTAAGGGGCACCCTGGTCCAAGCAGGGTGGTTAGAGAATTTGCGATGAAGGAAATGAAGCATTTGATGACTGTTGGCCACAATAATTTTTTCGTAAAAGTTATTTAGTGTTGAGTTAAGCCGATTGGCCGATATTGAACGCAGTGTGTCAATGGTGGATAGGCGGTCTGAAAACTCGTAATGCGTAGGTCCCGGGTTCAAATCCCGGAGGCGGCTCTCTGATTCAACCTAAACAACAAAATGCAACAGGTTAAGATTTTGATGACTTAAGAATTGTGGCCATCGGTAAAATCATCCATGGAATGTATCCATGCCGTTTTGCCAATGAGACTGCGGGCATCGCCAGAGAATCTTCCACAGGTGGAGCTGTTTCCAGCATCAAGTAACGCGGATATCTTGAGTCTTCGAGCGATTCAAAATCCATGCTGGCCAAAACTTCAAAGTCAGACCCTTCTGCGTCTATCGTTAACAAATCGACCGGGGAAGAAGGAAAGTATTCCTCATATAAAGCTCTCAATTTTCTACCAATTACATTTTCAACCCGTAGAATCTTGTTTTTTTCTGAGAGGAATTTATTTTTCCAATCAGAGTTAATTGTTGAAATTGCAGGTTCATCAAAAATCGTGAATTCATAATTGTCTTTTTCTCCAACAGCTACACACACATTTACATCTCGCGGACGCTCTCGCGCAAATGCCTCAATTAGTTGGCGATTGGCTTCGACATTTACCCCATACCACCCACGTTGGTAGAGATGCCGAGTAACCGAAAATCGGCTTGGATGATGGGCCCCAATATCCAAATAGCTACCAGCTGGCATACCTTCAAAAATACTTAGCAGTGCAATATCTTCACCTTTTTGACTCCAGCTGACTGTGAATCCGTGATCAAAGCGAGATGTTTCAGCGGTTTCAACAAATGGACCCCAACTTCTTCGATTTGCTAACAAACTGAGGGCTCGGAGCATTCTCATCATAGGATTCATAGTTCAAGAGTGTAACTCGGTAAGCTATCAGAATAGTGAATTTCAGTTTTTAGACGAATTGAAATGTCCTTAAGTTATCGACGCATCCCGCATCGATGCACTTCCCTCGAATGTGAGACTTTGTCAAACCCGTCACATATAGGAATATCTTTGAAAACTATTCCAATGATCTAGAATTGTGTCTTCAATCCGCATTTTTGCAGTCCAGCCCGCCGACAACAACTCTAGCGATGGCTCTCCCCAAACCTCTGCTGGGTCAGCCAGATTAACTTCACCGATTGATATTCTTAGCATTTCAGTGGACACCTCAGAAAATTTCTCAAGAATTTCAGCTACTGATGATGGTTTTCCAGAAGAAACATTCAATGTACCAAAAAACCCAGATTCAGACATCTCTAAAGCCGTAATATGTGCACTGGCTACATCACGGACATCTATGTAATCTCTGATCGCAGTACCATCTGGTGTTGGGAAGTCTCGTCCAAGAATCAAGAAATCCTCTTCAGCGATGTGTCGTCTGAATAGAGTCGGTAACAAGCAATTACTTGAGTAGTCACCCGCAAATGGCCTACTCGAGGCGCCAATTACATTGAAATAGCGCAGGGCAACAAAATTCCAGGAGAATTTGGCGGCGAAATCGGCACAAACTTGTTCCGAAACTAATTTCGTCCATCCATAGGGGCTTACTGGTTTTAACGGGGTCGTAGCATTAACAATGCCAGAGTTTCCATAGACGGAACAGCTAGAGCTTAGAATTAGATTTTGAAACTCATATCCCTTAACGATATCTAGAAATCTAACAAGATCTTGTACGTTATTGCGCCAATACAGTTCGGGATAATGGGCAGACTCCCTGGCTTGCTTGAGTGCTGCGAAATGTAAAACACTCGAGATTCTAAAATCTGTGAAAATTTTGGATATCACTTCGGAATCACAAAAATCAGCTTGGAAGAAAATCGCAGAAGCCGGCACTCTTCGCACATCACCTGTTGATAAATTGTCAACAATTATTACGTTATCGCCACGATCAATTAACCGAGCTGCTACTTCCGATCCAATGTACCCCGCGCCACCGGTAACGAGTATATTTCCCAGATTAATCACCCACTCCTGCTGGAAATTTGGCCCAATTTGAACTTGGGGCAGCCTAGAATCCCTATCTTATATAGAAACATCTCGCGGACGCTCTCGCTCACGCTTTTTATCCGTTCAATAGATGATAGGAAATTCACCACCGTTTTTTACTGGTATCCTTAATCCATCGACGCATCCCGCATCGATGCACTTCCCCCCAAAGTGAGCCTTAACGGCCACTTACTTGCGAGTCTTATCAAGACCCTGGCCCATTAGTGGCCATACCCGAGACGCGCTTGTCGTCTCGATTGGTGTCATTTTTCATGTCTACTCTACAAACACGTACCACTGCGCCTGGAAAAGCCCGTCGTGCTGCCAAAGGCAAGCCACGCCACACAACCGCGCAGAAGGCAGCCCGCAAGAGCGCTGTTGCTCCTAAGTCACCAGCTCGCGGAACTACAAAGCCCGCATCTGATGCCCCTGCAGCAAGAACAAAGTCAGCACCAACACGTCGCTACACAGATATTGATCCAGCAACAGTTTCCAAAAAAGAAGCTCGTAATCTCGAGCGTTCAAAGCTTCGCGCATCACGTTTCCAACAGACAATTGCA
>Ga0315903_10011652_pt1 | contig 10329 bp, 15 predicted proteins | sample LakEriMetagenome_7_FD_203524 | JGI IMG/M metagenome (GOLD analysis project Ga0315903, IMG submission 203524) | Freshwater fungal communities from buoy surface, Lake Erie, Ohio, United States - Buoy 2 MA119 | ecosystem: Environmental > Aquatic > Freshwater > Lake | place: USA: Lake Erie, Ohio... | reverse complement strand
AGTCACCTGAATAATATTACCATCACTATTTTCTTTAAGAAATTTAGACAAACGATTAATTAATTTATTATTAAAACCGTTGAGTGAGTTATCATTTGAAATAGGTGGGACAAACATATTAGACATAAGTAAGTATAGTTATTTTTTTTAATTTAAGAAATACTTATTTATATGAAGTATCTACTTAAAGAATCACAAATAAATAAATTAATTGAAAGAGCCATTCAAGAAACTATCCAAGAACTTCGTGATGAATGTGAGGATTATGATGGAGGTGCAGAACCTGGTGAATGGTATAATTGGGACGATTGTGATGCTGTTAATATTCTTGAAAAACTTGTTATTAATAGTATTGAAAATGATGGAATAAATAAAAGTATTTTAACAGGTAGAGTTCATCACCGCTTTATAGTTTGGGTCAATGTTTATTACAATAGTCTTATTGGTAGATTACAATATGATTGGGATAGTATGGCCGATTTATTAAAATTTAGAATCATGCAAAAATATAAAATAATGGTGACAATAAGAATAGAAGAAGCAAATAATACAAATACCAACATACAGTGGTAATTATTTCATATTTCTTAAAATCATTTCCAACATATAGATTGACTCTTTATCCTGGTTTGTTTTCTTTTCTTTAGACTTCAAATAGCAAAGTGAATCCATTATTTCTTGTTTCTTATCAACTGGTTTTGAATTAACAGTTTCATATTCCACAATTTCCTTTTTTTCTTCTTTACAATAAGGACATTTTTCAAATCTTTTTTGATAATAATGGTTGTTAATTTTACATAATGTATATTTTTCAAAAAAAGGATTACAGTAAGGACAACCAACTTCATCTTTTTTATAGAAATGACCAGCACAACATCGCTCAAAATCATGGATAGATAGTTGTCTTCCAAACACAATATCCATAACCTGTTTGGTTTTATCATCAGAATTTGTAAGTCTTTTTACTATAATCTCAAAAATATCTTTATCCATATCACAAAGATACTTATTTATTATTACATAGACAAATATTTATCTAATTATGAGACAATTTATTAAAAAAATATTAAAAGAAACGGTTCTACTTAAAGAGTCAGGAATTAGAGATATAAATGATATTGCTAAAAGATATAAAAAAGCAAAAATATATTTTCATCAAGATTTAGATGGTGTTACAACAGCACTTGCTATGAAAAACTATCTAGAACAATATGGGATTAAAACTGTTGATTCTGAAGTTATACAATATGGGGCAAAAGAATTTGCAATTAAAAAACCAGAAGGGTCTGGTGATGTAATGCCTGTTCTTGTTGACTTTGCACACGGAAAACCAATGTTTACAATCCATACAGATCACCACGATACACAAGCTGGTGTTGAACAAGGAACCGCAACAAACTTTAGAGCTTCAAGGTCCAATGTTGAAACAATATCACAATCTATTTCACCAAAAGAAATATTTCCATCAGAAGATATTTTACTGATTTCAACGGTCGATTCAGCAAATTTTATTGAACACGATATCACACCAGAAATGGTTATGAATTATTTGTTCTCATATAACAAAGATGAATCACTTAAAAGAAACAAAATGCTAATGGGTCTTGTTGTAAATAAATTACTTTTAGCCTATAAAAATAAACCAAGATTTTTAGAAGAAATTGTATTAAACGCACAACCATCTCTTTTAAGTATATTAAATAATATAAGACAACAAGCTTTAGAAAAAGGATTTGCAAGTCCAGAACAAATGACAAAGAATAAGGAAGATTATGTACAAAGTAGAAAAGAAGGCGGTGTTGAAAAATACGGTAACATATTAACACAATATGGTTTTGGTGGAACATCAAAGACTGGAGCTTATGATAGATATACACCATTTAGAAATAATCCAGACGCTGATTTTATTGTGACAGGAATGCCTTTTGGTGGTGTACAAGCATCTTGTAATCCATTTAAAAAAGATAGAGCACTTAAGGGTGTTAATTTAGGTGAAATTAAAGATGAAGTACTAGATGAATTGTCTGGTGAATTAAAAAATGTTAAAGTTACATTTGGTGATATTAAAAGAGTTGCTGAAATCGAAGCAGAATATAAATCAGTTGGATTTACACTTAAAGATTTAATGGCAATATACGGGGATTTTCCATCATTCAAGGTAGATGGTGGCGATAAATTACTTGAAATTTTAGAAGACATTTCAAAAAAACTATATAGAACATTATCTGACAAACAAAAAGCTCTGTTTGATAAAATATCATTAAATGCTTTAGACACAATCAAAGCAAATAGTGGCGGACATAAATGTATTACAAACATTTCAGGAATTAACTTCATTTATAGAAATAATAAAAAAGACCCAAGACTTGATGATATTCCACAAGAATTATTACCAATTGCAACATATTCTGGTGATGACACATTCTTAAAAGACATAAAAGAAAAACTATTAAAGTGGGGAAAACTATCAGACAAACAAATTGAAGTCGCTATGAGTAAGATTCAAAAAACAAGTCCAGATGTTAATCAAACACCAAAGAAAACTTATGTTGAATTAGTAAAACAGATTCAAAACAAATTTGTTGAAATTCTTAGAAGATATGTTGAACAAGGTGAAGAAGTTGGTGAATTGGGTGAAGGTTGGTCTGAAAAATATAAAAGAAGTATTGATTGTAATAACCCAAAAGGATTTTCACAAAAGGCACATTGTCAAGGAAGAAAAAAAAGAGACCTTGATGAATATGCAAGAACATTAAAAATGGCCAGAAGACAAGGTGCTGGAGTTAGATTTCCGAAGTCAGCTGTTGATAATTCACCAAATAGATTTAGGTCATATAACAGATAATGAAACCAAAAACCGAAATACTAATAAAGTATTCTGAACTGGTAGGAAAATATCCACTTAAAAAGATATTTGAATATCTCAATACTTTACAAAAAGTGGGTATCACAAATATGTTTGGTGCAACACCATATCTTTATGGTGGTAGAAATTGGATACAAAAACAAATTGATTACTTTGACATTGAAGAAGATGAAAATGTTGAAAAACTTCTTGATATGGCTGATGAAATAAAAGATAGTATAATTTTAGGTGCACTTAAAAGACAAGAACGTGAAGAAACCAATAATTTTATAAGAAGTGTTGAAAGAAGAATACAACAAGAATCAAAAGACATATTAAAAATCTGGATGGACTTCAAAGGTAAAGTACTTAAAGAAAGTATAATAATTGAAGCTAAATACAATAAAAAAGATGCTGCAAATTTTTTATTTAGAAGAGTAACAAAAGAAGAACTTGACGATGAATACAAAGAAGTATACGAATACTATTCTGATAATTGGAATAAAAGACATAAATACAGATTTGAAAATTTTGACCTATTTAAAAAAGTGTTTACAACAACTATAATGGATGGTGTACACGGAAGATTGATTGATGGTTTTTTAGATAGAGATGATGAAATTGGTGAACTTTATGATAGTGTATTGGAAATAATAGATGATATTTATGGTAATCGTATAGCAAGACTATGGACCCAAAAAACGGGTCAAAGGTTTTAAAAAATTAATTAGTTTGAAATAAATGATATGAAAATAAAAATAACAGAAAGTCAGTTAAAAAGAATTATTGAAAAATATACCGAAGAAGCAATTTTAAACGAAGCTTGGTATGATGATGTCTTAGATAAGATTGGGTTAAATTTTGATACACTTAAAGGTAAAGTTAAAGACGTATTTAAAAAAGTTACTGGAATTGAATTAGAAGATAAAGATGATGTTGATACAAATGATGTACCAACAGAAAAAGAAATAGAAAAGAAAATCGAAACAATCAAAAAAGAAACAAAACCAGAAAAAGAAGAAAAAAAGGATGATGATAAAGTTGTTGATGGTAAGTTAAAAAACATAATTATTGGTGATTCTACTGTTCCTTATTTAGACAATGCGATACAAAAAGCAAGTAGGATTAATAAAAAAGGTGGTGAAAGTTCTTTGTGGTTAGGTGGAATGAGTGTTATCTGGTTAATTGGTGCTCTTAAAAAATATCCAGTAGATAAGAACGTAGAAAACGTGATTATAAGTATGGGAACAAACGGTGGTTTTGGTAAATATTTAAAATACGACGTAAGTGAACTATTTGAATTGTTGGAAAAGAAATTCCCAAATGCTGATTTCATTGTTGTCCAGGGAGCATGGGGATTTGGACCTTTAAAAAACATTAAAGATGAAGATGTTAAAAAATATTATCAAAAATATAAAAATGAAGGAGCAACCGTAATTGAACCACCAATTGGAAATAATGAACCACATGGTGATATTCCAATCTATAAAAAAATTGCAAAAGTTATTGACGGAATGTTATAGTATGAATTTAAGAAATAACATAAAGAAAATATTAAAGGAAGAATCTAATAGAAAATCAAAGATAATATCTATGATTGAAAATCAAGGTTTTATTCTAACAACAAGAGCAGTTGGTGGTATCAAGCATCTTGCCAGTATATTAGATGAAACACCAGAAACTTTAATTACAAAGTATCTAAGGAGAGAAACATTTTCAACAGATGATATTGAAAAAGGTACAGGAGGATATGACTTCAAATTCAAATTACTATCTGTAAAAAAATCAGATAGGTATGTTGACGAACACAATTTTGATTTTTTAATAGAAGAAGGAACTGTTAATCTTATGCTCTATGATGAATCTTTATGGGATTTACTTGGTAATGATGTTAGAGAACTTGATATTTGGTGGGAAATAAAATACGAAATTCGAGATGTGTTATCCGACTTTGTTGAAGAACTTATAGATAAAATAAAATTTGATGATGTTAAAAGTGCAAGCGTTAACTATATCTTCAAAGGGAGAGACAAGTTTAATTATATTAATGAAGAAAAAACAAATCATAGTAAGTTAGAAAATAGAGTTAAAAAAATGATTGATACTTTAACCAAAGATATTGAATTTCCAGAAAACTTTTATGATTTTATGGTTGATGTTATTGAAGATAAAAAATATAACGAAAAGATTTTAAAAGTTACAACGGTAATGAAAAAACCCTTTTCACAAGAAGATTCAGATGAAATAGATGAGGTTAAAAGGGATATCATACGACAAATAAAATCATTCTTCAAAGGCATGTTTGATAGTGTTTCCGGTGGAGGAACATCAACATTAGAAATTTATAATAGAGATAAGGATAAAGATTTTTATTATTAAAAATAAATTTCATATCTTTTGGTTATGGACCAAAGAACCAAAAATTATCTTGCCAGAAGAATTGGTATTATTGAAGATAAATTAAATGAACTTTTTTCACCAGCCTTAAATGAATATCTGAACATATACTTATTTTACTGTGAAGAAAGTTTTGTAGACTTAATTGTTTTATTATTAAGAGAAAAAGTCACTGAAGACATACCATTTGAAAAACAAGATTTTGCACACTTTATTATCTACACAGAAATCGGTGAATATATAAAAAGTAATTATCAATCTAGAATTACAGAGTATTACTTTCAGAGAAAGGCATATTTATAGTTATGCGAATTGTACTTACAGAATCACAATATAGTAAATTATTAGTCGAAGGAAAACTTGAAGACTTACTTAAAAAGTATGAAGAACAATTGGGTGCCGAATTTCAATGGTACAGTGATACTGTAGAAGAATTTTATAACGAGGATCCATCACCAACAAAAAAGTATTTTACCTGGATGTCAAAAGTCTATATTGATAGAGGTGAAAAAGATATAGAAACAGATGAATATCAGTTAATTGAAATGATTAAGTATTTTGATAAGAATATTCATAAGTTTGAAAAAAAAGACATCTACCAATATACTTATGACGAATTTGTAAATAAGTATGAAGATGCAATTACAAAGATATCAAAAAAGGAACTTGAAACAACCGGTGTTGAAAAACTTTATGGTGGTGAAGGTGATAGATATATTCTTGTAAGACCAAAAAATAAAGAGGCTTCCTGTAAATATGGTGCAAATACAAAATGGTGTATTTCGGCAAGTCAAATGAATTATTTCGATAACTATTCAAATGATAGTTTATTCTTTTTTGTAATTGATAGAGAAAGAATACCAATAGAAGGAAAAAGAAAATCAGAAGCTTATTTCAAAGTTGCAATTCAGTACAATCCAGAAAAACATTTAAAATGGAATCAATATAAATCAAAAGAGTGGAAAGACGCTTTTTTAGCTCAAAGTCAGAATGGTAATTTCTTATTCTGGAATGCTGTAGATGATTCAATATCGAAAGCAACTGTCACAAAATACATACCAAAAGAATTAATTAATAGTTTCATAAAGTTAATAAAAGAATATACTTACAAAGTTTATTTAGATTATTACAATAGAATGGAACAACTATCAGGTGGTTTTGATAAGAAAAGACTTGCCGAATTAAAAAAACTTGTTAATCAAAAAGGAAAAGAAAGAGATGAAAAATGGAATGAATGGGCATATGGTGAATCAACCAGATTCAATGAAGACACAGAATCTATATATGAACGTATGAGAGAATTTACTGAAGATACTGGATTAAAAGTTAAAGGTTTTGATGATTTTTTAGATTTTATGGGTATTAAAGAAATATATAATAAAAACGAAGAAGAATCTAACAATTTACAAAAAATATATAATCAGTACCAGGATGAGTACGAAAAAGTAACCAAAGAATATAAAGAACTAGAAAAACAATCTAAATCCTTCAAAGAAAAAATTTCTTTTAGAGGTTAAAACAAAGTGTTATGAAAATAGTAATAACAGAATCACAATATAGTGCACTTTTAAGAAGGTTTAGTTTATCTCAAATTGAAGATAAATTTCGGTATCGTTTAGAAAGCGACAATCCCTGTAGATATCTAAGTTTTGATGATTTTTTTAATTCGGTTTCTCATAGAACCTCAAAAACAATTTTAGCAAGATTAGATTTAGATGATAAACTTGATTTTGATACAGAAAAAGTAGACAACTTTAAAAATATAATTTATGATTTTGTTTATGATAATTTTAGTGATGAAGGAAAAAGATATTATAATAAATATAGAAAAAGCCATTGCCCATACAAATGAAAATAGTAATTACAGAATCACAATATAGTGCACTTACAAGAAGATACTCAAGTTTTGTACCACTTGATGAACTTGTTGATTTGTTTATTGCTTTTTTAGACCCAAGAAATTATGAAACATTTGATTTGTTTTATATAAAATTAAAAGAACATACAACAGATAGAATTATAAGAGATATGTTGAGAAAAGATATGCTGGACACAACAGATTATGTCAACAATGAAACTGAAAATTTAGTTGAAAAAATTAAAAACGATGTACATTCATACATTGATAATAATTTAAAAGACAAGATAGAAAATGTCTATGAAAGACATTCAAAAAAGAAATCAAAAAAGAAATCAAATCTTGATGAGGTAGAACTAACTGAAAGATGTTGGAAAGGTTACACCCAGAAAGGAATGAAAACAATGTTTGGTAAAAAATATCCAAACTGTGTAAAAATTAAAAAGTGATGAATTTACAAGAAAACATACAAAGAATTAGAGAAATGATGGGGATTAAAAAATCAAATAAATTTAATCACTATGAACATTTAGTTGAAATATTTAGTGATAAACACTATGAATTAGATGAAGAAGAAAATTCAGAAAACAATGACGAAAGAAATGATGTTATTGAAAAAATAAGAAATAATGATTTTGATAATGACCCACAATCATTTTTTGATTCAATAAATAGTTCAAAAAAACATAAAGAAATGTTATCGGACTATTCTGTTGAGGATTTTTCAGAAATGAAACTGTTTAAATTAAATGGATATGATATTGGTTACGCTTTAAAATTAAAAGATGGTGATTATAGTGAAATAGTTTCGGTATTTAATAATTCAAATGTTAAAAATATTGGTGATGAACTAATTGAATCCGCAATTAAAAATGGAGGTTGTTATTTAGATCACTACGATGGTTTCTTGAGTGATTTTTATTCAAGACACGGGTTTGAAGAATATGAACGTTACGAATTTGACCCACAATATGATACAGACGGTCAGTTTGAAAAAAAATACGGAAAAAAAGATATTATTTTCAGAAAACACGTTGATTGTTAGAAAATTTTGTTATCTTTGTAATAAGATGAATAAAATCATAAATCACATTTTATCAAATGATGTTTTCTCAGATGAAATAAGAAAACAAGTCATACTACATATACCACATTCAAAAACAAACATACCTTTTTATGACGGTTTTAACCTTGATTTGGTTGAACAAGAAACAAATTTATTAGTTGATATTGGAACTGATGAAATCTTCAACATAGAAGGTGTTGACTCTTTAATTTTTGAACACAATAGAATTTTTTGTGATGTTGAAAGACTTTCAGATGAATTAGAACCTTTATTTGATAAAGGAAGAGGTTTTTATTATACAAATACTGATAGTGGAAAAACTTTGAGGGAAGTAATTCCAGGTTTGAAAGAAAAAATTAAAAAAGACTTTTACGATGTACACCACAGTAAACTTGAAACATTAACACAGGACAAGTTAAATAAATATAACAATGTTTTAATAATAGATTGTCATTCTTTTACTGATATTCCATTTGAAAGTGATTTAGATAAATCACCAGATAGACCGGATATATGTTTAGGTGTTGATAGTTTTCACACACCAAAATGGTTAGTTGAACAATTGGAAACTGGTTTTAAATATCACAACTTTTCTGTTAAAATAAATTCACCATATAGTGGTACAATAATTCCTTTGAAATATTATGAATTGGATAATCGTGTTAAGGGTATTATGATTGAAATAAATCGTAAACTATATTTAAAAAATGGTTTAGTTGATAAAACACAAGTTGAAAAATTAAACGAAGTTATTTCTAAAATCTTATTTTAATTTACTATCTTTGTTTGTGGACAAATACGAAAAAACATTACTTAGAAGATTAGAATGGATTGACAAACAAGCCAAGTCTGTTATTACAGATTTAAGTGAAAAACTTTTAGTATTCGATAAAACAAAAGAAGAAGAATTTGTTAAATGTTCAATTAATATGATTTTATTTAAACTTCGTTTTAATATATTAAGTGAAGATCAAATAGATACCAGTTATCACAAATCAGCCAGGAAATTTATTACTGAAAGATATGAGAATGAAATAAGGGAGTATTTTCATAGTATTAAAAATAATGTATGACTAAATATGAAAAATCTATAATTAGAAGGTCCGAAGTTATTGATGAGGTTTTCCGTACCTTTTTATATTGTAATGGTTCAAAACATTTGGCGTTAGTACTTCCTTATTATCTGTGGGAAGAAAGAATGTTATGTGATGTATCAAATCATATTATGACAGAATCTCTTAAAATGAATCCCTGGGATGTAACTTTCAATAAAACAGATGAAATGACAGAACTCCATTCAAATTTAACTACTTTTATAAAAAATAAATATAAACACATATTAGTAGATACACATAGAAGATATATTGGAAAAACAATTGGACACGGTTTCTGATTGGGGATATATTTATTATAAATGAATCTACAAGAGTCCATAAAAAGAATATTAAGGGAAGAGACCATTGATATTACAACAATCTTACGTAGGGTCCATGCCCATGATTTAGAATTGGAGTTTGAAGAGTCATTAGATATGGCATCAAATATGTTTGTTAATATAAATAAAAAGGGTAGAGGCGTTATGGATCTAAAAAGATTTATAGATGTAACAACTTCAATTTTAATGGATGGAATCCACCATGATTTAATTAGTAGTTTACCATTTGAATATGAATGGTATAATGAAGTCCAGGAAATTTTAAAAGAATTCTATAAAGATAGGATTGAGGTTAAATATGAAGAATTAATATCAGAAATATAATATGAACTTACAAGAAAACATACAGAAAATTAGACAAATGATGGGACTTCTTACTGAAGAAAGTCAAGAAAAAGAAATCATCTTAATTGATGGTACATCATCTGCTGGAAAATCACAAACAGCAAAAATATTAAAGGCAGTACCTTTTTATAAGTCAACAGACCCAAACCAATGGGTACAAATTGATAGTGATCATTTTAGTGGTAAAGAAGGGGAAGAAAGAAGATTAAAATTGGATCATCCGAATATAAGACAGTGGGCAAAAGAAAATGGGGAAACAGGTATTGTGTCAGGATTATATAGAAGAGATGGTAAAGATTTACCTGAGAATCCATATGAAGATGAATACATAGAAGGAACAGATCCAAGAAATTGGTATATGGCTCAAGAAATAAAAAATGGTG
>Ga0315903_10011650_pt1 | contig 10330 bp, 11 predicted proteins | sample LakEriMetagenome_7_FD_203524 | JGI IMG/M metagenome (GOLD analysis project Ga0315903, IMG submission 203524) | Freshwater fungal communities from buoy surface, Lake Erie, Ohio, United States - Buoy 2 MA119 | ecosystem: Environmental > Aquatic > Freshwater > Lake | place: USA: Lake Erie, Ohio... | reverse complement strand
GCCTTAAAGACTCTACAGGAATTGCAGGGTGTTATATTTCGCTGGGTCATCTGTACCGTAGGTTGCAGAAACGCGACCAGGAGCTTTATTATCACCAGAAGGCCTTTGATTTTTTTTCGCGACAGGAAATTGCGGAACGTATTGGTGTTACCACCCACAACCTGGGAGAAACTTATTTTAATCGGCAAGACTATACTAGGGCAATAGGACTAACTCAGCGCGCCATTACCCTCAACGATTCGCTACATAATCTTACTGTATTGTCGGCCTGCTATCGGGTAATGGGGAATATCAAACTCGCGCAAGCCGATAAAGCCGCAGCAGCCTATTGGTATCAAAAAACACTGGAGGTATCTGATCAACTAGAAGGTGGCTCTCAAAAAGTGGCCACCGTCGATGCGTTAGTAAAGCTGGCAAAACTTTCATCTGAAAAAAATCAAGAGCAGCAAGCGCTATTCCAATTACAAAAAGCCCTTCGAATAGTAAAAGAAAACCGACTCTTTAATTATGTGCAACCACTTTACGAATCGATCATAGAAATTCAAATAAAAAGCGGCTCGCTGCTGGGCCTTCGTCAAACCTTAGTAGACTATCGCAATACTAATACCGAGCTAAACAACTTAAAAACCGAAGTAATGTTCCGCTTTACGGAAACCATGCTACGGGTCGATTCATTGGAGCAAATATCTTCTGAGTTACAAGAAAAAACCCTGAATCAAAAAAAGTTAATCGAAGAAAAGAACAGCCGTACCCGCATGACAGCCATCTTTTTGATTAGTGTCTTGATCTTAGCGGTGATTTTAGCCTACAACGTAGTTATGCTTAGAAAAGCCAACCTTTTGCTAACCCAACAGCGAGCTATGGTACGGCAGCAAAATCTACAACTCGAAGAACTAAATGCACTCAAAAATAAGTTCCTGAGTATATTGTCTCATGATATTAAGGCTCCATTACAAGGACTAAAAAGTTATGTCGGGTTGCTCCAAAAAGGGGGCGAACAGATTGAGCGGGGGCAGTTACTGCAATTTGCGGCCGAGCTAGAGCAACAGCTAGATAGTACAACCAAAATGGCCGACAACCTCATTGTATGGGCTAAACTACAAATGAAAAAGGCCAGTACCCAGCCCCAATTATTAGTAGTAAACGAAATACTCAAAGAGATTATACGCCTCTACGAAAAGATGGCTACTGAAAAAAAGCTAACAGTACACTATGCCGAAGTTGGCCAGACTATGGCTTGGGCAGATCGAGATCAATTTAATTTTATCGTTCGTAACCTTGTTCACAATGCTATCAAATACAGCCCGCCTAGTACCACTCTGCAAGTAGCAACACACAACGAGGAGGGGCGCTGTGTAATGACCGTTTGCGATAGAGGTGAGGGTATGAGCCAAGAGATGCTGGATCAACTCAGTCGTTATGATCCTATGATCTCGAAAATGGGAACCGCCGGAGAAGAGGGAACAGGTATAGGATTGCGCATTTGTTTGGAGTTCGCACAACTCAACCATGGGCAACTCACTGTAAAAAATAATCCATCCGGACAAGGGAGCTGTTTTACACTTCGGCTACCCGCAGAGCAAGCATAAAAAAAGCTATCCCAAAGGATAGCTTTTACAAGTTCAGTGTTTGCTAGGTTTAGCTCAGGTTCTTACCGAGGTACTTAGCAATTTCGAACATAGACACTTGGCCTTTGTTACCGAACACAGCTTTCAGCTTTGCATCGGTGTTAACCATACGTCTGTTCTTGTTGTCTTGAAGTTTGTTGGCTTTGATGTAACCCCAAATCTTCTTGACAGCCTCAGTACGAGCGAGGGCCTTAGGTCCTACTACAGCGGCCAGAGCGGCGCTGGGAGTCATTGCTTTCATGAAAGCCGCATTTGGCTTACGAGCAGACTTTTTCTTAGCAGGTTTTTTCTTTGCTGCTTTTTTAGCAGGCTTCTTCTTTGCTGCTTTCTTGGCTACTTTTTTAGCAGCTTTCTTAGCAGGCTTTTTAGCAGCTTTTTTTGCCGCTTTTTTCTTGGTTGCCATTTTTCTAAATTTAGAATGTTAATGGGTAAAGAGCTTTTCCGGTATCAAATATAGATTTTTTTGCTGCACGGCAACTTCTCTGCTAATTTTTTTCTATCCACCGATGGGGATTTCTCCAAACTGCCAACAATTCCCTTGTTTTGCACTATGGATATTTCGTGGCTCTCCCGCACCTCTTTGCTCATAGGAGAAACAGCTGTTAGACACCTGAATAATGCACATGTTATGGTGGTGGGCCTAGGGGGTGTGGGCTCCTATGCGGCAGAGTTCATTGCGCGTAGCGGCATAGGGAAAATGACTATTATTGACGGAGACACAGTCGATCCCTCCAATAGAAACCGACAGTTGCCGGCTCTTTTTACCACCCATGGAATGCCCAAGGCCACCCTTATGCAAGAGCGGTTACTTGCTATCAATCCCGAGTTAGATCTACGGGTGGTAACCTCCTTTGTAACTCCAGAAATGGTAGCCACGCAATTAGCCCAACAACCTGATTATATCATTGATGCTATAGACAGCGTTACGCCAAAACTCACCTTCATCAAAATGGCATTTGACAGTGGCATAGCCTTGGTTAGCAGCATGGGGGCAGGCGCCAAACTAGACCCTACCCAGTTACAGGTAGTCGATATTGCCAAGACCTACAACTGTCCATTTGCGCAGCAGATACGCAAGCAACTCAAGCACAAGTATGGTATTAGAAGAGGCATAAAAGTAGTTTTCTCTCCGGAGAAACCTCGCAAAGAAAGTCTGATGCTTACAGACGGAAGCAATTTTAAAAAATCAGCCTACGGTACCATTTCTTATTTGCCCGCCACTTTTGGAGCCGTCGCTGCCTCGGTAGTAATCCGAGATCTCATAGGCACTGCCCCCCGCTGAGCAAGATCATGCTGGTACTACGTATCTATCAGCTTTCTGAATGGTCCGTATGGCTATCTTGTCTTCGGCAGCTATGTACTTTATTAACAGAAACGACGCGGCTATCCAATTAGCCAAACGCGTCTCCACACATAAAGGGCCGCAAACCATTGTGTTGGCCATCCCTCGAGGAGGTGTTCCTATTGGGTATGTATTAGCCAACTTATTACGGGCACCCATAGACCTGTTGATGGCCAAAAAGATTGGTTATCCCGGAGACCCCGAGTACGCCATTGGTGCGGTGTGCGAAAATGAGACCGTCATTGACTCGGACAGTGGGGTTCAACAGGAATACCTCACGCTGCAACAAAAAAAGATCAAGCAAGAGCTCAATGAACGCTATACAAGATTAACGGGCCGCGAAAAGCCCTTTTCCGTTCTACAAAAAAAAGTGATTATTACCGATGATGGCATCGCCACAGGTCGTACTATGCTGGCAGCCATTCGCGCTATCCGAAAACAGCAACCAGCAGCGCTGATCGTAGCTGTTCCCGTTTGTTCAAAAGAAGCAGCTACCAAACTAAAGCCACTGGTAGATGAGCTGATTTGTTGTTATTATCCCGACCCCTTTATCGGCGTAGGAAGATTTTATAGAGAATTTACACAGGTTACAGATCAAGAAGTCATGTCCATGCTTCGCTCAACCAGTCCTGTTAACCAATCTCCCGTTATTGAATGAAGAAAATGTCCTTGGCATATTATGCAATTAACGGCATCACTTTATACCGTGTATTGGCCGCCCCAGTTTTACTGGGCCTACTGCTGAGTGGGCCACCCACATGGTTTAAGTGGATGGTTGGACTTAGTTTTTTTACCGACATGATCGATGGGGTACTCGCTCGATTATTTCAAGTCAATAGTGCGTTTGGTGCCCGACTGGATTCTATTGGAGATGACCTGACCGTGCTAGTCACAACCACAGGATTGCTTATGATCAGGCCCGAATTGTTGACCGAAAAATGGGGCTGGCTGCTCCCATTAATGTTATTGTTTTTGATACAGACAGGATACGCCCTAATTCGCTACAAGCGAATCTCCAGCTTTCATACTCGGCTGGCCAAGCTGGCCGCCTTTGCGCAAGGACTTTTCTTAATGACCTTCTGGTTTTTTGATACCATCCACTATCCGCTATTCTACACGGCCGTTATTGTTACAATGCTCGAGCTGATCGAAGAGATTGTGCTGGTAGCTTGGTTTAAAGAATGGACCACCGATGTCAAAGGTCTTTACTGGGTGTGGAAGAAACGGCAATGATTCCTTTACCGACAATATCGTCGACTATCAACTTGCCATACTCCTTACCCAGTACATCCGAAGAAGAGGGATCAAAACTTTGGCTTTGGGCCGAATAGATCAATTTGCCATCCGAAAGATCATAGAGGTTGCTCTCCCAGAAATAACGCGTGTTAGTCGTATAATACCCCGGCGAATAGATACGACCGTAAAGGGTGCGGGAATAGCCCCAGAAACGATCGTAATAGAACCCATAGGGAGTAAACTGCATTTGCCCCGGTACATAGTAACGCTCACGCTCCTTATCGAGTAATACAATCGTCAAAACGCCATCTATGCCCGAGTTAGACAACTTCGCTAGCGCCTCCTTTTCGGTCAACTGATCGAACTCTTTGGGGCCATACAGCTCGCAAGCACATACTGCTTCTTGGCCCCGTGAACGAAGATGATCCGCGAGCGATTGCTCCATATGCTCTCGTAAAGTGCGGTCTCTGTCATGGATCAACCCCAGTACGATCACTTTCTTAAAAAGAACCGGAATAGTAGGTCGAGGCGACCACGAACTAGTTATGCGAGAGGCTGTAGAACAGGCGGCTAGCAGTACAATCAATCCTGCCAACAAAAAAAGTAAACTGAATTTCTTCATACCAGAAAAAGATATTTCCGGTAAGCTATCGAGGTATTTTGGGTAGTACAATGACGCCGGTCAGCGACGCATCGCCGCCGTGCATTGCTTACATTTTCCTTGTACCAAGATCTCTATCTGATCGGTCGAATAGCCTTTTGGTAGACGAATGACCGGTGTTACCACTTCGTCGAGACAGAAGGTTTGCTCGCACTGAGTGCATACAAAATGGATATGCTCATGACGATGATGCCCATCGCCACATTCGTCTTTGCATAAAGCGTAACGAACCGCATTGTCTGCGGAAGGTATGGTATGAATAAGCCCGCGGTCCACAAAGGTCTGAAGCGTCCGGTAGATCGTTACCCGATCGAACACTTCGCCAGCTTTTTTTTCGATATCCCCATGAGAGAGAGCGCCGGGCTGATCCAGAAAAAGTTGCAGAATGCGCTTACGGCTCTCGGTAACACTCAGCGTCTGCCGTTTGAGCAGGTCTGTCACTTTCCTTTCTGTAGCAACGGTAACACGGGGCATAATGCAATAAAATTAGTTCTTCTCGCTCAGTAGTTTTCGGGCATCGGCGATCAGTTGCTTTACCTCTGATTCCTTTAACCCGTCATAGATCTTTTTTACGTCACCATTTCGATCTACCAGGGCCCAAAACTGGGTATGTAAAAAATCATCCTCAATAGAGGTCAGGTTATTGGCCGGATCATCGATCGTGTAGCTGATACGGGCTGCATAATAGAGGCTGTCCTTACGCCCGGTCAAAAAGATCCATTTTTTGGTGTCTACCCCCAGTGAATCGGCATATTTCTTTAACTGCACCACGGAGTCCGTTTCGGGATCGGAAGTGTGGGAGAGCACTCTAAAATCGGGATCCTTATGTAACGCCTCGTACACTTCATTCAGATGGTAGTTCATTTTAGGACAGATGCCCTTGCAAGTTGTAAAAAAATAAGAGGCCACATACACTTTTCCAGTCAGGTCCTGCTCCGTAAAAAAAGTGCTATCCTGGGTTACGAACCGGAAAGGCCGCACATAGCTGACCGGTGCCACTCCTTTTTTTGTGTACCCCGGAATAACCAGGGCCAGCGTAGCATAAAAGATCAATGCCAGTGATACAAAAAATACCAGGTAGATCCATCCTCTTTTCGACATACCACAAAATTGAGGCATAAAATTACGGAACACTTTCCTGCCGATCGCACAGGATCGGAGATTTTTGCAACTATGTTGCTATTTCGGTAATTTCGCCCCATGCGTTATCGGATCAATTGGGATTGGCTGGGTATTAGTGCATCGGTCATCTGTGCCATTCACTGTGCACTGCTGCCCTTATTACTAACCAGTTTACCACTATTTGGTGTCAATATCATCCACCACCTTGGTTTTGAATTAGGGATGATCGCGCTCGCCCTGATCATCGGTAGTTACTCGATGTATCACGGTTACAAAAAACATCATCATCGCCTGACCCCTTGGCTGCTGTTTTTATTGGGGGGAGGTTTTTTGGTTTTAAAACAGCTCTTTCCGGATTATCAACTTTTATTGCTGGTCCCGGCCGTAGCCCTCATCATCTATGCACACCTGCTAAACGTACGCAGCTGCCGGTCGCATAACCACGCACATGCCGATGATTGCAGGCATTAGCAGCAAATCGTATCTTTCTTCAATGAAACCATTGTTACTGCTGCTTTTTTTAGCAATTCAAACAAAGACTGAAGCACAAAAGGCCGACCAATCAATTCAAAAACTACTCAATGAACAAACCCTTGCCTGGAACCGTGGCGATCTGGAGGGTTTTATGCAAGGCTACTGGAAGAACGACTCGCTCTGTTTTATTGGTAAGTCTGGGGTAACCTATGGGTGGAACAATACACTGGCCAATTATAAAAAAGGATACCCCGATACAGCTGCCATGGGAAAATTACAGTTTACGATCTTGCATGTTCAACTGCTTTCTAAGCAGTATGCGCAAGTGATTGGCAAGTGGCATCTAACAAGAAGTATCGGTAACGTACAGGGGCATTTTACCCTATTGCTAAGACGACTCAACGGACAATGGGTCATTGTTTCGGACCACAGTAGTTAATGATTATTTTTCTGCCAAGCCTTTCGTAGATAACGAACGAGTGCCGCGAACGAAATAGCCAGTAGCGCATAAAAGAGTACGGTTACCCAAGTGGCATAGCGACCTGGCACGGCCAATCCGGCATAGAGCCCCACCGTAGACGCCGTAAGCATCCAAATGACCGTTACGGCAATGGCATTGACGATCCGAATAAAAAAAGCGCTGACTTCCGAATCCCAACCCTGCTCCATACAATTGAATTAGGGGATCAAGATACGACGGAATGCAGAGGAATCACCGTTAAACACATTAAAGTCGACCGGACCCTCAATACCATTAACACGACCCGCATCGCTGTGTTGCCAAAAACTCCACTCCCTTTGAATACTGGGCTGGCGAGGCTGATAATAATGGGCCACCCATAATGGATATACATCAAAAGCTCTACCCAGGTACTGCTGGTAAAATCCTACGCTCGTATAGAGAATAGGTCGAATACCCGTAGCGCTTTCGACGGTAGCCAGCCAAACGAGGGCCTCTTTGCGTAATTGCGAAACAGAAACCCCTTTTGCTTCTTCGAGATCCAGTACCGGAGGTAAATCTCCCTTCGAAAAACGAGCTACCCGCAAAAAATGACGCGCTTGCTCAAGCCCCGACTGCGTAGGAATAAAATAGTGATAGGCTCCACGGACCAGCCCGGCCTGTTTTGATCTTCTCCAATTTCTACTAAAAAGGGGATCGGTGTGTCCCGTACCACGGGTCGCTTTGATAAAACAAAAACCCAGTTTAATGCCGAGCACCTTCATAGAAGAAACCGCCGGCCAACTGATATACCGCTGGTAGCGCGATACATCAATACCATGAATAGAGTGATGCGCAGGCATAACAATGCCAAACTCGGGAAAGCGTGCCTGCAAGGCCCGCTGATAATGACGCCACTCCGTGTATAACCAGAAGCTAGTTCCCAAGACAGCCACAACAACGAGACCCACCAGCGCGGTACGAATCCGTTTACGCATCTTGGCCGAAAGCGTATTCCGCTCACTCGATCTTTTTTTATGGCGTACAGAGCGGGGCATTCATTCCAAAAAGAAAAATCAAAGAGTTATCAATCGACAATTCGCAGGCGCGCATAATTGAGCATGATCTTTTTTTCTCCGTTATGTTCGAAATGGACTGTCGCCACCGGATTATGAGCAGCTCCCTCAAGACTTATCACATTCCCAAAACCAAATTTGGCATGTTCGACCCGCTGGCCCACTTCTATTTTCGAGGCATCGCTGGGCGTAAAATTCTGGGTGGGCGTATGCGGCACTACTTTAGGCGAAGCCTTGGCAGGACCCACGTACGAAGGGGTTTCTCTCTTTTCTGTCGCTGCACCAGTTTTGTTAACCGTAGATGAACCACGCGAAAAATAAGCTGGTTTAGCATCAGAAGCAGCAGAACGCCCGTACGAACTCCCCCTTGAAAAAAGTCCACTGCCCGATGATCGGGTAAGGCCACTGGGTGTTCCACCTGCATAACGCTTATCGAGATGCGTCTCGGGAATTTCATTGATAAAACGACTCGGTTCATTTTGCACCAATTGACCAAAACGGTACCGGGTATTGGCATAGCTTACCCATAACCGTTCTTTGGCCCGGGTAATGACCACATAAAAAAGCCTTCGTTCTTCTTCAAGTTCCTCACGTGTATTAATAGCCATGGCATTGGGGAAAAGCATCTCTTCTAGCCCGGCAGCAAAAACACAAGAGAACTCCAGACCCTTAGCCGCATGAATTGTCATCAACTTGACCGTATCGGCATCAGCATCTTTTTGATCGGCATCGGTGAGTAATGTAATCTGCTGTAAGTACGCCCCCAGACTTTTATCGACCAACTCTCCATCTTCATTGTCCGGACTCTCTGTCCACTCTTTGATGGAGTTAAGTAATTCCTGAATATTCTCGTAGCGCTGTATTCCCTCGGTACTTTTATCGTTGAATAGTTCTTTTACCAATCCGGTTTGTTTGCCTACATAAAAGGCAACGTCATAGGCATTAGACTTCTCGAGCATGCTGGCAAAACTCTTGATCATGGTCACAAATTCTTCCAGCACGGTAAGGGTACCCGCCCGAAATCCGTAACTGCGCGCTTCTTGTAATATTGCCCACGAAGAGCAATTCTTTTCATTGGCCGCCAGTAGTAATTTATCGAGCGATGTCTTACCAATGCCGCGCGCGGGATAATTGATAACTCGTTTTAAGGCCTCCTCATCATGCGGATTCACAATCAGGCGCAGATAAGCAACCAGGTCCTTCACCTCTTTTCGCTGGTAAAAGCTGATTCCCCCGTAGATCGTGTAAGGTATTGCCATGCGTCGAAGGGCTTCCTCGAAGGCCCGGCTCTGTGCATTGGTGCGATACAAAATGGCAAAATCGCGGTTCGCGTAATGATGCCGTAATTTTAATTCCTGAATAGAGTCGGCTACGAATTTTCCCTCGTCGTTATCGGTAAGGGTACGCACCAACTGAATTTTTTCTCCCGCCGGATTTTCGGTGAATAATACTTTTTCTATCTGGCTCTTATTATTACTGATCACTTGATTGGCAACAGCCAATATCTGGCTAGTACTGCGATAATTCTGCTCTAGCTTGACCACTTTTACTTGGTCGTAGTCGCGCTGAAACTGCAAGATGTTCTCGATGGTGGCGCCACGAAAACTATAGATACTCTGCGCATCATCACCCACCACACAAACATTCTCATGCATGGCACCCAGCAATTTGATAATCTCGTACTGAGCCGGATTGGTATCTTGGTACTCATCGATCAGAATATATTTGAACTTCTGCTGATACCGAGAGAGACATTCCGGTATCGTACTGAGCAATTGATAGAATTTTAAGAGTAGATCATCAAAGTCCATAGCCCCATTACGAAAACAACGCTGCACATAGTTTTCATAGATCTGTGCAATGGCAGGACGACCGGCTCTTACATCTTCTTGCTGCAGTGCATAATCATTTCGGTACTCGGCAGGACTGATCAACGCATTTTTAGCCGCAGAAATTCGATTATAGACAATATTGGGCTTGTAATGCTTATCGTCAAGATCAAGATCATTAATTACCGCCTTAACAACACTTTTACTATCGTCAGTATCATAGATCGTAAAATGCTTCGGATATCCGATCTTCTCAGCCTCAAACCGAAGGATTCTTGCAAATACCGAGTGAAAAGTACCAATATAGAGATTGCGGGCTTCACCATCCCCTAAAATTCGTTCCACCCGTTCCTTCATTTCGCGAGCCGCCTTATTCGTAAACGTTAGGGCTAATATATTAAACGCATCGATCCCATGCGCTGCCATTAAATGAATGATACGAGTAGTGAGCACTTTTGTTTTGCCGCTGCCTGCACCGGCCACGACCAACAAGGGACCATTATGATGAAGCACCGCCTCGCGC
>Ga0315903_10011647_pt1 | contig 10331 bp, 10 predicted proteins | sample LakEriMetagenome_7_FD_203524 | JGI IMG/M metagenome (GOLD analysis project Ga0315903, IMG submission 203524) | Freshwater fungal communities from buoy surface, Lake Erie, Ohio, United States - Buoy 2 MA119 | ecosystem: Environmental > Aquatic > Freshwater > Lake | place: USA: Lake Erie, Ohio... | reverse complement strand
GAGGGTCCCCGCCTTGGCGAAGGGGGTTCGGACGCCATCGATGATGGCGACGCGATGGCCTGATCCCGGCCCTCCGAATGGTGACGTCCGCATCCAGATAAACCTAGAGGGAGGGAATCGGCCTGGCAGGGGCGGCCGGGGGAGCGACCGAGGGCCAGTCGCTCCCGTTCCCGCGTTGGGGTACAATGGTGGGATGATGAACCTTCAACTCTCTCGCCTCCGAGCCGTCTGGCCCACCCGACGCGGCGCCCTCGTCCTCGGTGCGGTGGTCCTCGCCGCCTGTTCCGGCACGAACGAGCTCCCCCCCGGCCTCTCACTCGCCCCCCTCGCCGCGCCCGCCCTCGGTGATGCCGCGGAGCCCTTCGTGGCGAGCACTCCGGATGGTGGGGTCACCCTGAGTTGGCTCGAGCGACAGGCCGACTCCTCGGTCGCCCTGCGGTTCGCGACCCTCGCGCCGGGCGACACCAGCTGGAGCGCCCCGCAGGAGATCCTGCGCCGCACCGATCTCTTCGTGAACTGGGCCGATTTCCCCTCGCTCGTCACGCTCGCCGATGGCACCCTGCTCGCCCATTGGCTCCAACGGAACGGGACGGGGACCTATAGCTACGACGTGCACCTCGCCGCCTCGACCGATGGCGGGCGGAGCTGGGGGCCGAGCGCGCTCCCGCACCCGCCGGGATTCGCCGCCGAACATGGGTTCGTCGCCGTGCTGCCGGACCCCGCCGGAGGGGCGGATGTCGTGCTCCTCGATGGCTCCGAGGGCGCGCGCACACGGAAGCCGGGAGCCAAGGAGCCCGGCGCCCCGATGCAACTCGGCGTGGCCCGCTGGCAGGGGGGCACGGTGGCCTCGCGGCAGATCATCGACGAGCGCGTCTGCGATTGCTGTCAGACGGCGCTCGCGCGCACCGCGCAAGGGCTCGTCGCAGTCTATCGGGATCGCTCCGAGGACGAGATCCGCGACATGGGGGTGGTGCGGTTCATCGATGGCGCATGGACCGCGCCGGCGCGTCTCCATCAGGACGATTGGAAGATCGATTACTGCCCGGTGAACGGCCCCGCGGTGAGTGCGGTGGGGGACACCGTCGCCGCGATCTGGTTCAGCGCCCCGAACGACTCGGCGCGGGTGCAGCTCCTCTTCTCGACCGACGGTGGCGCGACCTTCGGATCGCCGATCCGGATCGATGACGGGCGGCCCACCGGTCGCGTCGATGTCGAGCTGCTCGATGGCGATCGCGCCCTCGTCAGCTGGGTCGAGCGGGTGGAGGGTCGGGGAGCGGAGGTGCGCGCGCGGCTCGTGCATCGCAGCGGGACGATCGAACCGGCCGTCGTCGTGAGCCCGTCCTCCGGTACGCGCTCGAGCGGCTTCCCGAAGATGACGCGTACCGCCGATGGCGCGGTCATCGCCTGGACCATCCCGGGGACCCCGAGCGCCATCCGGCTCGCGCGGCTGACCGTGGGAGCCCGATGATCGCTCGGCATCGTCTCGCCCTCGCGCTGACCGCCGCCCTCCTCGTGGGGTGCGGCGGCGCGGAACGTGAGACCGTCGCGGTGGGCGCGCCCGCCCCCACCTATGCCGCAGAGACCGTCGAGGGCACCCCGATCGCCCTCGCGGATCTCAAGGGCAAGGTCGTCCTCCTCAACATCTGGGCGACCTGGTGCAAGCCCTGCCGCGAGGAGATCCCCGCGCTGGAGACCCTCTTCCAGCGCCATCGCGCGGCGGGGCTCGAGGTGATCGGCGTCAGCATCGATGCCCCGTCGGAAGCGGCACGCCTCCGCCCCTTCGTCACCGAGCTCGGTGCGAGCTACCCGCTCTGGCACGACCCCGACGATCGCGTCTCCTCCACCTTTTTGGCGTTGGGCGTGCCGGCGAGCTACCTGATCGACCGCGACGGCGTGCTCCGCTGGCGCCACATGGGACCGGTGCGCGCTGATGATCCCGCGCTCACCGCCGCGCTGCGCACCGTACTCACCTCAGCCCCATGACGGCGAGTGACCGCTATCCCGCGACGCTCCTGGTGCTCTTCAGCATCTGGTTCGTCGTGCTCGGGGTCGCGCCACACTACCGGCAGGACTGGCTCCTCGAGAATCTCCTCGTCCTCCTCATCGTCCCGCTCCTGATCGGGACCTATCGCCGGCTCCGTTTCTCGAACCTGGCGTACACGGGGATCTTCGCCTTCCTCGTGCTCCACGAGGTCGGGGCACACCACACGTATTCCCTCGTCCCGTACGATGCGTGGGCCGCCCAGCTCACCGGTGGCACCGTGAGCGACTGGTTCGGCCTCGAGCGGAACCACTTCGATCGGCTCGTGCACTTCAGCTACGGGATCTGCTTCGCGCCGGTCACCCTCGAGCTCTTCGAGGCGAAGGCCCCGCCGAAGGGCGTCTGGCGCTTCGTCCTCCCGCTCGCCTTCATGAACTCCCACGCGGTGCTCTATGAGACCCTCGAGTGGGTCGCGACCGCGGTCTTCGGCGGGGACCTGGGCGCCGCCTACCTCGGGACCCAGGGCGATGTCTTCGACGCCCAGAAGGACATGGCGCTCGCCTTCACCGGGTCGGTCATCGCCCTTGCCTGGCTCCTGCTCAGGCGTCGTCGTGGATCGTCCTCAGCTCCAGGATCGTCAGCTTCCGCGTCCGCGCGGGGAGCTTGAGCACCGCGATCTCGCCGACCTTCTTGCCGAGGAGGGCCCGCCCGATCGGCGACGACATCGTCACCTGCCCCTCCTCGAACTCCTCGGCGTCCCCGAAGATCAGGTGGTAGGCCTCGCGCTCCCCTGAGCCCTGATCCTCCACGACCACCTTCGATCCCATCCCCACGGCGTCGACGGCGATCTGTGACTCGTCGATCGAGGAGAGGCGGGAGAGCCGCTGCGTGAGCTGCCCGAGCCGCGCCTGGACGAACTGCTGACGCTCGAGCGCCGCCTTGTACTCCGAGTTCTCGCGGAGGTCGCCCAGTTCGACCGCCTTCCGGATCTCATTGGGGAGCGTGACGTTGAGCTCGTACCGGAGCTTCTCCGCCTCGTCCGTCAGCTTCTGCTTGAGTGCCTCGATCATCGCGCCATCCACCCTGAAAAGAGAAAAAAGCCGACGCCCGACCTGCGTGGCCGGGCGCCGGATCTCGTATCCGGGTATCGTAGGCCCAGAACCGCTCAACGTAAAGCCCCCGCGCCGAGTAGCTTGAGAGCCATGCGCCCCCTCGTCTTCGCCCTCCTGCTCGCCACCGCCACGTCGACCGCGGTCACGCCCGCGCCGCTCGCCGCTCAGAGCCGCACCGCTGCGGCTCCCGTCGCGATCGATTGGCGACTCCTCGCCGGTCTCGACTACGAGAACGGGAAGATGACCGACACCCTCAAGAAGCTCGACGGGAAGACGGTCCGCGTCCCCGGCTTCGTGGTCCCGCTCGACGATGCCTCGGAGGAGGGGGCGGAGTTCCTCCTCGTCCCGTACTACGGCGCCTGTGTGCACACGCCCCCGCCTCCACCGAATCAGATGGCGTTCGTGCAGATGGCCGGCAAGCGCTCCGTGCGTCTCGGCCTCTTCGATGCCGTCTGGATGGAGGGGACGCTCCGCGTGAAGAACGTCGACTCGCCCTATGGGCAGGTCGGGTTCGAGATCGAAGGGCTCTCGATGAAGCCCTACACGGGGAAGTGAGCGACAGGACCGCATCGCGCGCGGGGTCGGCACCGGCGGTCGCGATCCGCGACCTCCGGTTCGCGTACGTGGCTGGGCGGGATGTGATCGATATCCCGACGCTCGAATTCGCGGCCGGCGAGACCGTCTTCCTCCATGGGCCGAGTGGGAGCGGGAAGACCACGCTGCTCGGGTTGATCGCCGGCGTCCTCGCGCCACGCGCCGGCCACCTCACCCTGCTCGGGACCGATCTCACCACGCTCTCGAGCGGCGCACGCGACCACTTTCGCGCCGCGCATCTCGGCTACGTCTTCCAGATGTTCAACCTCATCCCGTACCTCTCGGTGCGGGAGAACATCACCCTCCCCTGCCGACTCTCGGCGACCCGCCGGTCGCGCGTCACCGATCCCGAGGCGGCGGCACAGGCGCTCGCCGAGCGACTCGAGATCGCGGGGCTGCTCGAGTCACGCGTCACCGCGCTGAGCGTCGGCCAGCAACAGCGCGTGGCCGTCGCGCGCGCGCTCATCGGCGCCCCCGAACTGATCGTCTGCGACGAGCCCACCTCGGCGCTCGACGCGGATCGCCGTGATCGCTTCCTCGAGCTCCTCTTCGCGAACGTGGCGGAGGCGGGGAGTACGCTGCTCTTCGTGAGTCATGACCTGAGTCTGGCAGGCCGTTTCGATCGGACGCTCGCACTGCGTGAGCTCAATCGTGCCGCGACGGCGGGAGGGATCTGATGCTCCTCCTCTCACTGGCGTGGCGCTCGCTGCGTAATCGCGCCGTCATCTCGGGGCTCACCCTGCTGAGCATCGCCCTCTCCGTCGCGCTGCTCGTAGGGATCGAGCATATCCGACGTGGCGTGCGCGAGAGCTTCGCCGGGACGATCAAGGGGACCGATCTCATCGTCGGCGCGCGCGGTGGGACCACGCAGGTGCTGCTCTCGACGGTCTTCGGGATGTCGACCCCCACCGGGAGCGTCTCGTGGGCGACGTACGAGCGGTGGCGCGCCCACCCCGCGGTGCGCTGGACGATCCCGTACGCGCTCGGCGATGCCCATAAGGGGCAACGCGTGATCGGCACGACGGCGGAGTTCTTCACGCGCTACCGCTTTCGTGATCGCTCGGTGACCTTCACCGAGGGCGGGCCACCCGACACCGACCGGGAGGTCGCGATCGGCGCGGAGGTCGCGGAGCGGCTCGGCTACACCCTCCGGAGCGAGGTCGTGCTCGCGCACGGGGTCGCCGCCGTCTCCTTCGCCGAGCACACCGCCCATCCCTTCATCGTGAGCGGGATCATCGACCGCACCTTCACCCCGATCGATCGCGCGCTCTACGTCACACTCGATGGCCTCACCGCGATGCATGAGGCGGAGGAGGGCGCTGGTGGGCTCATGATGGGCCCACCGACGACACAGACCGAAGGCCCAGCCCCGATCACCGCCTTCCTCGTCGGGACCAAGAACCGCTTCGAGACGCTGCAGCTCCAGCGCGAGATGAACGAGGATCGCGCTGAGCCGCTCACCGCGATCATCCCCGGCGTCGCACTCGGCCAACTCTGGCAGACGATCGGGAGCGCTGAGGTGGGGCTTCGCGTGGTAGCGACGCTCACGCTGATCGTGGGGCTCATCGGGATGTGCGTCGCCCTCTTCGCCTCGCTCGAATCGCGGCGCCGTGAGATGGCGATCCTGCGGGCCGTCGGCGCGGGACCACGCACGATCGTCTCACTCCTCGTCATCGAATCCGGGGTGCTGGCGATCCTGGGGGCGATGACCGGCGTCGCGATGGTCTACGGCGGGATCTTCCTCGCGCGCAGCGCGGTCGAGGCACGCTTCGGTGTCGCGCTCACACTGCACCCCCTCGGCTCCACCGAGTGGCTCTACCTCGGCCTGATCGTCGTGGCCGGGACCCTCGTGGGGCTCCTCCCCGCCTGGCGTGCGTACCGCAACTCGTTGGCTGACGGATTGTCTCCCTCGCTGTAGCTTCTCCTCTCCACCTCCCCTCCGGAGTCGCGCGTGTCCTTCCGTTCCTTCCTGCTCCTCTCGCTCCTGGCGACGCCCCTCGTCGCGCAACGTCCGGCAGGCCCCGGTGGCCCGAATGGGATGCCCCCCGCCGCGCGTGACCGTATGGCGGATCCGATCCCAGCCGCCGAGTACCCGGCGTACATCCGGAAGTCGGCGCCCACCGACGCGACGATCCAGAAGATCTGGGAGGAGGGGATGACTCGCTCCCAGGCGATGAGCCTTGGCCAGGTCTTCCTTGACCAGTACGGCCAGCGGCTCACCGGCTCGCCACAGTCCGACGCGGCGCTCGACTGGCTCGTGCGCACCTACGCCGGCTGGGGGGTGAGCGCACGCAAGGAGCGCTACGGCACCTGGCTCGGCTGGAACAAGGGCGTCACGCACCTCGATCTCGTCGCCCCACGCGTCCGCTCACTCGAGGCGACGGCGATGGCGTGGAGCCCGTCCACCAACGGCACCGTCGAAGGTGAGGTCGTGGCCTATCCCCTCGGGATCTCGACCCCCGAGGCCTTCGATGCCTGGCTGCCGAACGTGCGAGGGAAGTTCTTCGCGATGAACGTCCCGCGCCTCTCCTGCCGCTCGCCGCAGCAGTGGCGCGAGTTCAGTACGGCCGAGGAGCTCGAGCGCGTGAACGCGCAGCAACAGGCGATGCAGCTCGAGTGGAATCAGCTCAACGTCGCGATGAGTGGAGGGCGCTCCGTCTGGCAGAAGCTCAAGGACGCCGGCGCGATCGGCGTGCTGACCTTCCAGTGGTCGAACTACCCGGGAACGAACAAGATCTTCGGTTCGCCGAACCAGACCCTCCCGACCTTCGCCGTCACCTGCGAGGACTACGGGCTCGTCGTGCGCCTCGCGCGCAACGGGCAGGGGCCGAAGCTCCGTGCCTTCACCGACAGCGATCTCATCGGAGAGCGCCCGGTCTTCAACGTGGTCGCCGAGATCAGGGGCCGCGAGAAGCCGAACGAGTACGTGGTCCTCTCCGCGCATGTGGATTCGTGGGCCGCGGCCTCGGGCGCGACCGACAACGGGACCGGGACCCTCACGATGCTCGAGGCGCTCCGCATCCTGAAGCAGGTCTATCCGAATCCCAAGCGCACGATCCTCGTGGGCCATTGGAATGGTGAGGAACAGGGGCTCAACGGCTCCCGCGCCTTCACCGAGGACCATCCGGAGGTGCTCGCTGGCCTGCAGGCGCTCTACAACCAGGACAACGGGACGGGACGGATCGTGAACTTCACCGCCGGTCCCTTCCCCGGCGCAGCGACGCGCCTCGAGCGATACCTCGGGGAGATCCCCAACGAGCTGACGCGCTACCTGCGCTTCACCCCGACGAGCGGCCAGTCGACCGGCGGCACCGACCATGCCTCCTTCGTCTGCCACAAGACCCCGGCGTTCAGCATGGGGGCCCTCGGCTGGGATTATTCCTTCAGCACCTGGCACACCGATCGCGACACCTTCGACAAGGTCGTGGAGTCCGATCTCAAGCACAACGCGACGTTGACGGCGATGCTCGCCTTCCTCGCGAGCGAGGACCCGGAGCGGATGCCACGGGATCTCATGGATCCGCTCCCGGGTGGGCAGAACGGACAGCCGGGCGTCTGGCGCGAGTGCCCGAAGGCGCAGCGGTCCCTGCCGGCCACGGTGCGCTGAGCGTGAGGCGAACCGCGAGCGACCGATCCGGTCGCTCGCGGTTCGTTCTAGCGGTTCGCCCGCTCGAACTCCCGGACGAGGGTGCGCATCATCTTCTCGCGCTGGTCGTAGAGCCGCTTGAGCTTCCGCGGCTTCCGCTTGGCCAGCGCGTAACTCGTGAGGATCGGGAGCGCGATCGTCGAATCGAGATAGCAGACCACGGCATCGGGGAGCTTGTCGGGATCGATCTTCCCCCAGCTGACCGCCTCCGCCGGCGTCGCGCCGGAGAGCCCCCCGGTGTCGGGGCGCGCATCGGTGATCTGCAGGAAGTAGTCGTGCCCCTTCTCGTCGATCCCCAACACCTCCTGGATCTGCGGCTCGGTCTGGAGCGCGAAGTTCTTCGGTGAACCGCCGCCGGCGATGAGTACCGCACTCTGCCCACCTGAGCGCTTGGCATGCAACACGATGCTCGCCGTCTCGTTCACATCGCGATTGGGATCGATCACGCAGGTCCCGCCCTCGAGGGCGAGCGCCGCGATGTTCATCCCGATGCTCGAGTCGCCCGGCGAGCTGGTGTAGATCGGGACACCACAACGATACGCCGCCGCGAGCAGTGACTTCTGCGGGATCCCGAGCGCCTTCTCCCGCTCGACGAGGTACTTGCCGCAGAGATGATGGAACTCCGCACTCGACATGGTGCGCTGGAACTCCGGCGCGCGGATGATCTTCCGGAAGAAGGCATCGGTCGAGAGGAGCACATCGTAATCGAAGAAGACGTCGTAGATGCGGACGACCCCCTCCTCGCGCAGCACGGTGTCCGACGCCTGCGGATTCCCGCGATGCATCGAGAGGCCGAGGCCGAAGTGCGTGTCATGGTACAGGTTCGCACCGGTCGAGATGATCCAATCCACGAACCCCGCCTCCATGAGCGGGATGATCGTGCTCATCCCGAGACCGGCCGGCGTGAGGGCACCGGTGAGGGTCATCCCCACCGTGACCTGCTTCTCGAGCATCAGCTCGGTGAAGAGGGCGCAGGCCTCGCGGAGCCGACCCGAGTTGTAGCTCTGGAAGGTTCCTTCGACGAGCTGCACGACCGTCTCGCGCCCGTCGATCTTCCGCGGCTCGATCCGCTTGCCGCGCAGGAAGTGGCTCACCGCCTTCGTCCCCACCTTCGGGCTCTTCGCCTCGCGCTGCTCGGCGGCCTTCTTCTGCGCACTCTTGTTGCCGGCCGCGCTCGCGCGCTCACCCGCCCCGGATCCGTGTCGCGAGGCCTTGAACCCACCGCGCGCGCGTCCCTTCGCCGACCTACTCATCGCGTCCGTCCCTTGGCCGCCCGTACCTGGGCCGCCTGTAATTGGAGTGCATAGGCCTCGGCGACCACACGGGCCGCCTCGGCGGGATCATCGGTCAATGTCAGGAGCTCGAGGTCGGGGGCACTGATCTTCCGCTCCTCGAGCACGCGACTCTGCAGCCAGTGCACGAGGCCGGCCCAGTAGTGGGTGCCGAACAACACCACCGGGAACTGCGAGATCTTCCCCGTCTGGATCAGCGTCAGCGCCTCGAAGAGCTCGTCGAAGGTGCCGAACCCGCCCGGGAAGATGATGAAGGCGCTGGAGTACTTGATGAACATCGTCTTCCGCACGATGAAGTAGCGGAAGGCGACGGTGGTGTCGACGTAGGGATTGGTCCCCTGCTCGAACGGCAACTCGATGTTGCAGCCGATCGATTCACCGCCGCCGAGCTTGGCCCCTTTGTTCGCGGCCTCCATGATCCCTGGGCCGGCCCCGGTGATGACCGAGAAGCCGTACTCGGCGAGGAGGCGCGCCGTCTCGACCGCCGCCCCGTACATCGGATCGTCGGGATTCGTGCGCGCCGATCCGAAGATCGAGACCCCCTTCTCGATGTGCGCGAGCTTGTCGAACCCTTCGACGAACTCCGACATGATGCGCATCACGCGCCAGGGATCGGAGCTCCGGAAGTCGGCGCGCGGGCCGCCGTACTGCAGGAGCAGGGCATCCTCGGTGAGCGCCCACTGGGTATCCCCGATGGTGTCATCGGACGCGGGCCGCGGGATCTTCCCCGGGCCTGAGATCGAGGGCAGCGCGGTGGAGGGGTGCGGCATCGGCCGCGACGAACGAGGACGCTTGGGAGCCATGTGGCCTGAAGTCTATCTTAGGCCGTGGCTCCCTGCGACCGCTCCACCACGCGATGACCGTCGTCCTCCTGATCGCGGACGGCGCCCGCCCCGATACCCTCACCCGCGCCGTCGCGAGCGGACGCGCGCCCGCCCTGACGCGGCTCGCCGCCGAAGGCGACGAGTGGGTGATCACCTCGGTCTTTCCCTCGGTGACCGGGCCAGCGTATCTCCCCTTCCTCACCGGGTGTCACCCCGGTCGGGTGGGGATCCCCGGGATCCGGTGGTGGGACCGCAACCGCCGACGCGCCCGGAGTTACGTGGGGATCGAGGCGATGATCGCCGATCGCGATCTGCACCCCGAGCACCCCACGCTCTTCGAATCGGTCCCGCGGGCCATCGCCGCGCTCTCCCCCTTCAATCGTGGCCTCACGCGCACCCAGCGACTCGATGGCTCCGCGGCGTTCTGGCTCCGACTCGCCTGGCATCACTTCCGTGGGGATCTCCCCGGCTGGCTCCGCTTCGAGCAAGAGTTCGCCACCGCCTTCACGCGACGCGTCCGTGAGGAGCGCCCCCCCTTCGCCATGCTCGCGCTCCCCGGGATCGACAAGTGCTCCCATCGGTTCGGGCACGAGGCGCCCGAGGTGCTCGACGCGGTCGCGGTCGTCGATGCGACCGTCGCCCAGCTTCAGCGCGACGCCGATCGCGCGGGACGCACGATCGAGATCTGGATCACCAGTGATCACGGGCATGCGACGGTCCACGCGCACGATGATCTCGCGGACCATCTGTGCGCCGAGGGGTATGGGGTGCGCGCGCATCCCTGGACGATGCGCGGCGGGGATGAGATCGCCGTGATGGTGAGCGGGAACGCGATGGCGCATCTCTATCTCGATCTCACGAGCCGCGAGCGCCACGACTGGG
>Ga0315903_10011644_pt1 | contig 10334 bp, 8 predicted proteins | sample LakEriMetagenome_7_FD_203524 | JGI IMG/M metagenome (GOLD analysis project Ga0315903, IMG submission 203524) | Freshwater fungal communities from buoy surface, Lake Erie, Ohio, United States - Buoy 2 MA119 | ecosystem: Environmental > Aquatic > Freshwater > Lake | place: USA: Lake Erie, Ohio... | reverse complement strand
ACTGACAAAGAGAAACGACAACAAAATGCTGAGGTTATTATTGAAGTGATGACAATACTCAATCCACAAATAAAAACAATTGAAGATTATAAGCATAAACTATGGGATCATTTATTTCTGATTTCTGACTATAAGTTGGATGTTGATAGCCCATACCCCAAGCCTACTGCAGAAGTAAAACAACGTAAGCCCGACCCTATCCCCTACCCGAAGCATAAAATACGCTGGAGTCATTTTGGTAAGAAATTTCAGGATTTATATGATAAAGCCATTGTTGAAACAGATGAAGAAAAGAAGCAAGGTTTTATACAAGTTTTAGTTGTATTTATGAAAGCGGCATATTCAAATTGGCATGATGAAAATGTACATGATGATATGATTAAAGATGAGCTAAATGCTATGAGCAAGGGTAAGCTTGTATATGATCCTAATACTAAGTTCGCCTCGTTTGTAGATGCTGGTACTGGCGCAACTATTAATCCTGTATTGCCGCAACAAGGTCGTAAAAATTTTAATACGAGAAAGAATAGACCTAATAATAGTAATCGAAATAATATACCCGTTCAACAAGGTAATGGTATGAATCGAAATAATAAATTTAATAAGTTCAAGAAAAAAAATAACCCAAACTAAATATGCCCTGCTAGCATTTATTGTACATTAGCAGAGTATGAATAGTTTTGAAATTTATGGAGGTACACCATTGAATGGTGTGGTAACTCCACAAGGTGCAAAGAACGAAGCTTTGCAAGTAATAGCAGCCACTTTACTCTCTAACGAAAAGGTTACACTTCATAATATCCCTGATATTTTAGATGTAAGAATGCTGATAGAATTATTGGCAGATTTAGGTGTAGTCGTAGAGCGACTCAATCAAAATTCATATTCTTTTCAAGCCAATCATATCAATCTTGAATACTTAATTAGTCCAGAGTACAAGAAGAAATCAGGCAAATTGCGTGGTGCTGTGATGCTAGCAGGTCCATTATTAGCTCGTTTCAACAAAGCCTATATACCTCAGCCTGGTGGCGATAAAATTGGTAGACGACGATTAGATACGCACATTCTAGGATTTCAAAAATTGGGTGCTGATTATGTTTACAATGATGAGGAACATTTTTTTGTACTTGAATCAAAAAATGGGTTGCAGGGCACCTATATGCTACTCGATGAACCATCAGTAACAGGTACTGCTAATATTTTGATGGCGGCAGTCGCTGCGAAAGGTAAAACAAGAATTTACAATGCAGCATGCGAACCCTATCTGCAACAATTGTGTAGAATGCTAAATCGGATGGGGGCACGAATAAGTGGTATTGGTTCTAATTTATTGACAGTAACTGGTGTAGATGCCAATTCATTAAAGGGTTGCGACCATACTGTACTTGCCGATATGATCGAAGTAGGTTCTTTTATCGGATTAGCAGCCATGACGGGTGGCGATATTTTAATCAAGGATTGCAGCATCAAATATTTAGGTTGTATACCAGATACCTTTGCCCGATTGGGTATTCAAATGAATATCGAAAAAGATAATATTCATATACCCGCACAGGATCATTATCGAATACAGCGTTTTATAGGTGGCGATATACTTACGATTTACGATCATCCTTGGCCTGGTTTTACACCTGATTTATTGAGCATCGCGTTGGTAGTAGCAACACAAGCTAAAGGCACAGTTTTGTTTCATCAAAAAATGTTTGAAAGCCGTTTGTTTTTTACGGACAAGTTAATAGATATGGGTGCTCAAATAGTACTTTGTGACCCTCATCGAGCTGTTGTAGTAGGCTTGGATAAACAAACTTTACTTCGCCCGAATGTCATGTCTTCGCCTGATATTCGAGCTGGTCTTGCGTTGTTGATTGCAGCCTTATCGGCAGATGGAAAAAGCATTATTCAAAATAGTGAACAAATTGATAGAGGCTATGAAAATATTGATATTCGCTTACAACAACTCGGTGCAAAAATTAAACGTATAGACTATTAAAATTAAACATCATGCCACTTATTTTATCAGTACAAGGAGTCTCTCCTCAAATTCCTGAATCTTGTTTTATTGCACCTAATGCCACTATTGTAGGCGATATTGTAATGGGCGAGTCATGCAGCGTATGGTTTAATGCAGTCATACGTGGCGATGTAAACTCAATCAAAATGGGGAATAAGGTAAATGTACAAGATGGAGCCGTCCTGCATTGTACTTACCAAAAAACCGTGTTAGAGATAGGTAATAATGTTTCTATTGGACATAATGCGCTGGTACATGGTTGCAAAGTAGCCGACAATGTATTGATTGGAATGGGAGCAATTGTCATGGATAACGCGGTAATAGGCTCTAATACAATTATTGCAGCAGGCGCAGTGGTTCTTGAAAATACAATATGCGAAAGTGGTTGTATTTATGCAGGTGTTCCAGCAAAAAAAGTAAAAGACATTTCGCAAGAGCTCATACATGGTGAAATCGATAGAATCGCAAATAATTATGTGATGTATAGTTCGTGGTTTAAATAATAATCAAGACTCGATTGCTTGAATTACATTATCCACTTGAATCGATTCAATGCATAAGCATCTGCTTCCATTTTTACAATCATCACAGTTTTTATCAATTGCCAAAGCTTTAGCCTTTTCACCCAATGGCCCCCAACGTTGCGGAAATAAAGGTTTGAGAGGCGCATACAATCCTACGGCTTTGAGTCCTAATGCAGCGGCAATATGCAATGGGCCCGTACTGGCAGCTACTAATGCATCGGATGCTTTTATTAATTGTATAAATTGTTTCAAAGTAAATTTTCCAGAAGCATCTTTAATGTAATCGTAAGGTTTTACTAATTGTTCTCTGAATAAAAGACCCTCCTCTTCAGTGCCACTGAGAATAATGTTGTATTTGTCTTTATTCAATCGTGAAATAAGTTGTCGAAAATTTTCTAAGCCCCATTCACGAGCACTGCCTCTCGATTTAGTGTGAAGTATTAAATTCACTTTGTTTTTATCAATATACTCTTTCACGATATCATCTACTATATCAACTTTTAAATCATAATACTGATGCAATGTTTCTTTCTTAGGAAATGAGTTAATTGCTAACCCTTCCAGCAAACTAAAATTTAATTCGGCTTCATGTAGTTCAGATTTCTTACGGCTCATTCGTATTAATATATTACAAGTAAACCAATGATAGACTCTATTTGTAGTGCCAATCCGCAGCGGAATATTTGCCTGCTTGGCGAGTGCTGCAATCGCCGGATTTGGAAACACATGAACAATGGCATCTATCGATTTGCTAGCAAGCGTTTCAATTTGTGCAGCCTTTGAAAGCTTTTGTAATGAGGCAAATTCTATTATCTCATCAATAGATTGACAATATGCTAAAATGGGTTTTGTATAAGTATTGCCTAAAAAACTTACCCGAACATTTGGCATTTTTTCTTTTATGTACTTGGCTAATGGAATTGTTAGCATGACATCGCCGATTGCATCTGTTCGACTAATGAGTATATGACGAATGTTCTTAATTCGAGAGAATTGAATAATTTTTGTGTATTTCAAAAAGGCAGCATAAGCACTTCTTGTACATACTTGCCATCCTGCTTTGCCGTCCAAAAAACCCCATTGTAGTAAATACATTTTGATGAACCTGAGCAAGGCCGAAAAATAGGGTTTAAGAAAAAAAGCATCCTGGCCCTTTAGCACAGCATCGCGCGCCGCTATATCTGTAAATTTTTCAATTTGTTTAATATGATCTTCAGGTTCATGGTAGCTATAGTGCAGCAAATCACCTTCTAATTCATATACTTTGTATTTAGCATCATGATGTAATGTTTCGTGTAACACACCTTGCCATTGCGTATGTTTTCTATGAAAAATTCTTTCCTTATAATCTGGATACCAACCACAGTGCTTAATCCATGAGCCGCAATAATTTGTAAGACGTTTTAGGCGAGCGAGCTTATATTCATTTTGAAGTTTAAATGAAAGAATAGACTGCTGTAATTTGTCACTTAAACATTCATCTGCATCGATAGAAAAAATTAAATCGTGTGTTGCTAATTGGTTACCGTAATTCTTTGATGCCGAATACCCTTCCCATTTTCTTTCATAAAATTTTACGTTATATTTCTCGCAAATCTCTTTTGTACTATCTTTCGAAAAGCTATCTAATACCACAATTTCATCAACAATACCTTGTAATGAAATTAAACATCGCTCTATGTTATGAGCTTCGTTTAATGTAATAATTACCGCTGAGATAAGATTCATAAACTACAAATGTGCTAAATTATTTCTACAATCACGCCCTTGTATATTTCAATTGAATTAGGACTTAATAATTTCGCTTAAAAACAAGCAATCTCCTTTCTGATGCCAAGCTTGTAATAATTGGCTGGAGCGTATTTCTACATTTTTAAGTTGTTCAATTTTTTGCAAAATCGATTCATTTTCTTGCGAGAATACACTGCATGTTACATAATACAATTTCGATTGGGGCTTCATAATTTGTAATATATTCTGTACGATTTTTTCTTGCGTGTCACAATAAGCATCTAATTTTTCTTGTGTAAAAAAGTAAAGTTGTTCGGGTGACCTGGCCCAAGTGCCCGAACCGCTGCAGGGCACATCCGCCAAAATGCAATCAAAACTTTTTGACTCAAGATGAGAAAAGCTTTGCGCAGCATCGATTTCAAACGAAGTGTAATTATTACCGTAACCATAAGACTGCATGCGCAAGTGATAGTTTTTCAAAATACTACTTCTGATATCGCTGCCGCTTAAATTGATTCTTCTGTTTTTGTCTAGCAGCAATAATGATTTGCCGCCACTTGCACAGCACACATCCCACCATTTTTCATTTGCATGAGGATGTAAATAATTGCCAACTTGTTGCGAAGCCCAATCTTGTATCACATATTCGTCAGCTGCTAATATATTTTCTAAATGTGTTGAAGCGGCTAATGCAATACAGTTTTCCGCTATCACTTCAAAGCTTATCTTATGTTGGGTTAATATTTTTAGAATTTCATTTTTGTTTCTTCGCAAGCGAATAAAAAATAAAGGTTGTGAAAACAAGTTTGTTACAAAGTCATTTTCACTAATTTTTTTACTCAGGGCAAAAGGAATAAGTATTTTTAGTCCATACTTTTCGTAAGCCCATTTTAATTTTGCATCCAAATCCAAATCATACACTGTAGCTATTTCTGCGTTTGATTTTTCGAAAAATAATTTTGGTAATCTTGCGCCAAGCCATGAGCCTAACATCATACATATGGGTTTGCTTATGTGCTCATTTCCTTTGCCAACACGGTAAAATCCATAAACCAATTCGGCGATATATTTTCTATCGCGCGATCCATATTTTTTATTGTTCTTAAAATAATTTTTTAAATACAAGTGCAAAGGCATTTGCAATTCGTATTGATCAATTAAATGTGCCGCAACTTCAAAATAAGCTTGTATAAACATGAGTTGCGTTTAGCATGTGAAAGTTAGTTTCATGAGGTTATAGCTCCAACAATATTTTAGTTGGATCTTTGCCTACTAGCAATAACTGTGGGTTTTCTAAGAGTTCTTTAACACGCACTAAAAATCCTACACTTTCTCTACCGTCTATAATTCTATGGTCATAGCTCAAGGCCAAATACATCATAGGGCGTATTACAACTTGTCCATTAATAGCCATAGGTCTGTCTTGAATTTTATGCATACCTAATATGGCAGATTGTGGAATATTTATGATTGGAGTGCTCATCAATGATCCAAAGACACCGCCATTTGTGATGGTAAATGTACCTCCTGTCATTTCTTCTATCGATAATTTGTTGTCGCGTGCTTTACCTGCTAATTCAGCAACTTTGCCTTCAATTTCTGCCATACTCATACTTTCAGCATTGCGAATAATAGGGACAACCAATCCTTTAGGTGCGCTAACGGCTATAGAAATGTCGCAGTAATCATGATAAACAATTGATTCGCCATCAATATATGCATTCACCGCTCGCCATTCTTGTAAAGCGATGCAGCAAGCTTTTGTAAAAAAGCTCATAAAGCCTAATCCTACACCATGTTTCTCTTTAAAGTTATCCTTATACTTCGCGCGTATTTCCATAATTGCCGTCATGTCAACTTCATTAAATGTAGTTAACATAGCTGTGCTATTTTTCGCTTCTACCAATCTACGACTAATCGTCTTACGTAGGTTACTCATTTTTTCAGGTTTATCTTCTCGCGAATACGCTGCTGTTGGTAAGTTTCCTTGCTGTAATACCGACAATACATCTTGCTTGGATATTTTACCTGAAGGTCCGGTACCTTTTACATGGCTTGCATCTATTTTATTCTCAACCAACATTTGTGTAGCAACCGGAGTTGCTTTTGGTAAATTTGTATTTACCTCAACTGGAGCGGTCGCAGTTGGAGTTGAAGAGACTTCTATTTTCTTTTCTTCTTTTACAGCAGTATTTGCGGGCCTTAAAGCCTTTTCGTCTATTCTACAAGCTAAATCGCCAATCAATAATACTTGATCTTCTTTGGCAATGTGCGTTAATATGCCTGCTTGTTCAGCGTTTAATTCAAATGTAGCCTTTTCGCTTTCTAGTTCGCATAGCACATCATCGCGTTCAACCCACGCACCATCAGGTTTTGTCCATTTTACAAGTGTAACTTCATTAATGCTTTCGCCTACGGGAGGTACTTTAATTTCTATCATGCCTTATAATTTGTGGATGCGAATTTCGCTTAAAATTTTGAGAATATAGAGAGTAATCTTATAGGGGTAAAAAATGAGACCCTTGCAAAGGTTATTTTTGATAAAGTAATACAATTGAAAATCCTACTTATTCATATTTTGTGTGCTCGCCGTGAGGAATATGGTTCCAAAGCTTTTTCATAGACAAGAAAAATCAATGATTATCCGTTAAACTACCTTAATATGGTGAATGAATACAGATGACATCAATTGAGTACCTAATTTTTTCAAAGCATTGTATCAAGTAAAAATTTTAGTGTAAGATATGGCCTAAGATTCGAGGCATTTAAAAATATTGAAATCGGAGCTTAACTTTTATCCACTGTTTGAGCACAAGAGAATCTAGCTATAGAGCGAATATATTTGTGTGCGAGTTTGGATAAAAGTAGCGTAGATGAAATTATTTTTATGCCAAGAATCTTCAGCCTTGACCTTTTGCTCAACTTTTGCGTCAAGGCAAAAGTGGAAGAGAAAATAGGTAACTTTACGGATAATCATAGAAAAATCTACTTGAACCTCGTTATGTTTTTCTAAATCGGGATTCGGGCTTTCCAAGACTATTGATGCCGCAATACAGCATCTTGTATAAAGTTAACCAGCATGTCATCTGTATTTGAGATAGGGAAAATGGATCTTTACGCCATCATAAATACAAGTTTATTACTCACGATATAGAACAATAAATTCTACACGTCTGTTTTTTTCTCGACCTTCTAATGTTTCATTTTCAGTAATTGGATAAGATGCGCCTATTCCCCATGATTCTAGATGGTGAGAAGCAACACCATGGTTCACAATAGTGTGCTTAAAATTATCTGCTCTTTGCTTAGATATAGATTTATTCATTATTTCGTTGCCTCTATTATCAGTATGCCCAGATACTAATATGTTTGTGCGATGGTATTTAATGAGTAAATTAGAAAATGATTGAAGAGGTGTCAGATAGCTGCTCGAAGGCACAATTTCTTTAGATTGGTAAGTGATGTTATTGGGAAATAATACTTTTTCACTATCCTCTATTAATTCAACCTCAGCTTCGGATCATGTATTTTGTATATCGTCAAGTACCTTATGAATTTACTCCGATTTTATTTCTCAGTGTGTGTGGTATTGCTCAGGTATAAGTTTATCTATTGGTGTTAGTTCCACTTCGATTTTGTTTATACGCGGTCCGCGAATGTGTCCATTATATAAATTGCATGCATTAATTCCAATCAATATAAAAAGATAAAAGCAAGTAAGAAGCATTGATTCATTTAACTTAAAGATTATTTTTAAAATTGTGCGGGTAGTTTAATACTTGTGCTTGGGATTATGATAAGATTTAATTTTTAAGTTGAGTTTCAATAAATGTTTTTAGTTCACTATGTGTAATGGGTGTTCCTTTGATTTTATTGAATGCGAGCGCGTCGATAAGGTATTCGCTTCGAATAATTTTTACAAGTTGACCATTGTTAATTTCGGGAACAATTATTTTTTTAAATCGTTTAAGTATATCGCCTAAATTAGCAGGAAAAGGTCGTATATATCGCAAATGACAATGGGATACAGCATGCCCCTCATCTATCAATTGTTTCACGCAAGTGGTGATAACACCTGAAGTAGAACCCCAGCCTAATACCAATAAATCGCCACTTTCAGCACCTAATGATAATTCTTGTGCTGGAATGTAATTGGCAATTTTATCTATTTTAGCTTGTCGGGTTTTAACCATATGCTCATGGTTTTCAGGGTCGTAACTTACGTTGCCTGTTATGTCTTGTTTCTCCAACCCACCAATACGATGTTCCAACCCTTTTGTGCCAGGAATGGTCCAAGGGCGAGCTAATTTTTCATTTCTTTGATATGGCATTAATTTTTCTTCCCCTTCATCTAATTGCGCCTTAAAAGAAACCTTTATCTCTGCAATATCTTTTGAGTTGGGAAATTTCCATGGTTCGGCACCATTAGCTATATAGCCATCACTTAATAGTATGACGGGTGTCATATGTTCTATCGAAATACGAACAGCTTCAATTGCGGCGAAGAAACAATCGGATGGAGAACTTGCGGAAATAATTGGCATCGGGCACTCGCCATTTCTTCCATAATACGCTTGCATCAAATCACTTTGCTCAGTTTTAGTAGGCAAACCTGTTGATGGTCCACCACGCTGAATGTCTATAATGAGTAAAGGAAGTTCAAGCATTACTGCTAATCCCATTGCTTCAGCTTTTAAAGCCATGCCTGGTCCTGATGTAGTCGTAACGCCAAAGGAGCCTCCATAGGAAGCCCCAATAGCTGATGTAATAGCAGCTATTTCGTCTTCGGCTTGGAAAGTTATCACGCCGAAATTTTTATATTTGCTCAAGTCATGCAGAATATCGGAGGCAGGCGTAATAGGATAAGAGCCTAAAAATAATTGTAAGCCTGATTTTTGACTAGCCGCAATCAAACCCATTGATAGTGCTGCATTTCCAGTGATACTCCTGTAAACACCTGCTTCTACTTTTGCTTTGGCTACTGTAAATCTGTTTGAAAACAATTCGGTAGTATCTGCATAGTTATAACCCGCTTTCAACGCTTTGACATTGCTGTCTAGAATTTCAGGCTTTTTACAGAATTTTTCGTTTAAAAAATCAATCGTATTTTGCATATCTCGGTCGTACATCCAATACAAAAACCCGAGAACAAACATATTCTTTGCTCTATCTTTTTCTTTGACACCTAATCCGCTTACATCCGACAATGCTTCACGTGTGAGTTTAGTTACATCTATTTTATAAACTGTAAACCCGCTTAATGAGTCATTTTCTATAGGGTTGTCGTCATCTGCATAATTTGCTAGGCGTAAATTTTTAGAATCAAAACCATCAGTATTAACAATGATTATGCCTCCTTTTTTTATATTTTTTAAATTTACTTTTAATGCTGCAGCATTCATAGCAACTAGCACGTCGCAATCGTCACCTGGGGTAAATACTGCTTCAGATGAAAAATGCAATTGGAAACCACTCACTCCGGGCAAGGTTCCAATAGGAGCTCTGATTTCAGCGGGGAAATCAGGAAAAGTAGAAAGATCGTTACCAATTAAAGCTGTATTGGTTGTAAACTGCGAGCCCGTCAATTGAATGCCATCGCCGCTATCGCCTGCAAATTTTATAACTACATGGGCTAACTCGTGTGTAGTTGTACTCATAGTTCGCAAATGTAAATAAAAACCCTAAGAGTATTATATACTTTGGATTTATGGGTTAAACTATTTTTTGATGAATTAGATACTATCATACCTACTCACGAATAATACATGATTATTTTTAAAAAGTTCATGCGTAGAATATCCTTTTATAGATTAACTAGAAATCAAAAAATGAATCAATAAACCTAATCCCTTGGCAAATCATTTCCAATGCATTCATATCAAAAGAAAAAAGATTACTAGGTAAGAAAACATATATTAAATTAATTGAGATCAAGACGATGTAGGTGATTAAAGGGTACTTAAACCCAATAGCAATACGTTGTAATCGCTCAGCGTCATAATACCTATTGAGCAATCCATTCAGGAACATATTTAAACCACAGGGGCGCCAACACAATGACGCTTTTC
>Ga0315903_10011635_pt1 | contig 10342 bp, 16 predicted proteins | sample LakEriMetagenome_7_FD_203524 | JGI IMG/M metagenome (GOLD analysis project Ga0315903, IMG submission 203524) | Freshwater fungal communities from buoy surface, Lake Erie, Ohio, United States - Buoy 2 MA119 | ecosystem: Environmental > Aquatic > Freshwater > Lake | place: USA: Lake Erie, Ohio... | reverse complement strand
GCAACCTACGGAGAAGGGAGATTCGTTGCGGTTGCTTCTGGCTCAACCGCCGCAGCCTATAGCGAAGACGGAGCTACTTGGGTTGCTGCAACACTCCCGTCTTCTGAGAATTGGCGAGCAACCTACGGAGAAGGGAGATTCGTTGCGGTTGCTCAAAGCTCAACCGCAGCAGCCTATAGCGAGGACGGAGCAACATGGATTTCCGCTTCACTTCCGTCTTCGCAGAATTGGATTTCCGTAACCTACGGAGAGGGAAGATTCGTTGCGGTTGCTGGTGGCCCGTCAACATCCGCAGCATATTTAGAATATACGAAAACGCTGACATGGGCATTAACCACGCAACCAAACTCCACTAGTTGGAGTTCCGTAACCTACGGAGAAGGCAGATTCGTTGCTCTTGGTGGGCTGTATTTCGCGCACAGCAATGACGGAGTAACTTGGGAAAATGTTCCTGCATTATTTGCTAACGTTACTGATTGGCAATCCGTTACCTACGGAGAGGGAAGATTTGTTGCGGTTGGTGGCGTTGGCGGGGGCGCGGAGCCCCCGTATTCACCATCGAAACTCGCAGCATACAGCGAAGATGGAGTGACTTGGGTTTCAGCAACAATGCCATCTTTGCAGAGTTGGACCTCCGTAACCTACGGTGAAGGTAGATTTGTTGCTGTTGCTGCTGCAAATACAAACAAAGCAGCCTATAGCGAAGACGGAGTGACATGGGTTGCTGCAACAATGCCGTCTTCTAGTTATTGGAGGTCCGTAACCTACGGAAAAGGTAGGTTTGTTGCGATTGATTATTTAACAAACAAAGCAGCCTACAGTGAAGACGGAATAACTTGGGTTGCTGCGACATTGCCCTTTTCTGAGTATTGGAGGTCCGTAACCTACGGAGATGGGCGATTTGTTGCGGTTGCTTCTGATACAAACAAAGCAGCCTATAGCGAGGACGGAATAACTTGGGTTGCTGCAACAATGCCATCTTTGCGTTATTGGAGGTCCGTAACCTACGGAGATGGGCGATTTGTTGCGGTTGCTGAAGTAACTTCTAGCGCCGCATCTAGCAAAGATGGAATAACTTGGTTACTGGCAGCTTTACCGTCTTCTGCGAATTGGCAATCCGTTACCTACGGAGAAGGAAGGTTTGTCGCCGTTGCTTCTGGCTCAAAATCCGCAGCCTACACAATATAGTTAAATTCCAAGAAAAACCGGTCTCCGCGTCTTTGGTTCCGTTTCCCTCCGAACCGCTCCAGTAAAGACTCGGAGAGCCGCCCGATTTGACAGTCTGCCGCTCCTCGAGCGGCATGAAACTTTTCCTCGATCAAAAAAACCGGCGGTTCGTTAAAAGCGCCGCGAGCAATGTCGCGCTCCAGACGCTCGTCTTAAAACGCCGCGACCAAGTCCCCATTGAAGTCATCTTCGTTGAGAACGGCGTCGCCATCTCCGCGATCCCCGGCACTCAGACCACCGTCGCGCTCAAGTCCTCCTTCTCCGACTCCAACTTTCTCGCTCTGGCGGCCCACGGCCAAACCATCCTCGATCTCAATACCCAGCCGGTCGAGGCCGCCTTCTCCTCGTCCCCCGACAGCATCGCCGCCTACCTCGAGGTCAAGTGGACCGCTCCGAGCCAAGCCCTCCGCACCGCCACCCTCCAGGTCGAAATCCAAAACTCCGTCATCCTCGGCACCGAAGGCACCCCCGCCGCAGTTCCCGACGGCAAAGCCACGCAGGCCGAAGCCGAAGGAGGCACCGACAACGACAAGTGGATGACCCCCCTGCGCACAAAGCAAGCGATCGCCTCCTTCAACACTTCCGCAGGCATCGGCTTCATGCCAGCCCCGACCGCGCCATGAGCCAGCAACTCGTCCGTTTCATAAATTTCGGCATCGACCCGCAGGCTCCGCAAAAGCCCGACCACGGCCGCCGACTCTATCTCCTCCCCAACGGAGACTTTGCCACCATCGACTCGACCGGCACCGTCACGCCGCTCGCCACTGATTGGGACAGCATCACCGGCAAGCCCACCGAGTTCCCACCCGAGCCTCACCTCTCCAGCAAGATCACCGACTTCGCGGCCGCAGTCGTCGCCGCCGCGCCGCCGACAACTAACGCCTCGCTCCTCACCACCGGCACTCTGCCAGATGCCCGCCTCGCCGCCACCATCGCCCGCAGTGCGGATCTCACGACGGAGCAAAATGCACGAGTCTCCGGAGATGCCGCGCTCTCGACGCGGATCGATTATCTAACCGCGAATCTGGACCCTGCCGCGCTTGATTCCATCGCCGAAGCAGCCGCCAGCATTGGTTCCCTTCAAACCCAGATCGACGGAAAATCCCCCATCGGCCACACACACGACGCCACCGAGATCACCGGCCTCTCGAGCTACATCATCGCATCGGCCCCAGGCCTGCAAATCAACACCACCGTCCGCATCGGCAACGGCGTTGCCACCACCTTCTTGATCGACGGCCTGGTTAGCAGCGACCCCGAGCATGTCCTCGTCGCCCTCAACGGCGTCACGCAAACCCCCGGCACCGACTACCTCGTTTCGGAAGCCACCGGCACGATCACATTCGACGAGCCGCCCGCCAGCGGAATGCAAATCTCCTGCACCGCCCTCGGCCTCCGCACCGTCCAGCCCCCGATCGACCCGACCCTCTACCTCTACGCATTCGACATCAGCGCCGACGGCCTCACCACCTACAGCGGACGCCTCCTCAACACCAACCGCCCTGCCGCGCCATCCCTGCCCGAGACCGCCAATACCTGGACCATCCGCCGCTCCACCCTCTCCGCCGCCGGGCGGATCCTCGCCACCGCCTCAGCCACCGGCTCGTGGGCTAACAGGGAGACCCTCGTCTACGCATGACAACGATCACCGAATCCAACATCACGCAGACGCTCGACCTCTCCGGATTCGACCTCACGCTCCCCGCCGTTGTCGTCGAATACCCGACACGCTCCGCATTCCCATCAAGCGGAAAACCAGACCGCCTCTACATGGCCCTCGACGAGGGCATGCCCTACCGCTGGAGCACCACCGCAAGCGCCTACGCGTCGCTAATCGGAATGATCGACGGCGGCAATTTTTGACACTCACCCCACCCACGAACACCAACACCTAACCCATCACCACCATGCCTCAAGTTATCAAACTAAAACGCGGTTCTGGAATTCCCGTCTCCTTGCAGAACGGGGAAGCCGGTTTCGACACCTTAAACAAGGCCCTCTACATCGGCACAGCCGAGGGGGTCTACGACCTCGCGGGCGTCAATTACGCGAAGAAAACCTTCGTCAATGACGCGGTAGAAGCTGAAGCCGACCTGCGCAGCGCAGCGGATTCGACGCTCACCTCGAACCTCAATGCCGAAATCTCCCGCGCCCAGGGCGCCGAGAGCGATCTCGCTGATGACATCGCAGCCGAGACTTCAGCGCGCCAATCCGCGATCAGCTCCGCCGTTTCCACTCTGGAAGCCGCCGACCTCGTTTTGGACGGTAAGATCACCGTCGAGAAAGGCCGCATCGATGCGATCCTTGCGCTCTCGGATAGCGACAAAGACTCCCTGAAAGAAATCGTCGATCTCATCCAGTCGATCGACACAGAGAACGACGCGACCCTCGCTGGCTATGTCACGAGCAACAACGCCGCTCTGGCGACTGAAGTCACGAACCGCACGAATGCCGACACAGCCTTGGGCCTGCGCATCGACGGAGTCGAGACCGCAGCGACCGCGTTGACCACTCGCGTCTCCGCAGCGGAGCAAGACATCATCGACGAAGAAGCCGCGCGCATCGCCGCAATTTCCGCCGAAGCCGCTTCACGCGCATCGGATGTGTCCGGCCTCGAGTCCGACATCGCCGCAGTCCAGACCAATCTCGATTCGGAAAGCTCGACTCGCGCGACAGCCGACACCTCGCTCTCCAACCGCATCACGGCCCTCGAAGGAGCCAGCGCAGACTCCCGCCTGGACGCAGTCGAGGCCGATGTCGCCGACCACGAGACCCGCATCACTGCCCTCGAGACGACCATCGACGGCGGCAGCTACTAACCAGCCCACCAACCCCGGCGGGGCGCTCAAATAGCGCCTCGCCACGCGGGGGGTCAAAACTCCGCAAAACAAAAACCGCCACATGGCAAACCCACAAATCATCCCAAAACGCAGCACGGTCTCCGGGCGCATCCCGAACACGACCGACCTCGCCCTCGGCGAGATTTGCGTGAACCACGCAGACCGCCGCCTCTACACGCGCAACCCCAGCACGGGAGAGGTGTATAAATTGGCCGGAACCAAAGACGCCCCCGACCGCGTCTGGGCATTCGACCTTTCCGCCGACGGCACCACCACCTACCTCGGCTTCCTCCTTTATTCGGAATTTCCGTCCACCGGCTCGGTGTATGACAGCGCCAACTGGGAAATCTCCCGCACCATTTTCAACGCCTCCGGCACCACATCCAGCGAAAGCTCCGCCACCGGGCAGTGGAGCAACCGCACCTCACTGACTTTTTCTTAAAACTTAATTCTTAAAACTTAAAACTTTTATCCATGATCGCCACATCCTCCGGCAAACCCATCCTCGCCACCGACCGACTCCTCGGGCGCTCCACCTCCGGCACAGGCCCCGCCGAAGAAATCTCCCTCGGCACCGGGCTCTCGCTCGCCGGCGGCACGCTGAACGCCTCCGCGCAAACCACCATCGGCACCAGCGCCGCCGATGTCCTCTCCATCGCCGCTGGCGAGATCACCGCAGACGACCCCGGAGCCGACCGTCTACTCTTCTGGGACGAAAGCGAAAACAAGCTCACCCACCTCACCCTCGGCACCGCGCTCTCGATTTCCGGCACTACGCTCAACGCAGATTCCGGCACACAGAATTACACGCAGAATTATTATCTCTACAGCAAAACCCTCGCCCGATTCACCCCCCGCGAGAACCAGCCCCCCGCCACCGCATTCGCCACTCTCGACACGCGAAACTCCATCGCAGTCCTCGATTTCGACGCCGCTACCGACGAATCCGCCATTTTCTCCGGAGTCATCCCAGAAAATGCCAACCTCGCCTCCGGCCTGCAAATCCGCCTCGCCTGGATGGCCACCTCCGCCACTTCTGGCAACTGTCGCTGGGGCGTGCAAATCGAGCGCTGCACCACCGATCTCGATGCCGACTCCTTCGACACCGCCACCGAGGCCACCGGAGCCGCAAACGGCACGAGCGGCATCGCCACCATCACATCCATAACCGTCACCGCCATCGACGGCCTTACCGCAGGCGACACCTTCCGCATCAGAGTCTTCCGCAACGCGGACGATGCCACGAACGATACAATGACAGGCGATGCCGAGCTGATCGCCGTCGAAGTAAGGAGCGCGGCTTGATATGGCACGGGCATTTGTTCCAAGCCAAGAAATTTCTGGCACGACGACTGTTGCAAAAAATCTAACCAATTTTTCTATGGCGGGATGGATTAGGCGACCCGCCAGCGCAACACACCAAGCGTTCGGCTTTAACGAAAATCCAAACCACAGGACAATGATCATACATTTTACTGACAATGTTGTGTATTTTTTATTAGCCAACGGCGCTAATACTCTTGGGTTTATTACTCAAAATGTTACCGGTTGGAACCATTTGGCTTTAATTTTTAATGGGGAAGGCGTGGGAAATGCGGCGCGACTAACTGCATACTTAAACGGCGCCGCGTTGACTCTTTCATTTACAGGCACAATACCATCAACTACAAGCAATAATGTTTTTAATGAAACACTGAGAATCGGTCGAGCAGCAACATCTAGCCCTCAATATTCCACAGGCGACTTTGCCGAACTCGGAATGTGGCAAGCCACGCTGACCGCCGCCGAAATCGCCTCTCTCGCCAAGGGGATGACCTGCGACAAAATCCGCCCGCAGTCCCTTGTCTACTACACCCCGCTTATCCGCGACATCCAAGACCTCGCTCGCGGAATGACACTTACCAACACCGCCTCCACCGTCGCCAACCATCCAAGAATCTACCCATGAACCTCTACAAAAATACAAACACACTCGAACTGCGCGAACTCCCTGAGAGCTACATCGCCGCCCTCATCGCATCCGGGAACCCCAAAGCCGAGCAGTGGCAACCAGCCCCTCCCAAGCCAAGCGAGGAGTCGATCTGGCAAGACGGCCAATGGATCACGCCAGCCGCTCCCACTTACACCGCCGAGGCATGGACCGACTCCCAAGGCTACGGTGGCAACCGCTCCACCACGATGCTCTACCAAAAGCTCCGCCTCGACGCCTCCGCGAAATCCTCGCCCAAGCTCGTTGCAGTCCAAGCCTGGCTCGACGGCATGATCGCCAGCGGTCTTGCCCCAGCTGCTAGCAACTGGCCCGCCGCCCCGCACTCTTTTGAGGCAACGCTCACCGAAACACTCACCATCCTCAACTCCTAACGAACAACCACCATGGCCAACGAACTCAACATCGCCCTCTCAACCGGGCTCACCGTCACCGCCCAAGCCTACACCGCCGGAGCCGCCAGTGGCAGCCCCATTTCGCTCTCCGAAGTTGGAACCTCCGGCTTCTACAGCGGCAACATGACCGGCAGCGCAGGCACCTACCAACTGGTATTCTTCTCGGGAGGAGCCACCGTCGGCACCGGCCAGATCAACTGGAGCGGCACCGCCGAAATCCCCTTCTCGACCCTGACCACAGCCGACATCCCGAGCGCTGCGATCTCTGCCATCCAGGCCAAAACCGACAACCTCCCCAGCGATCCCGCAGACCAAAGCCTCGTCGAGTCCGCCATCTCCGCCCTCTCGATCCCGACCGTGGTTCAGATTCGCACCGAGCTAGATTCCAACTCCACCAAAATGGCGAACCTCGACGCAACGATCTCCAGCCGATCAACCCTCACGACCGGCGACCTGCCAAGCGTGCCAAGTGCCGCTTCGGTAGCCTCCGCCGTCCGCACCGAACTGACCGAGCTTTCTAATCTGGATGCCTCGGTTTCTAGCCGACTGGCCTCGGCCTCTTACACCGCGCCAGCCAACTCCGACATCTCGGCAATAAAATCCAAAACCGACAACCTCCCGGCCTCGCCCGCAGCGGTCTCCGACATCCCCACCACCGCGCAAATCTCCTCCGCCGTGGAAGGCAGCCTTCTTGACGAGAACGACGGCCAAGCCGTCCTCAACGCCATCGTCGGAGCCATCGGGAATCAAAATGTGGACGAAATCGCCCTCGTCGCGGCCATCCGCGCCGACCTCGAGCGCGTCGGTGGAAAAATCGACAGCATCCCCACCGATGCCGCTCCGAGCGCAGCCACCGTGGCATCAGCCGTCTGGTCCGCAAGCACCAAGGAAATCACCGGCGGCACGGTCACAACATTGACCAACTCGCCCGATGTCCCCACCGAGGCCGAAATCGCCGCCCAAGTCCGCACCGAGCTTTCTGTCGAACTCGGTCGGATCGACCAAGCGATCAGCACCCGCCTCGCGGCCAGTGCCTACACTGCGCCGAGCACTCCGCCAACAGCCGCCGCCATCGCCGACGAGGTGCGCGTGGAACTCGCCAGCGAACTCGCCAACCTCGACGCCCCTGTCAGTGGCGCGACCGCTCCAAGCGCCGCCACGGTCGCCAGCCAAGTCCGCACCGAACTGACCGCCGAACTCGCCAAGGTCCAAGCCCTCAACACCGAGCGCCTCGCCAATGTGGCGACGACTGCGATTGTGGGGAATCTTTTAGCTCAGGCTAATAGCTAAGATGTCCACGGAAACCGTCCGCAATCGCCCCGGCGTTCGCCTCTCCTTCGGGGAGGCCATCGCCGTCGGCGCGTTGCTCCTAACGATCTTCTCAGCCTCCCAAGCATGGCTCATCCTTCCCGAGAAGGTCCACCGCGTGGAAGCCGACAACGAGCGCCAAGAAGCCCGCCTCCGCCAAATCGAAAGCATCGCCAGCGAGCGCGCCGAGACATTGGCTCGCATCGATGAGCGCACCAAGCGGATCGAAGCCGCTTTGACACCTCCGCCCATCCGATGAAAACCCTGATCTCACGGCTCAAGGAGCCGTCCACCATTCGCGGCCTCTGCATCCTTCTCGGGCTGGTAGGCATCAACCTGGAGCCCGAAGCGGTCAACGCCATCACCAGCCTCACGATCGCCGCCCTCGGAGCCATTGAGATTTTCCGAAAGGAAAAATGATCAACCCCTCGAAGATTGCGGCGGCCATGATCATCGCCGCTTTTCTTTTTCTAGCTTTGGCTCTCCTCACCGGGTGCTCGAGCTTCGGCCCGCTCACTTTCTCGCTCGAGAGCGACTATGGCCGCTTTAGCTACCAACTCCCCGAGCTTCCAGATCGCACCCTCCGCGACAAATGATCTCCCTCCTCGCCCGCTTCTTCATGTTTCCAAAGCCCGCGCAATCCCCCGCGCCCGCGCCTGAGCCCGCGCCGAAGCCCGCGAAGCCATCAGCAAAGCCCGCCAAAACCTCCGGCACCCTCAAGCCCGAGCCAAAGTTTTATCAGCAGACAAACAAGCGCACGCCCAACATCAGCGCGGGCCGCGTGATCAAGCCGTCGCATGTGATTCTGCATCACACCTCCGGGGCTTACGCCGGAAGCGTCTCGTGGTGCTGTGATCCGGTCAGCAAAGTCTCCTACCACTGCATCATCGCGAGGAACGGCAAACGCACCGCCCTCGCTCTCCCAACCCAACGCACCTGGCACGCCGGGGTCAGCTCGTGGCAAGGCCGCAAAGACGCCAACTCATTTTCTGTCGGCATGGCATGGGAAGGGGACACCTACACCACGCCCCTCAGCGAAGACGCCCTCCTTTCCGCCGTCGAATACCTCCTCCCCATCCTGCGCGAAAACCACATCCCTCTCGCCAACATTCTCCGCCACGCCGATGTCGCCCCCGGCCGCAAAGACGACTGCTCCCCAGCAGCCCACGCTGCCCTCCTAGCCGCCCTCAATCGGGTGCTTTAATATGGCAAAGAAACCCGCCCCGCCCAAAGACCGCGAGGCCGTCATGCTCCAAGCCCGCGCGCTCCTCGCCGAGCATTTCGATGTCTCCTTGTGCATCGTGTCCTGGGAGGACGAGGGCGAGACCTATTACATGGATTTCAAATTCGGAAACGATTACGCGGCCCGCGCCCTGTGCCGCGAAGCGGACGAAATCTTTTGGCCAATCGAAGAAGAAGAGGAAGAAGACGACGAGGAGGAAACCGCTTGAAAGCCACGCTCGAATTCACCCTGCCCGAGGAGCGAACCGAACACATCTGCGCGGTCAAAGGCATGGACACCGTTTTAATACTCGACGACCTTCTTAACGAAATCCGCTCCTTTCTTAAACATGGGGGAGGGGAGTTCCGCGAATGGCGGGACGACGAAGGCGTCACGCAAAAAGGATGCGACGCCACGCTCGAAAAAGTCCGCTCCTATTTGTGGGAACTCCGCAAAGACAACGAAATCCCCGACCTACCATGACACCCGTAAAAAAATGGAAAAAATGGATGGCCGTCGGATGCTCGCACGGAGCCGAGATCGATCCGGAAGCCCGCGCCGCCGTGCTGAAATTCAAAGCCGCGTGGAAGCCTCAGACCACCCTGCACCTCGGCGATTTCATTGACCTCGCCAGTTTCCGCGCCGGAGCCGTCCGCGACAGCAACGACGCCGACCACGCCGCCGATGTCGCGGGAGACCTGATGGCGGGAATCGAATTCCTGCACGAGCTAGAGCCCAACCAAATCCTCTGCGGCAATCACGAAGCCAGACTCTGGAAATTTTCCAAAAGCCCGAACGCCCTCCTCGCTTACGCCGCCAATCTCACAATCCAAAAAATCGAAGAGACCGCCAAAAGACTCCGCGCCCCGCTGACCCCCTACGGCATCCGCAATTTCGTCGAACTCGGCCGAACCAAATTTGTGCATGGGAGTATGTTCAATACCATGGCCGTCAGGGATCACGCGGAGACCTACGGCAATGTCGTTCTGGCGCACCTTCACCGAGTCGGATGGGAACGCGCCCGCAACATCGACGGCGCATCCGGCTATTGCGTTGGAATGCTCGCCAACTTCGACATGCCGTATGCCGCCGAACGCCGCGCCACCCTAGCGTGGTCGCAAGGCTTCGCGTGGGGCCACTACTGCGACAATTCTTTAACCGTGAACCTATGCGAACGAAAAAAAGGCCAGCCGTGGCTTCTCCCGATATAAGCGCCGCCTGGGCGAATTTTTACGAGTCCACCAAAGAGGACAACTTGGCCGCCTACGAAGCCGAAGGCTGGAAGACTGTCGCCAGCATTGCCGAGGAATCTGGCCAATCTCTCGCAACGGTGTTTTCGCAAATGAAAACGCTGACCACCCAA
>Ga0315903_10011633_pt1 | contig 10343 bp, 4 predicted proteins | sample LakEriMetagenome_7_FD_203524 | JGI IMG/M metagenome (GOLD analysis project Ga0315903, IMG submission 203524) | Freshwater fungal communities from buoy surface, Lake Erie, Ohio, United States - Buoy 2 MA119 | ecosystem: Environmental > Aquatic > Freshwater > Lake | place: USA: Lake Erie, Ohio... | reverse complement strand
GGCCAGCCGCCCCCTCACCGGCCGAATCGCGTACTGTCGCTGACCGCGCACGAGATGCAGTTCGCGGAGCGGCCCGGCGCCGCTGCCGGATGCCATCCGCAGTTCCTCGCCCAGGCTCCAGAAGCTCAACAGGCCGATGCCGAACTCACCATGCACGCCCTGCCGCTGCGTGGTGCCGAGATGCCGCTTCATCGAGTCGCAGAGATGCGTGGCGATCCGCTCGAAGTCGGCCGCGCCGGACTCGTCCGGAGCCACGCCGCGGCCGTCGTCGGCCACCTCCAGAAAGAGCCGCCCCTGGGAACGACGACGGATGATTCGCACGCTCGCCGCCCCGGCGTCGATCGCATTCTCCGCAAGCTCGCAGATCGCCTTGAGCGGATGCGTCTGCGAATGGGCGATGATCGTGATCGCGTTCCACTGGTCGCCGATCCGAAGCGTGCCCGTGGTGGACGCGGCCTTTGCCTGGGTCTTTTTCGTCTTGCTGGTCTTCATCGGGCTGGCATTCAGGGCTTCGGCCGCGGGAGCGACCGATAGAGCGTGTCATGGGCGGCGGCCATCCGGTCGGCCGTATGTCGTCGCTCGACGAGTGTACGTCCGTGACGAGCCAGGCGAGTGGCGAGGTCTTCGTCGGCGAAAACGGCCGCGATCACCCGGGCGAGGTCGGCAGGATCGCCGGCCGCGTGCAGCACCCCCGCCTGCTCGCCGTCGAGCAGTTCAGGAAACGTGCCGTGTCGCGGGGCCACCACCGGCAGCCCGGCGGCCATCGCCTCGATCACGGGCAGCCCCTTGGCCTCGGGATGCACCGTCGGCATGGCGAACAGGTCGATCGAGCCGAGGAACGCGAGCTTGCCCGGGCGGTCGACCTGGCCGAGCCAATGGAATCGATCGGCCACGCCGAGATCGCGGGCGAGCGCGAAGCAGGACGTGACGTAGTCTCGCTCCGCATCGACCATGGCGCCCGCCGCCACGATCTCCACGTCGCGCGAAGCCAGCAGCGGCAGGGCCCGGATGAGCTGATCGAGCCCCTTCTCGCGACAGCCGCGGGCGAGCATGCCGACGACGAGGCGTCCGCCACGCGACCGACGCCGGGCCGCGAGATCCGGCGGCGCGGTGGGAAACCCCGCGGGATCGACCCCGTGCAGGATCACCTCGATGCGGTTGAGCGGCAGCGCGAGCCGCTCCGCCATGAAGCCCGCGAAGAAGTGATTGAGCGCCACGAACGCATCGACGTCGGCAGCCCGATCACGAAGCAATCCCCAGATCTCGGAGCGATGCGGCTCGGGAATCGCGTCGATGAAGATGTCCTCGCCGGAGAGGCTGCAGACGATCCGGGCACCGGTGGCTTCCCGAATTCGCCGCGCGAGCCCGATCAGCAGCGCATTGGAGAGGTGCACCACGTCGGGCCGCACGTCGGCCGCCAGCCAGCCGGCGAGTTTCTCCACCTCCTTTCGCTGCCGCCCCAGCTCGCCCCGCAGCGTCGAGATGGTGAGCGGCCCGAGGTCAGCCGGCCGCGTGCCGCTGGTGCGTGACGAGAGCCAGCGGAGCAGCGGCGGCGCGTCGAACAGCCGATCGACGAACCGCGGTGTGTGGCGAAACAGCGGCACGTGTTCCTGGAGCCACACGTTCACGCCCCCCATCACGATCCGCTCCTGGGCCACGTTCTCTTCATCGGTCGTGGTGGGCACGTAGGCCGGCACGAGCATCGCGTCGCAGCCACGGGCCACGAGCGCCCGCACGAGCGTGTTGTCGTGGAGGCACGAGCCGCAGAGGCGCCCTCCCGCTCCGGCCGTGATGTGAACGATTCGCATGGGTTCTTCGCGTGGTGCACGTGCCTGTGGGGTGGGGTTTATGCGCTGCGACCCTCCAGGTGGATGAGGACGAGGGCGAGGTCGGCGGGGGTGATGCCGCTCACGCGGCCGGCCTGGGCGAGCGTGCGGGGGCGGATGCGGGCGAGCTGCTCACGAGCCTCTGCCCGCAGATGTCGCACCGCGGCGAAGTCGAAGCCCTCGGGAATCAGACGCTCGCCGAGCCGCCGCTGACGGTCGATCCGCTCCCTCTCGAGCGCCAGGTAGCCGGCGTAGCGGATGTCGGTCTCGATCTGCGCGGCGGCATCCCGCGACACCGACGCCAGTTCCGGCGCGACCGCGAGACAATCGTTCCAGCCGAACTCGGGCCGCTTGAGCAGATCGGAGAGCGGCGTGCCGTTGACCCGTCGTGCGGCGAGCAGGCCGAGCGTCGCCTCGATCTCGGCCTGCTTCGCGGCGAGCCGGGCGGCCCGGTGGGGCTCCACCAGTCCCAGCTGGTCGGCGAGCGGCGTGAGCCGGCGGTCGGCATTGTCGTGCCGCAGCGCGAGCCGGTGTTCCGCACGGCTCGTGAACATTCGATAGGGCTCGTCCACGCCCCGCGTCACGAGATCGTCGACGAGCACGCCGATGTAGGCATCCTCGCGGCCGAGCACGAGCGTCGCGCGGCCCGCCGCCGCCAGCGCCGCATTCGCACCGGCCACGACGCCCTGCGCGGCAGCCTCCTCGTAGCCAGTCGTGCCGTTGATCTGGCCGGCGAGGAACAGGCCGGCCGCGGCCTTGCACTCGAGTGTGGCGGCGAGCTGGTCCGGCGGACAATAGTCGTATTCAACGGCATAGCCGTACCGCATGATCACCGCCCGCTCGAGCCCGGGCACGAGGCGGATCATCGCGTCCTGCACGTCCCGAGGCAGGCTCGTGGAGATGCCGTTGACGTAGATCTCCCGGGTGCGACGCCCCTCCGGCTCGAGAAAGAGCTGGTGGCTCTCCTTGTCCGCGAACCGCACCACCTTGTCTTCGATGCTCGGGCAGTAGCGGGGCCCACGGGAGCCGATCTGGCCGGTGAACATCGGGGCTCGATGGAGGTTGGCCCTGATCAGGTCGTGGATCTCCGGTGTCGTCCGCGTGATCCAGCAGATCATCTGCTCCTGCTCGATCCGCTCCGTGAGAAACGAGAACGGCTGCGGCTCGGCATCACCCGGCTGCACGTCGAGCTGACCGAAGTCGATACTCGTGGCGGCCAGCCGGCAGGGCGTGCCCGTCTTGAACCGGGCGAGCCGCAGGCCGAGGGATTCGAGCGCCCGACTCACGCCCGACGTCGTGCCCTCCCCGGCACGCCCCCCGCTCGTGCGTGCCTCGCCGGTGTGCATCACGGCCTGCAGGAACGTGCCCGTCGTGAGCACGACGGCCGCGGCGTGATACTCGGCATCACCCCGCACCCGCACGCCGACGATCCGCGGGCCGGCCCCCCCCGGCCCCGTTTCGACGATGAGGTCATCGACCGTCTCCTGTCGGAGATCGAGGTTCGGCGTCTCCTCGACGATCCGCTTCACCTCCATCTGATAGAGCTTCTTGTCGGCTTGGGCCCGCGGCCCGTGCATCGCCGGCCCCTTCGACCGGTTCAGCACGCGAAATTGGATACCGGCGGCGTCGATCGCCCGGGCCATCACCCCTCCGAGCGCATCTACTTCGCGGACGAGCTGCGCCTTGCCCACGCCGCCGATGGCCGGATTGCAGCTCATCTGGCCGACGGTGTCACAATTGGTCGTGAGCAGCGCCGTACGGGCTCCGAGCCTGGCGGCGGCGCAGGCCGCCTCCACGCCGGCATGGCCGGCCCCGATCACGACGACATCGTAGGCGTAGACGCAGGGCATCGCAGGTTCTCAACTCACGTGCCGATTGAACCACGGGAGGTCGGCGTCGGAAAGCGGCCAGGCAAAAGCGGCAAGCTCGGCAGCCAGGGTCGACCGGGCTGCAGCGGCAGTCCGGGGCGGCGAATGTGGTGCTGCGGCGGAGCGGCAGTCCCTCTACGCTCCCCGGCTGGAGGACGCCGAATGACCACCGCCGCACCGCCGCCCGACCGGAGTTCCGGGCCGCTCGTGATCTGCGGCATGCATCGCTCGGGCACGTCGCTCACGGCCTCGCTGTTCGGCGGCGCCGGCGTAAAGCTCGGTGATCGTCTCTTAGGCCCCAACGTCACCAACGCGCTCGGCCATTTCGAGGATGTCGGGTTCCTCGAGTTTCACATGCGGGCCCTCCACTCGCTCGGGTTCAATTACGAGGGGTATGTCACGCGGCCCCTGCCTCGCCTGGCGGCGGAGTTCACGCGGGAGGCGGAGGAGATCATCACCGACCGGTCCGCTGGGGGCGAACTCTGGGGCTGGAAGGAGCCCCGGACCACGCTGTTCCTCGACTTCTGGGACGAACTGCTCCCGGACGCCCGGTATGCCTTCGTGTTTCGCAATCCGTGGGACGTGGCCGATTCCCTCTTCCGGCGCGGCGACGCCGCCTTCATCGTCGATCCCCGACTCGCGATCGAAATCTGGGTCGCCTACAACCGGCGGATCGTCGAGTTCGTCACGCGGCATCCGACGCGGTGCGTCGTGTTCGAGATTTCCAGGCTCATCGCCGAGCCAAATCACGTGTTCGAGTTGGTGCGGTCGAAGCTTCAGGTACCCCTCGACTCGCCACCCGAATATTTCCGCAACGACCTCTTCGGCAGGGAATGCAATCGACACGGCGCCGCCGTCGTGCGGGCGTTGATGCCCGAGGCGCATGATGTCTACCGTCTGCTCCGGCACGTCGCGGGTGAGCCGACGGCCGAGGAAGCGGAGCCGGCGGCCGATGCCGCGTCACTCGCCGGCTATGCCGTGGAGGAGTGGGCTCGGGCCAGTCGCGCCGCGGTTCGCGAGCGGAAACTGCACGGCGAGGTCGCAGCGGCGCAGGCCCGTGACGTGGAGCATGCGCACGCGGTGGCCGCCCTGATGGCCGAACGAGACGAGGCGGTGCGGCAGATGGGGACCGCGGTGGAACAGCGGGATCGCGATGCCGAGCGCATCGACACCGTCACCGGTGAGAAAAAACGGCTCGAGTCGGAGTTGCGGGAGTTCCGGATGCGGCACGAGCAGATCGCGGAGGAACTCGCTGCGTGGCAGTCGCCCGGCCTGCTCACACGGCTCTCCCGCTCCATCGAAGAATTTTTCGCCCGAGGCCGCACGCCCCCGCGGCCGAGGCTGGCACCGCCTCTCGACGCCGAGGCGGCCGAGCACCGCCGGACCGCCTGACCGGCGCCCGCTCCGCCGCCGAAACCAGCCCGCGAACTGAACTTCCGCGGAAGCGGCTTCGTGTCCCACAATCTCCGCGGGAGTCACAAGTCACGAAACTGAAACGGTTATGAAGCTGGGACGATTGGTCGGCGATGCCGCCGCGCGGATTCCGTTGATCGGGCACGCCATCGGGCGATTGCAGGCCCGCCTGCGCCGCCGCCGCGCGGCCGTGCAGCCCGACCTTGCGATCGCATGCCGTTCCATCGAGTCCTATCTGCCCTCGGAGGCCGCCGAGTGGCTGCCGCCGAATCGGCTTGCCGTGGCCGTGGTGATTCCGGTCTATCGCGGCCTCGACGAGACCAGGCGATGCCTCCGCACCGTCCTCGACCATTCGGACGACCTTCCGCGTGAGATCATCGTCGTCGACGACTGCTCGCCCGAACCGGCTGTGAGCGACTACCTGCGGGAACTGGCGGCCGACGGCTCGATCACGCTCCTGCGGAACGAGTCGAATCGCGGTTTCGTCGCCTCGGTGAACAGGGGCATGGCGGCGGCGGGGAATCGTGACGTCGTCCTGCTCAACAGCGACACCGAGGTGCCGGCGGGCTGGCTCACCCGGCTCGCCGGACATGCCTACTCCGCTCCGCGGATCGGCACCGTCACCCCCTTTTCGAACAACGCGACGATCTGTAGCTGGCCGTCGATCGAGGGCGGCCCGCTGCCGCCGGGCCGCACCACCGCCGAAATGGACGAGGCGTTCCGCGCCGCGAACCGCGGCCGGCAGGTCGACCTCCCCACGGCCGTCGGCTTCTGCATGTACATCCGCCGCGACTGCCTCGACGCCGTGGGCTGCTTCGACGAGGCGACGTTCGGTCGCGGCTACGGCGAGGAGAACGACTTCTGCATGCGGGCGACCGCGGCCGGCTGGCGGCACCTGCTGGCCTGCGACACGTTCGTGTTTCATGCCGGTGAGACGAGCTTCGGCAGGAATTCGCCGGAGCGGGCTCGGGCCTGGGGTCTGCTGGCCGCCCGCTACCCGACCTACGCCGCCGCCGTCGCCAGGCACGTGGAGGCCGACCCGGCACGAGCCAGCCGCTTCGCCGCCACGGCGGCGGTGTGTCGCAACGCGAAAGAGCCGACGATCCTGGTCGTGACGCATGCGTTGGGCGGCGGCACCGACCGACACGTCCGCGAACTCATGGATGCGGTCGGCCCGCGGGCGAACGTCCTGCGGCTCGAGCCGCGGCCGGGCGGCTTCGCCCTCTCCGTGCCGGGAATCGTCGGCCACCCCGAGACAACGTTCGCGGCCGATCAGTTCGACGGGCTCATCGCCGTCGTGCGGAGCTTCGGCGTCGATCGGGTGCACGTGCACCACTGGCTGGGAATCGCCTCCAGCCTGCGGCCGCTCCTCGACCGGCTCGGCGTGCCATTCGACCTGACGATTCACGACTACTTTTCGATCTGTCCGCAGATCAACTTGCTGCCGACGCCGACCTCGCGATACTGCGGCGAGCCGGACGCCGCCTCCTGCAACGCCTGCATCGCGGGCCGGCCGCAGCACGGGGCGACCGACATCACCGACTGGCGGACGCGGCACGGCTGGCTGCTCAACGAAGCGGAGCGTGTCATCTGCCCGAGCCGTGACGCCCGCGACCGCATCGCCCGCTACGCGCCCCATGCCCGCCTGATCACCGTGCCCCACGCCGCCGTGGCCGACCCCACCTGGCGGATCACCGCGGCGCCGCCGGGGCCGGCCGAGCCGCTGCGGATCGGCGTGCTGGGCGTCATCGCCGAGCACAAGGGGCTCGACTCGCTGACAGCGGCCGTCGAGGCGGCCGCCCCCGGGCAGTTCGAGTTCGTGGTCGTCGGCTTCTGCGACCCGCGGCTTCCCCGGCACCTGCGTCGCCGGGTGCACGAGACGGGCCGCTATGACGAGGCCGACCTCCCGGGCCTGATCGCGTCGGCGGGCCTGCATGCGATCTGGTTTCCGGCCACCTGGCCCGAGACCTACAGCTACACGCTGTCGGCGGCGATCGACGCCGGCCTCCCGATCGTGGCGCCGGCGCTGGGCGCCTTTCCGGAGCGGCTCGTGGACCGCCCCTTGACCTGGCTCATCGCCCCGAGTCGGGACGGCGAAACCCTGCTCGCCACGTTCGCCGCCGTTCGCGCCGCACTGACCGCAGACCGCGGCCCTGCCGTCGCGCCGCGGCAGACCGCGTTGGAGCAGTTCTATCCAGACCGCTACCTGGAGCCGCTCGTCGCTCCCCGCGTGCGATCCCCCGACGCGGCCATCTCGCTCCGCCGGCCCGGGGTCACCACCGTGCTCGTGGTGCCCGACCGCAACGACGACGGCGGCATCACGCCGTGCGGATTCATCCGGCTCGTGCAGCCCTTCGATGCCTTGGCGGCCACCCACGACGACGTGCTCGTGGAGGTCGTCGACCTGGAGGCGGCCCTCGCCCGCGATGCCAACGTGCTCGTCTGCCAGCGACACGCCGCTCCCGATCTGGCCACGGCGCAGCGCCTGATCGACCACTGTCGAGCCCGTGGCATTCGGCTGGTGTACGACCTCGACGACGATCTCGTGTCGATCCCGCCGACCCATCCCGAGGCCGCTCGGCTCGGCGAGCTCGCCGCGGTCGTGCTGCGGCTCCTTCTCGCAGCCGACGTCGTCTGGCTGGCGACGCCCGCACTCCAACGCTGGTTCGCGTCCATCCGACCCGACGCGGAGGTGATCGTCAATCTGCACGACGATCGGATCTGGCAGGCACCGCTGAAGCCGCCACGCGTCGAACCGGAACCGGTGCGGATCCTCTACATGGGAACGGCGACCCACGACGAGGAACTGGCGTTTCTCCGTCCTGCCGTGGAGACGATCCTGCAGCGGCACGGTGATCGCGTGCGGTTCGAGATCGTCGGCATCGCCGCGGGGAAGATTCCCGAGTGCTTCCACCGCGTGGTGCCCGACGCCGGCCCGAGCTCGCAGGCCTATCCAGGATTCATCGAGTGGTTCACGCGGCAACGGTGGGACGTCGCCGTGTCGCCACTGGTGAACAGCCAGTTCAACAGCTGCAAGTCGGCCATCAAGCTGCTCGATTACGCCGCCCTGGGCCTGCCGACCGTCGCGTCCCGACACGAGGCCTACCACGCCGCCTTCGCGGGAGATCACGGCGTGGCGCTCGTCGACAATACGCACGACGCCTGGGTCGATGCGCTGTCACGACTGATCACCGACGCCGATGCCCGGCATCGGGCTGGCCGACGGATCGGCGAGCACTACCGCCGTCACCACGTGCTCTCCGCGCGGCCCGGCATGCTGCATGACGCCCTGCATCGCGCGGTCGCACCCCGCCGGCGCCCCGGCCTGCCACCGGTGCTGCTGCTGTCCGGTGATCAATCGACCACCGCACTGCCCGTGCCACGGCGACTGGTGGCGGCGGCCTTCCTCGCGGGAAAGGGCCTGGAGATCGGCGCCCTGCACAATCCGCTGCCGCTGCCGGAGACCGCCCGGGCCCGCTTCGTCGATCGACTCGACAAGCCCGGCCTCTACGAGCACTACCCGGAGCTTCGGCAGTTCGACCTCGTGCCCGTCGACGTCATCGACGACGGCGAGCGGCTCACGACGATCGACGACGAGAGCGAGGACTTCGTCATCGCCAACCATTTCCTGGAGCACTGCGAGGATCCCCTCACGACCCTGGACAACCTGCTGCGGGTCGTGAAGCCGGGCGGCTCGATCTTCATGGCCGTTCCAGACAAGCGGCGGACGTTCGATCGAGACCGCACGATCACGCCGCTCGAGCACCTGTTGGACGATCGTCAACGCGGAGCCGACCGATCCCGCGAGCATCACTATCGCGAATGGGTCACGCTCGTCGAGCCGCATTTCGGCCGGTACGGCTCCGGCACGCCCGAATCCGTGATCGCGGCCCGCATCGCCGAGCTCATGACGCAGCGGTACAGCATCCACTTCCATTGCTGGACCAGCCGCGAGGTGCTGGAGATGCTCGCCTGCGCCCGTGACACGCTCGGCATGCCCTTCGACGTCGAGTTCTTCGGTGAGTACGAGGCCGCGGGCGAGAACATCTTCGTGCTCCGCAAGCGGGCGGAGACATCCGTGGCGGGCGGCATATCCGACCAACAGGCCGCGTGATGAGCATGCTTCGCCTCGCAGGACCGACGGCCGCGATCACCCTTGCCATCGCGCTGGCGGTCGCCCGCCTGCCGGACGGAGTCGCCTCGGGCGGGCTCGATTCGTCGTGGGGCAGCGTGCTGCGGTATGCCCATGACCACGGGCTCCACTTCGGCTCCGATGTCGTGTTCACCTACGGCCCGCTGGGACTTGCCGCCACGGGAAGCTACTCGGGCGGCACGACGGGGGTCGCCACCTGGGCCGCCCTGGCGATCACGCTGCTCTTCGTCCTGCCGATCGTGCTCGTGGCGCGGCGGCTGCCGTGGCAGGAGGCGGCCGCCCTGCTGGTGATCGTCGGCGGGCTGCCGCTGATCCGGGCCTGCGGGCTCGACGGACCGGTGCAGGCCGGGCTCTGTTGCTGGGGCATTCTGGCGTTCACGAGCCCCGTGACCGACGACCGCCGGACGAGTGCGCATGCCGGACCGGCCTTCGGTCTGGCGTGCTTCGTGGGGCTCATCGGCCTGGCGAAGTTCTCCTGGCTCGTCCCCGGCGGACTCACCCTCGCCGCCGTGTCCGCCGACGCATTCCTCCGGGGCCGCCGCGGGCTCGCTGTCCTGCCGATCGCCACCGCCGGGGTGGTGTTCATCGGCGGCTGGGCGGCGCTCGGCCAGCCACTCGCCGACCTGCCGGCGTTCTTCGCCGGTTCGCTGGAGATCGCGTCGGGCTACGCCCGGACGATGGGCACCCGCGGGCCGAACGCCATCCTTTTTCTCGCGTTGCTCGCCGCGGGCATGTGTGCCGGCGGGATCGTGGTTCGCTCCCGATCGGCCGCACTGCCAGGCCACTCGCACCTTCCGGCCCGACGCTGGCTGCTCGGAACGTGGCTGTCGGCGCTGCTGTTTCTCGGCTGGAAGCACGGCCTGGTTCGGGCAGCCGCCGGCGACACCCATGTGACGGCCCTGCTCGCGGTGTGCGTCGTGCTCGCCTTCGCCCTGTCGCTCGTGCCGCTGGCCCCTCCCGCGACCGACCGCCTCGCCCCCGCCCGGTGCTGGCTCGTGGCGGCGCTGGCCCTCACGCTGGCCCAGTGGATGCAGATCGGCTCGCTGGAGGACGGCATCGCACAGGCGATCAAGCGGATCTCGA
>Ga0315903_10011629_pt1 | contig 10350 bp, 15 predicted proteins | sample LakEriMetagenome_7_FD_203524 | JGI IMG/M metagenome (GOLD analysis project Ga0315903, IMG submission 203524) | Freshwater fungal communities from buoy surface, Lake Erie, Ohio, United States - Buoy 2 MA119 | ecosystem: Environmental > Aquatic > Freshwater > Lake | place: USA: Lake Erie, Ohio... | reverse complement strand
CAAGCCAAACCGCGGCCTTCAGAATGTCGGCGAATCCCGCTCTCTCCGCCAGAACACATGCCCCGTGAGGGGCATTTTTTTGGGCGGAGATTAGCGAAGTCGCTGCGGACTTCGCGCAGAGGATTCGAAGGGTTTGGCTTGCAAGCCAAACCGCGGCCTGCAGAATGTAGGCGAATCCCGCTCTTGTTCAGACTCCTCAAACCTGCTCTGCAGGCCCGAAGCATGTTGCAACCGTGGACTGCAAGATTCGGGTTTATGTCCTAAACGCTACCTTGGCTTTAAGGTAACTTCTTAAGCGCGTTGCGAAAGGCTGCCGCTAACAAGAATCAACGAAAGCGAGCGTTTATAAAGACCTGTCGAGCGTGGCCGCGCGAGTTACTTCAACAATTAGGCCGTCGATGATCCGCGACCAAGCGGTCATCAAATTTCATTTCTGGATGTCTAAGTGCCCGGTGCTTAGTCGTGCGTCCTTTCATACGTTTGCGCCATAACCGAAAAGAGTTGGGCTGAAGCTCGTGTCGCATGAGGCGAATGACGTCCGCCTCTGACCAGCCGATGCGCTCCTGAATGGTCTCAAAGGCAGTACGATCTTCCCAGGCCATTTGAATGATGGCTGAGATATCCGCCTCTGAAAGGCTTGCATAACGTTGAGAGAATGTTGTCCCCACGGCGCGCTCCATGACTAAAAGACGATTTTTCGAATCCCACCGATGACCTAACTCCGCAGAAATCTACCTCGAAACAAGAACTACTCAGTGTGCACTGGAGTGAAGCTTCGCACGGAAGGTCATATTGTGTGGGCTTGTTATAGTCCTGTAGCCTATCCTTTGTTGTCAGATTTAATAAAAAAATTCAAGAAAGACCTTATGAAGTTAAACGCGCAAAAGGTAAAAACATGAAGCGAGTTAGCGCTGCTGTCATTGAGTTGCGAGATCTACATCTCAAAACAAACATCGGAACTTATGGTCCCAACGACACTAGGCCAGACGTTCATATCCTCGATTTGACACTTGGAATTTCAGTCAATCAGGTGGTCATTGCCCAAGATGGTATGGAGCACGTATTTGATTATGACCCACTAGTAACGGAAATCGACCGTCTCGCGGCGGACATTCACTATGATACGCAGGAACGACTGATCACGCGCATTGCAAGTGCATGCGCGGCATACCCGGCCATTCAGTTCATGGAGATATGCCTGAAAAAGTCACCCGTACGCTCGGGTAGTGGATCACTAGGCGTTCGCCTGACACTTGATGAATCCGCAACTACTGCACTTCGATCGGGTTAAATCAGGCCCACTGTTTAAAAGAATCTAATCTCGTTATCGCGGCTTCTATTCGCTCCTCGAGATAGTTTTTGGCTACTGACGCCAGCGAGTCAATTTCGCAGAAGCGGAGTTGGCACTACATTACTTCAGTACATAGGCGCTGCTCACCTCAGCTTAAATTTTTATGCCGCAAGAGAATCTGGAACTATCGCCCGACCATTTGCCTACCCGTTTATGGCAAGAGCTAACGCGTGCGCCGCATGACAGGCACCACGATTGGCGCACGCCCATTTTGGCTACTCAGGGCATTGATGGGAGCGGCCCTCAAGCGCGGACAGTGGTACTCCGGCATGCCGATGCAAGCTTGTGGACTTTGCGTGTCTATACAGACGCACGCTCTGCGAAATGTTCGGAGCTTTTGGCGCAGCCACGGGCGCAATTGACATTTTGGAGCAAGCGACTCAATTGGCAATTGCGTGTGTCTGCATTGGTAACGGTTGATTTTGAGGGCGAGGAAGTCAATGCCGCCTGGGAGCGCGTGAGGCAATCACGTGCTGCTGCCGATTATCTGGGTGCGTTACCACCCGGTCATCAAAAATTTTCTGACGAACCCGTTACGGAAAACGCTGAACATTCTCTGCAGGGGCATCATTTGGCGATCTTGAACTTCAGAGTGAACACAATCGACTGGTTAGCCTTGAGCAAGGATGGTCATCGCAGAGCGAGGCTTACTCCCGCTGGCTTACTGCAGTGGTTGGTGCCATAGGTTGTCGCGGCTTTCGGAATGTAGGCGACTCCTACCCTTCGTTAGATCTGTATCTATTTACCAATGACCGGTACGGGTTTGAATTATTTGCGACATAAAGTTCTGGTGGGCAGTATCGGATCTAACTTCTCGAAGTCTGCAATCCTCATTACAGTTCGACGATCTGTCCGCCGGCGAAAGGCAGTACTGCTATTATCTAACTCAATAGAAGCAGTAGTATTTCAATATCAAGCCCCTTGGGTTATCAGCCCACCAAATCCGTTAGGCAGCCATGATTAAGCAGATAGTGTGTTTGGCCCTGTGTGGCGTTAGTTGTTTGTCGTACGCGGAATGGGATGTGCCCATCGCGGCAACTACGGAGGCTAACTATTACGCAGATCCTGAAACAAAGCGAAGCTCGGTAGTTCCGAGCGTGTGGATATTGGCGGACTATCATCGGCCTCAGCATCGAGGTGATCATGACCCGAACTACCTCTCTGCAAAAGTTTTGAACGAAGCTGACTGCTTGGCCGGAAATCTGCGTATGGTGAGTTCGATCTATTACTCACTCGCCATGGGTAAGGGGGATGCGCTTAGCTTTTCGACTCTGACATCAGAGTGGGGTCGCCCCGCACCCAGCTCACCGTCGGCATCCGTCTTAGAATACCTCTGTCCTAAGCAAAAATAGCGATAAGGCGAGATCAGCCGCCCTCGATCAAGCTGACTTCGGTGATTTGCATGTTATGGCGCTCGGGATAGCGCTTAGTCAGGTAATCTAGCGCGCTCTCTTTTGAGATGGCAGATATCGTTGCAGTAATCAGTGCGGTCGTGCGACTGCCTTCCTCTGCGGTGTTCGTGAAGCTGTAGCGAATAATGGCTCGGCAGGTCGACATTGTTCTTGTCACCGGGTAGGTTTAAAGTGACTAACCCGATGAGTATAGAACGCTTTCTCTCGCTAGCCGATTTTGTAAGGCTTGGTAGTTTGTTGATAACTTATCGCACGACCTGCCTTTAAAGTCAGTTATCGCCGGCGAGGTTCATCATGGCGCTCCACTCAGCACCCAATCTGCCAGTAGCTTTGCCTCGGATGGCTCAAGAATCCCTTGCGGCGGGTGAGACTCGCTAGCCCCCCAGCGTCCCGTACTACCCTCACGAATTCGGTTCGCTAATTCAGCGTTGATTTTTTTGCCCTGGTAGCGCTTCGCAATGTCGCGCATTGGGGGCCCGTCGGATTTGCCATTCATCTCGTGGCAGTTGGCGCAGCCATTATTAGCAAATAAAGCTCTTGCTGCAGTGACATCGGCGGACTTCAATTCGGCGTTGGCCATGGTTGCTGTAGCGCCTAGAATCAGGGCGAGGATCAAATGTCGTCTCGTGGTGGTTGGCATGGCATCAGCTCCAGTCGGTTGCGGTGCTGAACATTGTCCCAACGGTGACGGGGAAAATCTTGGGTCTAGATCAAAGTATTGGGTGACTGGTTTCACCGCCGAGTAAGCCATCGTGCCCAAGGCGTTAGCGGTGATGACTTGGCTTAGGCTTGGCAGCTTAGCTTTGGCGGGGTATCTTTTAACCAGTTTGCATGGCGAATATTGCGATTCTCGCAATAAGTGTCGTACTGGCTTTAATATCTTACTTTTCTCGCATAGTTTTTTAACACGCATGCGTTATCTAATGAAGCACGGTGGGTTTGTCATTTTTCTTTCAACAATGCTGTGTCTTGTCGGTTGCTCGGTAGACCCGATGGAAGCCTGCATGAAGCAGGGGCTGGAGAAACAACTGCCCGCAGAGGGTGCTGATCGGGGTACTTATATAAAGGCGCGTGAGCAGGTTAGAGTAAAGTGTGAAAAAAGCTGAAGTAGCGCGACAGATTTTGTGATGCTTATGAGTGGCGGGGGTATGCCTTATCGTATCCCAAAAAATATTGCTAGGAGTCGTTAGATGATCTTGAACCAGGATCTTGAATGGGCGCAAGTGGCCGCCATAAAAATCGAAGTTAAAATCAAAGATGAAATCGAATATAGGTTAGTGGGTGGCGCCTTCCGAGAAAACTCCGCTGAAAAGATTTTGCTGCCGCCGGGAACCGAGCTCTATAAATTCAACGGTTATCCAAGTCTGACTAATCTTAAAGGGGAGGTAAGTGGTTGGTGGCAGCCTTACCAGCCATTCAGACATGATCCTGGCTGGTTACAGAAGGTACAAACTGCGAAGAGGTTTAATGTCAGCGTCCGTGAGTGGGGTCGCGTGACCTCGGCGGTCCAAGAGGACTGGAATAGTTTGGAGCACTTATTGGTTATTGCGCTGAGCGATCCGATTTACGCGTGGTTTGGTGGTTACAAAAGCATGCAGCGCTTGGACAGTCGCCTCCCCAGTCTTCGTAACAAAAATTTTGCCGGGGAAGAGCGCGGCATCGGCACAAAACTGCCAGGAGGTGCGACCCAGTTTTACATTCCTAATCTCCTGCCCTCGCATATCGCCAATTGGCGTACAGAATCTTTGGAGAAGATGTAAGGGTTTCTAAGTTACTCGTGGTTGGAGAGCATCATCCGCGAATTAATCCCAACAAATCTCCATGAGTGACGCCCTAGTAAAGCTTGATCGTCGTTCATCTTCATTAGACACCTTTGCACCGCTACTGTTTGTACTGGTCTGGAGCACAGGCTTTATCGTCGCGAAGTTCGGCTTGCCTTACGCGCCAACCCTCACGTTTTTATTGCTGCGTTTCGGCGGTGTTTTACTCATTCTGCTACCAACATTATTGTTAGTCCGGGCGCCGTGGCCTAGTGGATTGGTTCTGCATATTGCTGTTGCTGGCCTGTTGGTGCAGGCGGGTTATTTGTCGGGCGTCTGGTCGGCCATAAAAATGGGTACCCCCGCCGGCTTGGCCGCACTCATCGTCGGTTTGCAACCCATGCTGACAGCACTTTCTGCGCGTTGGGTCGGCGAACGCTTAAGCATGCGGCAGTGGATGGGCCTGGTGCTTGGTTTGGTGGGCGTGGCCCTAGTCGTCAAGGACAATCTCAAGCTGGACGCGGCATCTTCGGCCGGTATTTTGTTGTGCCTGATGGCGTTGATATCGATTACGGCAGGCACCTTGTACCAGAAACGGTTTTGTCCTCGGTTTGATCTACGATCGGGTGCGTTGATTCAGTTTACGGCGTCGATTGTTTTGGTGTGGCCGTTGGCATGGTGGCTGGAAGACTTGGACTTCGCTCTGCACACAGTGCAATGGACACCTCAGTTTATCGGCGCTTTATGTTGGTCGGTTTTTGCGTTGTCGATCGGTGCCATGTTTTTGCTATATGCGCTGATTCGGAAAAGCGCTGCGACGCATGTATCCAGCCTGATGTATCTCACGCCACCGGTGACAGCGCTGATGGCGTGGGGCTTGTTTGGTGAATCATTTACTATTTCGGGTGCATTCGGTATTTTATTGACAGCGACTGGGGTCGCTTTTGTCGTTCGTAGGTAATCATTTGCCATGAGAGATAGTGCTAAAGGTCGCGAGTATTTCCGACATTTTTTACCCATCACCACGCGTTGGGCCGATAACGATGTGTACGGCCATGTGAATAATGTGGTGTTCTACCAGTGGTTTGATACGGTAGTGAATCAGTTTTTGATCTCACGTGGCACGCTGGACATTCATGGCGGTGATGCGATCGCTCTGGTCGTCGAGACTCATTGCAATTACTTCGCGCCGGTGGCATTTCCGGAGCCAATCACTGCAGGCCTATGCGTGGTCCAGCTCGGCAAATCTAGCGTGCGCTATGAGGTGGGAATATTCCGCGGCGATGAGTCCGTCGCCAGTGCCCAGGGACATTTTGTCCATGTATATGTCGACCGTGCATCAAGGCAGCCGACCCCCATCCCCGATGCCGCAAGGGTGCTTCTTCAATCGATTCAAATCAGCAGTAGCTAGTTAGCAGTAGCTGCTTGGTAGTAGCTATTTGTAGCTTCCGTTTTTCGTTTGAGTAGAGCCCCACGGGTAGACGGGTTGCGTCGGTTGGAGCGGATGTCGCTGCGCAGCTGTTTGAAAGGTTTCGTGCTTGCAGCAAGCCACTAGCGCGATCGGGTTTTTCTTACTACGCCATAAATCGCAAGGCCATGCGCCAAAATCCATAACCAAGGGTCAAGCAGCGCATCCCACAGATTGCCAGTAGGAAGTCGCAAGAGTAGATGTACCAGCGTTGCGATGAGTACGATGGCCGCAAGCTCGCGATAATGCCGAGTACTTTGAGCGTGTCCTGAGCGTGCCGAGATCAGTTGCAGCAGGCACGCAAAAAACAAGGCTGCCAGCACGGCATACGGCGTAAAGCCTATCGCGTACAAAGCGACATCAAAGAACGCAAAGGTATCAAGCGCCAGCACCCAGCCAGCGACGATAGCGACCAATAGCAAGCTGAGCGGCCATCGCGCTTGAACCGCCGGCGTAGTCGAGTCGTTCAACGGCATCGCCGTGCCGGCTTGTGTTCTTAAGTGTTGGTAGAGATACAGCCCGCACAAACCTTGCAGCGTCAGGCTGGGTGTTTGAAACGCTAGTCCTAACCACCAGCTGGGGCTCCACTCATTGGGTAGTAGGCATAGCGTGGCGACCAGCAGCGCAACAATTCTGCGTGTGGTGGCGTTGGCCGTTCGCAGCAAAAATACTGCACCCGCCCCGAGTGTCAGCGCCCATCCGAGATGCATACCAATCGACAGCATCGATAACGATGGCGTGATCGATACGCTTGCTTCCCATGGCCAATGAAATGCCATCATGGTGACTGCCTAACAATGGTGAAACGCTGCCAGGCGATATGCTGCCGCCGATCGGTGTAGCTCACCCACAATTCGTCTTCGTACCAAAGCATGGCTGGATAGGAATACTCATCACCCGTCTGGCCAAGAGCCAGCTCTGCAGAAATGTTCCAGCGCTGACCATCTGCCGATGTCGCCGTCACCAAACGATCTCGTCCTTTGCTGGAGGGATTGAAAGTGAGTGCGGGGACGCCATTAGCATTCAGAGCGGCCACCGAGGCATTGGGATTCGGTAGCTCAAGATCGGCACGGTCTTGCCAATTCATACCTGCGTCGTTTGTCTCGGCCATGGCAATGCGATGCGTGCCGCCGCTCATGCGCATGTAGGCCAGCCAGCGATGCTCGCTAAGCGGCAGTAGTGCAGGTTGCAGCAGATTGCCCTTGCGCGAGATTCTCGAGATACCACTAAAACTGCCGGCGCGATCAAGCCGAGCCAGAGTTGGGTATTTTGTGCCCAACTCGAAATAGATAGGCAGTACCACCGCACCGTCGGCCAGCACGAGTGGGGCGTTCCTGACCAGATGGCTCAGGTTCCAGAGCCAAGACAAGGGCAATACGGCACGGGCTTCGAAGCGCGGCTGCTCGGCATCAGTGCTGCCGTCACTTTGTTGAAGATGAATGATGCGCGAGGTGGCCCAACCTCCGATACCAGTGCCGACCACGAAAAGATGTAACCGGTCGTCATCGTCGCGCCAAAGCACCGGGTTGCCGAGGCGTCGTATACCGAATCCAAGCTCTCTGCCGAGTGACTCGCGGTCTGCGATAAACCGGGCGGGTGTCCAGCGCTGACCTGCTTTATCAAAAGTGCTGAACGCAATTCGGACATCGGGCGCGCTTTCCCGCTGCCCGGCGAACCAGGCGGCGGCGATCAGCGAGCGGTGGCCCGAGGGCAGTGGCGCCAGCGTACTGGCATGCGCCGACGGTGTGTCCGGCGGCATCGGAATCGTGCCACCGGCCGATTTGACCAGACGGACGTTGTCGCCATTGGTCGCTGTCAGCGAAACGCGCGCGGGCGCGGGTTCGTGTCGATGGGTGGCCTGAAAAAGTGCGATGACGCTCACGAAGAGTGCGCCAAGCCAGAAAAGGAGATGCCTGAAAGCCAACGGAAAAAGTGGGTCGCAGATGGGAGTGCCCTATGGTAACTCAAAGGATGTACGGACAAATCCCAGGTACCAATGCGCTCGCTTATGCTAACAAATCAGCAACTGGTGAATTTTTTTACTGCGGAAGCGAGTTGTTTGAATATTTTTGGAGTTTATTTTGATGCGACGCGGTACAAGGCCTTCGGCGAGACCGGGCTCATAAGTTCTCATGACGCAAATTCAAATGAACTGATGATAGTGACTCCTATGTGCGCTGCCGCAACCCCGCCTATTGTCAGATCGCAGTGGTAGTAGCGCGCTACTACCACGCCACCCCCTTCGTGAAGAATAATCCGATCACACCCATAAGACGCAAGCATCGAAGAATGCCTAAAATTATTCACACCATGATCCGAGTGTTCGATCCCGAGCGCTCCATCCGTTTTTACAGCGAAGGCTTCGGCTTTGCGATCAGTCACCGTCTCGACTTCGACGATTTCTCATTGATTTACCTGCGTAACCCAGAGAACGACTTCGAGATCGAGTTGACCCACAACAAGGGTCGCACTGAGCCTTACACGCATGGCGATGGCTACGGCCACTATGCCTTCGTCGTTGATGAGCTTGAGTCTATGCAGAGCAAGCTCGAACAGCTTGGCTACAGCCCGCTACCCATTAAAGAATTCAAGCGTGATGATGAGTTGCTCGCGCGCTTTTTCTTCGTACAAGACCCCGACGGCTACAAGATAGAAGTACTGCAGCGGGGAGGGCACTATCGATAACAAGAATCTCTGCACCATCGGATTTCAGGAGTAAAGCCCCGCAATGGGCTTAGTACACAAGAAGATAAGGAGACAATCATGTACACACCCGCAGAACCGAAGCGCCGTAAGTTCTTCAAGATTGCGACCGCAGGCACGGTAGCTACAGCCGCTGGCGGCTTGCCGATGATGTTCACGCCAAACGCTGCACTGGCCGAGGAATTACTTGGTGGGGACGCCTTCGCAACGATCGTGAAGGTCGCGCGCGACATTTTCCCGCACGATCGTTTTGACGACGAGTTGTACGCCAATGCGGTTGGCGTCTACGCTGAGCAAATCAAATCTAACGATGACCTGCGTCAGACCCTGATGAATGGTGTCGAGAAGGTTAACGCTGAGGCCCAAGCGCGCTACGGCAAGGCCTACGCTGATGTTGCCGCTGAAGTAGACCGCACAAGAATTTTGACTGATATGGCAAAAGCGAAGGACCCATTCTTCGGCAAGCTGCGTGGCGATCTCGTGGTCAGCCTCTATAACCAGCCTGCCGTTTGGGCCAAGCTGGGTTATCAGGGCCCGTCGGCCCAGTACGGTGGTTACATCAACCGTGGCTTCGCCGATCAGACCTGGATGGATGAGCTCTGATCCCAACCTAAATAACAACGAATATCAGGAATAGAGGAGACAACCATGAGCAAGAAATTCAGCCTCGACGATGAAGTCGTCGTGATTGTGGGTTCGGGTGCCGGCGGTGGCACATTGGGTAACGAATTAGCGCAAAAGGGAATCGATGTTGTGATTCTCGAGGCCGGCGGTCGTCACGAGATCAATGATTTCGAGAACGACGAATGGCCGATGTTCAGCAAGATTTCCTGGCTCGACAAGCGCACCACCTCGGGTACTTGGCGTGTATCAAATGACTTCCCGAACCTGCCTGCATGGATCGTGAAGGCAGTGGGCGGCTCGACAACGCACTGGGCGGGCGCTTCCTTGCGTTTCCAGAAGCACGAGTTCAAAGCACGCACCGTTTACGGTGAAGTAGGGGGCGCTAACCTGCTCGACTGGCCGATCACGCTAGATGAGATGAATCCGTATTACGCTCGTGCTGAGCACAAGATGGGCACGACAGGTACCAACGGTATTCCTCGTTTGCCAGGTAATAACAACTACAAAGTACTGGCAGCTGGTGCGAAGAAGATGGGCTATAAGCACTATCACACCGGGAATATGTCGATCAACTCGAAGCCACGCGATGGCCGTGGTTCTTGCCAACAGATCGGTTTCTGCTTCCAGGGCTGTAAGTCGGGTGCGAAGTGGTCCACGCTGTACACCGAGATTCCGAAAGGTGAATCAACCGGTCACCTCGAGGTACGCCCGGGCGCACAAGTTCTGAAAATTGAGCATGATGCCAAGGGTCGCGCCACTGGCGTACTGTATGGCGACTCAAAAGGCAACCGCTTCTTCCAGAAAGCGAAAGTGGTTTGCGTGGCGGGTAACTCGATTGAGTCGCCGCGTCTGCTGCTGAACTCGGCGTCCAGCATGTTCCCGAATGGCTTGGCTAACTCGTCGGGTCAGGTCGGCAGAAACTACATGCGTCACATGACCGCATCGGTGTATGGCATCTTCGAAAAGCCAGTACACATGTTCCGCGGTACCACGATGGCGGGGATCATCAAGGACGAATCGCGTTTTGATCCT
>Ga0315903_10011626_pt1 | contig 10351 bp, 17 predicted proteins | sample LakEriMetagenome_7_FD_203524 | JGI IMG/M metagenome (GOLD analysis project Ga0315903, IMG submission 203524) | Freshwater fungal communities from buoy surface, Lake Erie, Ohio, United States - Buoy 2 MA119 | ecosystem: Environmental > Aquatic > Freshwater > Lake | place: USA: Lake Erie, Ohio... | reverse complement strand
ACATCACACAGGCCGTTGCCTTCGATCTCATGGCGAACGGAACCCTTGTCGCCGCACGCAAGGGATACCGCATCTACTCCCTGATTCATGACGAGGCGATGGCCGCGTGGGATGACCGGGAGACGCAGTCCATCGAAGATTTCCAGCGTTGCCTTGAGTCCGCGCCCGCGTGGGCGGAGGGACTGCCGCTCGGGACGAGCGGTGAGGTGGTTCCATATTATCGCAAATAGTGGTTGACGTATAATCAATGTCAGGTAGGGTGCCTCACCATGACACCCAAACTTCCAGAATCGAAAAACGCATTCACCGCAGAAGAACTTGCCAAGCTCCCTAAGTGGGCGCAAGACAAAGTGAAAGACCTGTCCCGTGAGCGCGATGTGGCCGTCCGTTATCTCAACGAGTGGGTGGACGACCAAACGCCATCTCCTATATCTATCATGGAAATGGTCTGCGTAGGGGAGCAGCAGGGACCATCCATCAAGAAACGGTATATTCAAGCCACGGATGTCGAGTTCGTGTGGAAAGGCATTGAGCTGACAGTTGCCCTTCGAGAGGGTGGGCCTCAACATGACAATGCCATTCAGCTTTCGTGGGGTAGTGAGAAGCGCGGCATGGCCCACGTCTGCATGATGCCACTCGCCTACAACCGTGTTCAACTCATCACGAAGGAGAACATGCGATGACACCCAAACCCCTAGAACGTGACATCGAGAAGCGCATCCGGGCTTACGCAGTAAGCAGGGGATGCCAGTTCGAGAAGTTCGTGTCTCCCGCCAAGCGTGGCGTCGCCGACCGCGTCATCATCGCGCCGGGCGGGGCTGTCGGCTGGCTGGAGATCAAACGGCCCGGTGCCAAACCGACCGAGTTGCAGATGGCCCGGCTGAACGAGAAGCTGGAACTCGGCTGCAACGCCTCGTGGTGCGATAACGTGACTGACGGATGTGTGTTCGTCGATTCGCTGGTGGCGGAAGGGGCGCGGCGGAGGGCAATACCATGATCCGCCTCAAGCAAACCCTTCGCCCCGGTGTCTGCCGCGCATATCGCTGCACCAATCCGCCGCGCAACATCGCCACGCACCCCACGTCCACGCAGTTGTGCGGCTCGTGCTACAAGGCGGAGTGGCGGATGAGGAACCCCGAGCGTGCGGCCTACGGCCACCAGCGAGATCATGCACGCGCCCGCCGCATCCCGTTCACCCTGTCTTTCGATGAGTGGTGGTCGGTGGTCGGTGCCGCTGGATACATGGACGGCAAGGGGAAGGAGCGCCACCAGTTGCACGTTGACCGCATTGACCCCTCGAAGGGATACGAGGTCGGCAACATCCACGTCATCACCTGCGAGGAGAACGTGCGGAAGAAGTTCGTCGATGCCAAGATCGCCGCGTGGCGTGAGAAGCACGACGCCGACGACTCGGACCTTGAATGCACCGACACCCCGGAGGACGAGAATCCTTTCTGACTTATGAAACAACCCCTAGCATCCAAGGGCGGCAACGACCGCGTCTATACCCCGCCAGAACTGGCACGAAAGATCGTGCAGCACTTCAAACCTTCTGGCGACTGCCTAGAACCGTGCTCCGGTGAAGGAGCGTTCGTGCGAGCCATGTTGCGAGAAAGCGGGGTTAGACTCGTAGCACAATGCGAGATCGACGACGGCCTCGATTTCTTCACAGTCGTCATCACGCAACGCTACGATTGGGTCGTCACCAATCCACCGTGGTCGCAACTTCGCTCCTTCCTCAACAAGTCAATGGAGGTGTCCGACAATGTCGTCTTCCTCTGCCTCGTGAACGCCTTCTTCATGAAAGCCCGGATGCGTGACATGGCGGAGGCCGGATTCGGCATGAAGGAAATCCTGTTCGTCCCGACGCCCGAGAAGCCGTGGCCGCAAACCGGCTTCGCCCTCGGAGCGGTCCACATCCAACGGGGTTATGAAGGCCCTGTAACCTTTTCGCATTTACCATGACACCAGAACCCATTAAAGAGATAGACAGCCACATCGTATTCATGTGGAGCGTCCGAGACTTCGAGGAGAACGAAGATCACTACTGCAAGCCGGAGAACGTGGGCGCTCTCGCCGCCATGCTTAGGTATGCCATCAAACAGCTCCGAAGGGAAGGCGTGATATGACAGCCGCCCGCTACACCGACCTCCTGCTCTACCACCGCTACCGATACTACGTTCTCGGCAGGCCGGAGTTGAGCGACACGCAATACGACGACCTTGAGCGCCGTGCCCTCGCGCAGCATCCGGGCCACCCGGTCGCCTCGGTGCCCGGCTCGTCGATGGGCTACGACTACCCTGCCTACATCGTGGACGGTCGCCGACCTACCCCCGACGAACGGGCATGGCGCGACGCACGATACCCTTACACCAGCATTCTTGACGAAGTATGATCTTCACCCCCGAAGAACCCCAACGCCTGATGATCGAGCACCTGCACCGGTCACCGCAAGCCTTCTGCATCGTGGGCATGGGTATCGGAAAGACGGCTTCGACGCTGGCGTACATCAACCAGCGATTCCAGAACCTCGACTGCAAGGGCGTCCTCATCGTCGCCCCGATTCGTGTGTGCAACCTTACATGGCCCCTCGAAGTGCGGCAGTGGGACCAGTTCCGCTGGATGCGCGTAGCCAACCTTCGCACGCCACACGGTCGCCACGCTTTCCTCACCGGCTCAGCCCACATCTATCTCATCAACTACGAGGCGCTGACCTCACGCACGATCACGGTGAAGAAGCGCCGGTCGCCGACGCATGCAGAGCTTGAGCACATCCGCACCACCGGGGAGCTGCCGTTCGGCTGCATGATGTCACCCAACCGGAAGAAGCGCGGGCCGATCACGGACTACGAGAAAGCGGAGCTTCGCAAAGGTCGGCTGTTCCCGTGGCTCCAGTTCTACGACGAGGTGCAGAAGAACTGTCCTGGATTCGTTGAAGAGTATCTCGAAGGGCGAAAGGACGTGCCCGTGGACACGATAGTTTTCGACGAGTCCACGAAATTAAAGGCACCCGACAACAAAGGTGGCAACCGCCTGCGTCGCTGGTTGCAGGCCAACGCGGACAAGGTGCCGAACCGCATCGCGCTCACCGGCACCCCCGCGCCCAACAGCCTGCTCGACCTGTTCGCGCAGGTGCGGCTGCTGGATGACGGCAAGCGGCTCGGGCCGAACTTCGAGATGTTCAAGCGGACGTACTTCCACACGACCGGCTACATGCAATACAACTGGGCACCAAATGCCAACGCCAAGGAGGCCATTGAACAGCGCATCGCGGACATCACGATAACGCTGCGGTCCTCCGACTGGCTCAAGGATGTCCCAGACACGGTCGTCGAGGACGTGGAGATCAAGATGCCCGATGCCATGCTGCGCCAGTATCGGGACTTCGAGAAGGAGCTGGTGTTGCAACTCGGCACCAAGGATATCACGGCAGCCAACGCCGCCGCGCTCGTCACCAAGCTGCTCCAGTTCACCAGTGGCGCGGTGTATGATGAGGACCGCAAGACACACGACATCCACGACCTCAAGATCGCAGCGTTGAGGAAGTTGAAGAAAGATGTCAAAACCCCGCTGCTGGTCGCCTGCATCTACCAGCACGAGCAGGAGCGCATCCGCCGCGCCTTCCCCGACGCCCGGTTCTTCTCCGACGCGAAGAGCGAGACACAGCAGCTCGCGCTCCTTGAACAGTGGAACCAGCGCAAGATACCCATGCTAGTCGCGCATCCCGCTTCCGTGGGGCACGGCCTCAACCTCCAGCGTGGCAGCTCCACAATGGTCTGGATGTCGCTCACCTACAGCCGTGAACTCTACGAGCAGATGATCGCCCGCCTCGCACGCCGGGGACAGCATGACGTGGTGACGGTTTACCGGCTCATGTGCCCCGGCACGGCTGACGACGCCGTGGCTACCGTGTTGCAGGAAAAACGGGACACTGAGCAGCGTCTCCTGTCAGCCCTCATGCTCCTCGAAGCGGTGCGGGACGACGCGAAGCTGAGTGAGAAGATGGCGAAAGTAGTTGACAATACCGCAAACACCCCGCACACTGAAATCCTATGAACACACCCACCCTTTCCCAACTCGCCGACATCGGAGCGGCGGCTGCTTTCCAATACAGGCGCACATCCATACTTGAGGTACACGCCGCCGATCCGTGCTATGCAGAAGACGCACCCGCCCGTGAAGCCTTCACCAAAGCCGTGCTGGATGCAGTCGGTTACAAGTTCCCCGTGGACCCCGAGCGCGAGGCTTTCGACGCTTGGGTAACGACAGCGGGATGGGATTTACGCGACTCTCCCTTTGAGGCGTGGAAGGCTGGCCGGGCTGCCCGTGACAAGGAACTTGAAATCCGCGACGCCCGTTCAGAGCAAGAGCACGCAGCCGAGATCGCTGAACCCGAAACCTTCGAGGCGCATGGCTTCACATGGTTCAAGCATAAACCCGGTGATCCGATGACGTGCGACGGGGATGTGGAGATCGAGACTCTGCTCGCCGGAGAAGTAGGAGGCCGCTACAAAGGGTGCGTGGAAAACGCTAAGTGCTGGGATTGGAAGACCGACGGCGGGTCAACAGCTATCGTCGGGTGGCGTTACGCGAACGCCGACGCCCCTTGACCCGGCACCCGCAACGGGTATCATGCGACCCGCATGGCCCGCACCCCGGCACCTTCCAACACTGTCATCCAATACGGCTTTAGGTGGCCGCGTCTCCAGCGTGTGCCCGCTGGCACCGACCCTGACAGGTTGCAGGCCATCGCCATCGAACGGTTGATCCTCGGCAACTACGAGATGTTCAAGCGTCGCGGGGCGCAACTGATGCCGTGGGAGGAGCACTTCATGCGGCTGGTGTCCTACATCTGGGACCGGCCTGACTCGAACCCGAACTACCGCTTCCTGTGGAACCCGTATGCCATGCGCATGCTTCGAGGAGTTGCCGTTTACAACAACCTCGCGGTGGCCGGTCACGCCTCGTCCGGCAAGTCGGACTTCTTCGCCGTGTATGCCATCTGCCGATTCCTCATCGGCGAGGAGCCGCCCTTCCCGGAGGGGGCTGTCGTTGACGATGAGAAACGGTTTGCGGTGCCGGACAACGTGAAGGTGTTCGTCACCTCAACCACGCTCCAGGAATCGCGTGGCCGAATCTGGGGACGCATCGAAGGGTATTGGAAAGAAGCGGCCCGCGTCTTCGGTGGCGAGAAATACATGGACGGCAAGCTCGTGTCGTCCGCTGGCAAGATCGCCCACATCATGAAGGACGGCACCCAGAACAAGCTGGCGGGCATCGAGCTGGTGGCTGGCGGCAAGGGGCATGACGGCGAGGCCAGCACGAAGATCGGCTTCAAGGCACGCCGGTTCATCGTCATCGCGGACGAGCTTCCCCTGCTCACGCACTCGTTCTACGAGACAGCCGTCTCCAACTTGCAGTCCAACAAGTTCGCGCAGTTCATCGGCATAGGCAACCCCACCTCCCCCTTCGACCCGTTCGGGATTGTCATGGAGCCGAAGGGCGGCTACGCGACCATCGACGAAACGATGGACGGGTGGGAGACGAAGAACGGCTACTGCATCCGCTTCGACGGGGAGAAATCGCCAAACGTCGTCGCTGGCCGGGAAGTCTGGCCCGGCCTCCTGACACTGGAGAAGCTGGAAAAGATTCGCGAGGACAAGGGCGAGAAGTCGCCGGAATACTACCGCATGGTTCGCGGCTTCCTGTCGCCGGATGGCGACAGCTTTGCCATCTACAGCGGGGCGGAGATCACCTCCACCAACTCGCAGGCCAAAGTGAAGACGTGGGTCAGCACCCCCACGAAGGTTGCATTCCTCGACCCGTCATTCAGCACCGGGGGAGACGAGGCTCCCGTCTGCATCTGCAACGTCGGCACCTACTACAATCCGCTGTCGATGAAGAACGTCACCGGCATTGAGATCGTGGAGACCATCGACCTGATGAAGGACGTGGACGCCTCGAACAAGGAGGTGGACCGCAACCAGCAGCTCGTGCTCTCCCTCCACTCGGCATGCAACCGGCATGGCGTCGAGGTGGCGAACCGTGGCGTGGACAGCACCGGAGCGGGCGATCCTTTCTCGACGCTCATGGCCGGGGTCATGGGCCGCGAGTTCCAGATGGTCAGCTTCGGAGGCAACGCATCGGATCGCCCCGTGTCCGCGACTGACTCGCGCCCCGGCAACAAGCGATTTGCCAACAAGGTCTCCGAACTGTGGGGCGTCGGGAAAGACCTGCTGCGCGGGGGACAGATTCGCGGACTCGACAACGCCACCTGCATGCAGATGTGCTCCCGTCTCTACCGCCTCACCGGGCGGGATGTCATGGAGGTGGAGTCGAAGAAGGACATGCGCAAGCGCACCAGCGGGAAGTCCCCCGACCGCGCCGACGCCTTCTTCGGCTGCATCGAGATCGCTCGCCGGAGACTCGGCCTCACGCCCAACGTGCGGGCTGCGGCCAAGGCCAAAGTGCCCGGCCCGCCGACCGACGAGAGGTGGGAGGCACTGGTCGCCGCCACCTCCGCACCCAAAGGCAGGGGCACCTTCACCGCCCTCGCCCCGCGCACGATGACCACCTCGAAGGGGTGGGCAATCGCACCTAAATCCCGGATTTAGCTTGACGATAACACGAGACGGGTTGAGGGGTGGGGCATGACACTCGAAGAAGCCAAACAGAAAATCCTCGACCGCGTTTTCGCCACCACGGAGGGGTGGTTAGTGACGATGCGCGACCTCATCGGCACCAGCACGTTTACCTACATGCGCAACCCCGCCCTAAAGGTTATGGTGGAGCGAAGTGATACAAAGTATGGGTTGGCTGTAAACGTCAAGACCGATGGGGATAGCCCGATCACCCTGCTTCACTCCAGCGAATACCCGGAACTCCTCGAATGGTGGGGCCACGCCGAGGAAGTATCCACCGAGAAGCGTGTTATCGACTTCGCTCAATCCTTGACCTGACACCAATATGCCCTGCTCCGACAGTGGGTGGCCCTCCGCCCCATACCCCTACGAAGAACTCGACACCTTGCGTAAGCGCAACTGCCTCCTCGGCTCCATGCTGTGCGCCATCTGCCGCAAGTTTGAGGAGGGAGCGGACTTCGCTGTCGCCGACATCCCAAACCTCGTTGAGTGGTGGGAGGATCACAAGAAACACGACGCCCTGATTGCCGAGCTTGAACGCTATGAGAAGGCGGGAGTTCCGATGACCTACGAACAGCGCGAGATTCTGCGCGAACACCGTAAGTACGCAGTATGAGCAACGAGATGTCCAAATCCCACAACGCCCGTTACCGCAACGGCGACTACGAGCACATTCGAGGGAATGTCCTCGACATCGGCTGCGGGCCTGACCCGATCAAGCTGCCCCCACCTCACGTCGTCCGTGGGTGGGACATCACGGATGGCGACGCCCAGTATCTCGCGACCCTCGACGACAAGTCCTTCGACACCGTGGTCTCGGCTCACTGTCTGGAGCACATGACCGACGTGCCGGTGGCCCTGTCGAACTGGGGCCGTGTTCTCAAGGATGGAGGATACCTCTACGTCCTCGTCCCGTCGTGGACGTTCTACGAACGGTGGCAGTGGCCCTCCCGCTACAACCCCGATCACAAGGCGTCCTTCGATTTGGTTGACCCGTTGCAGCGTCCCAAGCATCCGTTCTACACGATGCGCGACATGCGACGCATCGGACTCGAAGCGGGGCTGACGCTCGTGGACGCCCGGCTGGAGACAGACCAATATCGTTTCGACCTCACATGGGACCGAGACCTCGACCAAACGCAGCACGGTGCCCTGGCGCAGTGCTGCTTCATCTACCTGAAAGCATGAACGACTACGCATTCGCGCATTGGGCCATTGTGCTGCAACCCGGTAGTGTTCCGGTAAAGAAGCGCCTGCCGAAGTACGCAGACCAGCAGGTTCCAGTCCTCCGCGACCTGATGAAAGAATACCCAACCGCCCTCCTCGCCGTAGTCGATGTATGTGGTGCCGAAATCACGGTATGGAGTCCCGAGGATGTGGCCGCAATGGCACTTCAATTCACGAGACAAGATAGCCTAAGCACCCCTTTCACATGACCTGCCACGACGCCATTCAGTTGACCAAACGGTTCGACCTTGAGAAGCTCCTCGGAGTCAAGATCGAGACACCTTACTTCGAGTATCGCAAGGTGGCGGTTCCCTCACCCCTTGGGCTGCTAGAGGTCATAGGCTCCGAGCGTGTCACGTTCCCGCCCGCTGAACGAGTCTGGCACATCGCTGACCTCGCTTCGTCAGACGCCGAGGAGCGGGCGTTGGATCACATTGACCTGTGCATCGGTGGAGCACGCCGGTTCCTGACTGACAAGGGCATCTCCTCAATATACTGCGCGATGTTGTCGTGCGGCCAAGTGGGGGACATGGAAGCCGTGAGATACGCCATTCACCTTATGCTATACAAGAACCCATGACCCACCTACCCGTCATCATCTACCGCCCGCCGACGCAACGCAGCGCCGTGGACAACCTTGTGTCATGGTGCCGCGAACTCGACGGCACGGTGGCGACACCCTTCGCCCGGCCAGAGCCGACCGGACTCACCTACCCCGGACTGCCGAACTGGTCGTTCAAGCAAGTCGCCAAACACATGAAGGGGAAAGACTTCTTCTGGCTGGAGGCCGACTCTATACCCCTGCGAAAGGGGTGGCTCTCCGCCATCACGGCAGAGTGGCAGAACGCGAAGCGTTACGGCTGCCACATGATGTGGACATCCGACTACAACGCACCCCACGACCGCATCGGCGGCATCGGTGTGTTCAGCGCCGAGATTGACGACATCATCCCCGATGGCATCACGCACGACGGGTTCGACGGCTGGGTGGTGAGCAACTGCATGGGCCTCGTCCACCGCACCCCGCTCATCCAGCACCGCTACGCATGGTATAAGACGAACGGCGACATTGAGCGCCACCACGACTTCCCGCCAGACCTCGGAGTGATCCGCCCCGACGCGGTCATTTTCCACAAGGACGCCAAGCAACAGCTCATCCAGTGCGTGAAGGAGGGGTTGGTATGAATGAAGCTGACACACAGCAGGCGGTAGCCGACACTATCGCCGACATCCTATCCGACAAACGTGGCTGGAAAGAGCTATTCGAGGAATCTGAGAAAGAGGCAGACGAACTCCGCGAACTCAACGACGCCCTTGCTGCCAAGGTCGCGGAATGGAAAGCCCGCGCCGAGGCGGCGGAGGCAGCCCTCAAAGCGGCGGAAGACGACCGACACCTTACTACCCCATGCGCGTAAAACTATCCGGCGACCTCGGCGACGCGGTGTTCTCACTGCCCGTCATCAAAGCCCTCGAAGGGGGGCCGCATGACATCCTGTTCGTGGACCGCCGTCCGCACGTCGCCCCGTTCGTCGCCCGCGAGAAGGTCATCCGCCCGCTCTACGAATCCTGCCCATACGTCCGTAGCGTGACGGTCGGCGACGGCCCGTGCGACCTCGACCTTGCCGAGCTGCATCCGCAATCGTGGGGCGTGCTCGTCGGCTTCCGTCGATTCCACTCGTGGAGATACACGCTGGCCCACGCCCAGAAGCTCGAAGCCGAGAAGCAGGGATTCAACATGGAGGCGTTCGACCAAGGTGCCGCGTGGCTCACGGCTGACCCCATTGAGCACGACCGCATCCCGATTCACCGCAGCCCCCGCTACCATAACCCCTACTTCCCGTGGGCCAAGATCGTCGGGCACTTCGGCGACAGGTGCGCGTTCGTCGGGTTGGTGGAGGAGCATGACGCCTTCCAGAAGCACGTTGGTCGGAAGGTGGACCGCATGGCCTTCCCCAACCTCTACGAACTGGCACGGTTCGCAGCGGGAGCGGAGGTCTGCATTGGCAACCAGTCATCCCCCAACGCCGTGTTCGAGGGACTCAAGGTGCCGCGCATCCAGGAGACCTGCCTATGGCAGCCGGACTGCATCTTTCCCTCCGACGGGAAGAACTGGTATGTGGCTGACGGTGGCCTGCGTTACCGTGATCTCACCATCCCGCCGTCCGCTTCTCGCTTCGCCGAACTCGACACGTCCGTTGTCCCACGAGGGATGTGGCAGTATGGCGAGCACCGCGAGACCGTGTTCAACCTGCTCCTGTCGAAGGTGGCAAAGGACGAAGGCAGCACGCCCGAGGCTGTCCGTGCCAAGGTGTATCTCGCCAACTGCGAACGGGTGCCCGAGTTTTTCCGCAACAAACAAACCGATTCCGAACTCCAACGCTACCGGGTGGCGTGTGAGAGTGTCGGGTATGAGATGCCATGACAACCATAATCCCCATCCCCTGCCACGGAGACCCAAAAGCTGTACTAATTGGGTACGCCAT
>Ga0315903_10011625_pt1 | contig 10351 bp, 18 predicted proteins | sample LakEriMetagenome_7_FD_203524 | JGI IMG/M metagenome (GOLD analysis project Ga0315903, IMG submission 203524) | Freshwater fungal communities from buoy surface, Lake Erie, Ohio, United States - Buoy 2 MA119 | ecosystem: Environmental > Aquatic > Freshwater > Lake | place: USA: Lake Erie, Ohio... | reverse complement strand
CAGCAGATGGGTCATAGAACTTAATACCTGAACCACCGTGAAAGGATGATTGACTTCTAATCCACCAGCCAGTAAGTGATTGCTCACCTGGCTCTGCACCATTGTCAAACTGGTCCTTCTTGTATGGCGCTGTCTGCCTAATGTATGGGCGTGCATCACTAATAGCATAGAAGAATGGTTGTCCACCTAATGCTACGTCATACGAGTCAGAGGTATTCTGCCAGTATGCGCTTGTAGATACAATACCAACATCAACAGCAATTGCTTGATTGGCACGACCTTCGGTAATATCACGACCAGCCACAGTGCTCCTTAATTAAGAAAGTAAAAGTTTTGCTTGTTCTTCTGTAATGCCTAGTTGTGCTAGTAGTGCTGCTTTGGCTGTTGCCTGTACTGCATCTTGCTCGGCTTTCCAAGCATCATATTGTGCAAAGCCATCCTCATATTGTTTCTTAGTAATTGGTTCACATTCTAAAAATGTTATGCCTTCATAGGTATCACCTACTTGAACATAACCACCATTAGGAATTAACATTGCCAATACTTGATTTGGTTTAGCCATTATGCACCTATTTCCATTAAGACGATATTGCTTGCAGATGATGATTCTTGAAATATAGTTTGACCGCCACCAGCAGTATTATTGGTTGCGCCTTGCACTTTGTAAACTGTTGAGGATGTAGTTGCAGGGGAATCTTGATATGCAAAACTCATCATTGAAGCGGTGTTGGTAAGTCCAGTTCCCGTTGCAAATTGTTGAGCATAATGCAAAGAATTGTCAGGAGTATAAACGGCTGAACCTGCTCGCAATAATCTTAAACCTGCACCCAATTGAGTTTGACCAGTAGCAGCGGATAAACCTTGTTGATTTACAAAAACTAAAATTGTGCTAGTTGCAGATGTGGGAGTTATCGTTGCGGTCAAACCTGTATCTGTATAAGTTGTAGTGGCAACATTTACTCCAGTTGAAGTCGTTGCATAAACTACCTGCAACACCTTTCCACCACCAGCAGGAGCAGCCCAACTAGGGATACCTGATGCCACAGTAAGTACATTTCCTGTGCTACCAATTCCCAATCTAGCAGGGGTATTAGCAGATGAGGCATAGATAATATCGCCAGTAGTACTAGTTAATGTCTTTGCTATCTTTGCGTCTAACTGTGTCTGTACTGCAGAGGTGACACCATCTAGGTAGCCTAACTCTGTTGCTGATACGGTAGAGGGTGCAGGTGCTGCACTCGCTATATCTCTTGCTTTAGTCATTGATTACTACCTCAATCCAAGAAGTTGTTGGCTCATCCCAACGGTATAACTTGCCATCAGTTGGCTTTGGAGTTGGTGCTTCCCATAGATAAGTTTCAGAGTTTAGCGACCAAGAAGGATATGGCTCAGGTGCAGCAAAGCCAATACCATCAAAGGTATAGCCAATGCCTGCATAATTTTTGTGGATAGGAAACTTACCACCTGAGTGAACTCCACCGTAAGTGTTGTATGAAGTTTGAATCCATTCTCCACCTAGGTTCTTCTCACACCAGTCTGGTCCATCGGCAACAATTACTTGCGTAACGATTCCGTTTTCTACTTTTGCATAGTGACCCATTTATTTATCCTTACCTTCTCCATAGAGAGTTTCTGTGTTTACTAATTTAACATCACGCTTTGTTACTATTCCACCCTTTTCATCAAGTTGTGTTCTAGCAGCAATAACATCATCTGCAATAATATGAACTAACATAGTTACTTCATAACTAAAGCATTGAGTCAGTTTTTCTTCTTTGATTTTGCTTACATTGTTTTTCATTTTGTCCCCTTTGTTAGACTGCGTATCTTACGATTACTATTCCTGAACCACCCGCACCACCTAAACTTACGTAAGTAGTATCAGTTAATCCACCACCACCGCCACCGCCTGTGTTAGCACCACCTGTAGCACCAGAAATATTTAATACTGAACTAGAAATTCCACCACCACCATTAGGATTTCTACCACCACCACCAGCATAGTATCCACTAATACCAGTATTGGTTGCAGTTGCTAATGCAGAAGCAGAGTTAGAACCACTACCGCCAAGTCCAAGAAGACCTCCTGAAGGTGTACCTGCGCCTCCAGCGCCTCCTGCGCCACCGCCACCACCTGCTGCAGAGCCAACGCCTGATGTAGTATCACCAGCACCACCTGCATATCCTTGGTTAGTAGTACCAGCGCCTCCTGTTGTGTCAGCGCTCCAAACAGCGCCACCGCCGCCTGAACCACCTGAAGAACCATTATTTTGAGTGCTGCTTAAACCGTTAACACCACCACCTCCACCACCACCTGTAGAAGTGATAGTAGAAAATACTGAATCAGAACCATTACTTCCATTACTGCCTGATGTAGAAGCAGCACCGCCAGCGCCAATAGTAACTGTGTATGCTTGCGCTGTTAAAGATAAAGTAGATTCTGCGCTTCCTCCACCACCAGTTGTTCCTACTGTTGTACGGTAACCACCAGCACCACCAGCACCTTGTCCACCCCCGCCTCCACCTGCAACTACTAAGTAATGAGCAGTAATTGATTGAGTTGGAGTAAATGTTCCTGATGAAACAAAAGTATGATAATAATATGTTCCGTCAGTAGTTACATATCCACCAGTTGCTTTTGAACTTGAAGCAGATTTAGTAGTATTAAAAGTTCCTGATGTTCTAAATGTATGAATTGTGTTTCCACCTGAAAAAGTAATTTCTCCACCAGTTGCTTGTTGTTCCGTACCAGAGTATCGGGCTATTACAATTCCTGAACCACCTGCTGCGCCAAATGAATTAGCATCAGGATGTGATTGGGAAGAACCACCACCACCTGAACCAGTATTTATTGTGCCTACGGTTGGTGCTGATACATTCCAAGTTCCACCATTACCACCAATATTGCTTCCACCTACTCCGCCTGAACCACTGCCAGCACCGCCACCTCTATCAGTTCCGCCACCGCCACCGCCTGCATAAGTTACAGATGAGCCAGTTATTGATGTTGCCACACCAGCACCGCCAGCACCTCCTGATGCATTTATTCCAGTAGTAACAAATGCTGCTCCAACCGAACCAGCACCGCCGCCTCCGCCTGCTACTGTTACTGTTGCAGCACCATCGTGACCAACGCCACCACCAAATCCTTGATTGGTTGTTCCATTACCTGGACTTGAAGGAGTCAATGCTGCGCCTGCACCTCCACCTGAACCACCATCACCACCATTAACGTTAGATGCTCCACCTCCAGCACCACCAATTGAAGTAATGGTTGAAAATATAGAATTAGAACCAGCATTACCACGACCTGCGCCTGCTCCATCTCTTCTTGCACCACCTGCGCCTACAGTAACTGTGTAAGCGGTATTCAATGCCAAAGTCAAAGCAGTTTCTAATGACCCACCGCCACCAGTTGCAGTAACGGAAGAACGTAAACCGCCAGCACCTCCACCACCGCCTGCTCTTTCACCACCACCGCTACCGCCTCCCGCAACAACAAGGTAGTCAATAGATAATGTTTGAGTAGAAACTTGGTCCCACATAGTAGTTCTTGAGGTTCCAGTTTTAATAGAAGATGATTTAAAGTTACGAATAGCCACTAGACTATCTCCACTCCTGAAATGTGAAAGTTAACAGTTGTTGCTGAGGCTAAACCCGTAATCGTTTTAGGGGTAGCGTTTGCAGGAATTACCTGCTTAAGGTCAATGACTAATGTGTCATTTGCTGCTACCACTACGTCATTAGCAATTTGAACACCATCTATTGATAAGTCAAATGATGCTGATGATGCTGCTGTATTAGCAACCACAGCATTAGTTACTACTGTAGTAGTTGATGTAGTTGGTACTGTGTATAGTGTTGTGCTTGATGTTGACGCTGCTCCACGAAAGAGCACCTTACTTGTTGTAGCCATTAGTTACTACCTTCCTTAGATTGCGCCCATAAGAGCGAGTATATAGTTGTTTTCGATTGCTGCTACGTCTACTGCTGCCCACTTAAGTCCAGTTGCTGTACTTGAATCGGCTTGTAAATATTGTCCATCTATTCCTACTGTTAGTTTGCCTGGTGTATCTGCAGCAGTTGCTACTAGTATATCACCTTTAGCATCAAACAATGCATTAGAGATTGATGTTGCTAAATCAAATGCGGTAAATGTAATTATCTCTAATATGTCAGATGCAGCAAGAGCGGTAAGTCCAGTAATGCTTGAACCATTAGATGCTGTGTAATCTGTACCACGAACTAATAGAACACCATTTAGATATACCTGCTCTTTACCAGCAATGTATGAAAGTGTTAGACCATTAGCATCAGAACCTGATACTGAAGTTTCTCCACCAGTTGCTACATACTTATAGCGATAAATTTCTGCAGTTGAGGAAATAGAACCCCAAGCAGAACCTGACCAAGCAAACATAGTATTAGATACTGAGTTCCAATATAGAGCACCAGTGATAAGAGCATTACCATCATTGTCTACGGATGGAGCAGTTGACTTAGCGCCTAAGTATCTGTCATCAAAGTTGTCATAGGTTGTCGCAGCAGCAGCAGCAGAGGCTGCAGCAGCGGTAGCAGAACCAGCCACGTTATCTACATATGCCTTAGTAGCAGCGTGTAGGTCTACAGTAGGAGCACCTGATAATGTCAGGGCACCAGTCATTGTAGAGCCAGCCTTTAGCACTACTGTATCTGAAAAGTTGGCTGTGTCATTAAGAGCAGCAGCGATTTCATTAAGAGTATCTAATGTAGATGGAGCACCATCAATAAGGTTGTTAATAGATGTATCTACATACAGTTTAGTTGAAGCATCTGTATTAGATGTAGGTGTGGCAAGGTTAGTAATCTTCTGGCTATTAACAGATACTGAGCCAGTAGGCGCAGCCATCTGGTCTAGGCGAGATGTTCTTACCTGTGTATCAAAATCAGAGATAGTTGATGCTGCTTGAGTACCTGTGTGGTTAGCACGGGCTAGTGGGTCAGTTGCCAACTTGCCTAATGAGATAGCAGCAGTATTAGAAATATCTGTGTTTACTATTCCACCAGTCAGGGCTAACTTGCTATAAGCAATAGCAGCAGATGCATTAACATCTGCGTTAACAATAGCACCTGTACCAATAACAGTAGTTAGGCTTACGTTGCCAGTACCATCAAAGGATACGGCAGATGCTTCTACATCTCCAGTTAATTGGAAGTTACGGGCTGTCTGTAAAGCAGTTGCAGTAGCAGCATTACCTGTTGCACTACCTGCAGTTCCAGATACGTTACCAGTTACGTTACCTGTAAGGTTACCTGTAAAGGTACCTGCAATAGCACCAGTACCAGTAATCGTTGGGCTAGTTAAAGTCTTGTTGGTTAATGTCTGTGTGCCAGTCAGAGTTGCTACACCAGTAAGTGTATTGTCTGCTGCACTAATTGTCTTGTTAGTTAAAGTCTTTGTATTTGTAGTTGTTACTACATCGGCAATAGTTAATCCGTGTGCAGTTGTAGTATTCTCAACGTGTTGATTAGACTCACGGTAATCTCGACCAATTGCCATATGGCGCACTACAGCACCAGCAGAGTGGGCTACACCAGTTGAACCATCGATACCACGAGTAATAGTAAGTGTGTTAGTTGAGACCGCCGTTACATCTACAATTTCTTCAAGCGCTGTATCTGGGTCAATCACCACCGTAAAGGTTTGGCCAGCAGATATTGTGGCACCACCTAATAATGAGGTTCCTGATACAACGGTTGCTGAAGTACCAGAGGAAGTTAACGCTCCAGATAATGTGGTCTGTTGTGAGCGTGAGGAGTATTTACGTGTTGTCATTTATTTACCTATCGGCTGTAGTGGACGCGGATTGGATATGCAGTTTGCTGTCTTTGAGTTTCCTCATTTAAGCGTTGTGTATATAGGGCGTATAGTTGTTTTGTTGCAGTTTGTGAAGCACCATAAGGACGTTTGCTATCTGTCTCATCTGCCTGTGGGCTAACTTGAGCAGCACGTGCAGGGTCAAGGTAAGTAAGCAAACGATAAGAAGCACCCAATACAATTACATCTTTACAAGAGTTTGGTAGTCCAGTTTGTGTTGCGAAGTCTTGAGCATTAGTAGTGAATGGAACTGGGTCAGTAGCATATACAACCTTAACAGTTCTGCCAGGAGTAATATAATCTCCAATGGTTACTGTTTGGGAAGTAGCACCAAATGCTGTAGCATCTGCTTTAGAATCCCAAGACCAGCGACGAACAGGAATCCATTCAAGTGATGGACCAACTGATTGCCACATAATTGAAAGAATGTTTTGGATATTTAATCCATCAAAATCATAGGTTGTTTGAGCAGCATTAAATGTAAAGGTAGTTACATTAACTGCAAATATGCTAGAGCCAGCAGCATTGATAGTATCGTTGATAGCCTTCTTAATTACATAACGTGGGAATGTAGGTGAGATGGTAACCTTAGTATCTGCTGTGTGTGTAGCAGCAGTAGTACCTAGATAGCCACGACCATAAGGGGATACAGTTGCTGTGTTAGCAACACGGTCAAATGAATCTACCCACAACAACTCTTCATCAATCTCAACTACACCTTTACCAAGGTTTTCAGTAGAGCCTAAAGATAATACAGTAGGAGATGTAGATGGTGATGTTAGAGTAGTCACTGCACTAGTTAAGTGAGTTGCTCTATCTTGTTGGTAAGTATATCCAGCAAGGTTAATCTGAACCTCATTGATTAAATCTGTTAATGTAGTTGTCATTAGGCGTTGATACTCCGTAATGCAGCAGGTGCTGCTAGGCCAGTAGTGCCTGCAAGTTCATTGCAGATTCCATCAATATCTTTAAACTTATCTCTTGTTCTATTAGCCTCAGCCTTGATATTTAAAGCACCAACAGTGGCAAGTCCAGTAGTGCTAGCATAGGCATTTGCTGCCCCTTGCTCATCTAATCCAGTTGTACCAGCAAGACGATTAAGTTCTGCGGTTAAACTACTACCTGCTTTACCAAGTGCCATTGTTTATCCTATCTAGGTGTAATGATTTTCTTATCAGGGGTGATAAGTTTTGACTTAGGCTCTTCCTTGGGTTTACCAAAGAATGCTTTGTAATAATGTTCATCAAATGAAAAACGTTTCATATGTGGAGCAGTGGCTCCTGTGTGGCAATAGAGTGGAACTTCTGCCTTATCGCATAGTGCAAAGAAGAATATATCTTCGCCTATAAACTTAGTTCCTCTACCCATCTCCATAAACACCTGTCCATCTGGTGCTACGGTTCTTACCTTCTCAACTACGCTGCGGTGCATTAGGATAAATCCAAACCCTGCAGCATCTACCTTAATCAGTTTATTCTCAGGTAGTGGATGTACTCTGGATAATCCAAAGCCACCATCTCCATCGTTAACAAAACTAAATACTGTAGGCATTGGAATCATTAAAGGTTCCTCAGGATTATCTGTAGTAAAATATACTCCAGTAACTAGAGGACGTTCTTTAGCATCCTTGTTATCCCATAATAATCTAAACTTCTCTGGACTAATTACTACATCTGAGTCTACCCATAGTAGCCATTCATAATCAGTCTTGTCATACCAGTAGTCAACTACTGTCTGTCTTTGTCTAGCAATTTGATTGCCTTGACTTCGTAGTGATGTAGCAAATTCTACGCCAGACTTTAGCATTACATCTGCTACGCCTTGCATAAACTTGCCATCTACCATTCCGTTATCACACCATACTAGTGCTACAGAATCTTTATTGCTCATAGTCCCCAGTGTCCCTATCTGTACTTTGCTGTCTTCTTTGCTATTGATTTAGGTTGCTTTACAAACTGCTTACCTTTTTTCATACCCTCACGCTTAGCCTTACTAGTTGCTGCATATTCAGATGAGGATAATGCTTCTCTTGCTTTCTTAGGTAAGTATCTTTCGCCAGTAGCCTTCTTGCCCTGAGTGCTAGGTTTGCCAGACTTGGTGCCCCACTCTTCTTTTGTCCATTTAGATAAAGACTTTTGCTTGCCACTCTTACTACCTGAATAACCACCACCGGACTTTTTATATTCCAGTGCTACAAGTTGGGCTTTACGAGCAGACCATTGTCCAGGCTTGCCGCCTTTAGAACTGGCCATAATACGATTCTTAATACGATTCCTAAGTTCAGGATTAGTATAAGACATTACCATTTAACCTTGTCTGCCCAGTACGCTGCAGACATTTTGCCTTTAGCAATATTCTTAGCGTGACGTGCTTTAAATGATTTTTGTCTAGCAGTAGGTTTTCTATCCCCAGTTACACCTTGCTGTCCAAATCGAATAGTCTTTACTTGACTACCTTCTTTAGCCACTACTACGTGTGACTTGGTTGGATGATTAGGAGTACGTTTTGGTTTGTTAAAACCAGATACTCCCGCTCTCTTTAATCTTGAATCTTTCACTTGCTCCCCTTAACTACTTCTTTTGTCTTAGGGTCAAGGCGGACTTTTTCCGACCCATCCTTCCGAAGAATAACAATTACACCGTCCCGCATAATTGATTTATTCCAACCGTCGTGACGCTTACGTTGACCCGATGACATTACTTTTTCTTCTTTGACATTCCAGCCTGAGATAGGGCAATAGCAACTGCCTGCTTCTTAGACTTTACCATCTTCTTTGACTTACCAATGTTAAGAGTTCCAGCCTTATACTCTTTCATAACCTTGGAAATCTTTTTCTTTGCTGCTGATTTTTTCATTATTATCTTGTCCCTGGTCTACGAGCAATACGAGTTTCAGGTATATACATTCCTGGATACTTGTCTTCAATTGCTTTTCTAGCAGCAGCCTCGGCTGCAGCCATACCGTCAGGAGATATTTCTTCCTGATATTTTTTCTTTGCCGCCTCACCGGTATAAGGTTTAGGCTTTTTGGTATCACCTTTATAAGGGGCTGGTTTTTTAGTGTCGCTCTTATATGGTTTAGGCTTTGGCTTAGGGGTATTCATATTACTTCTTCTTGCCCATCTTCTTCATACCCTTACGCATTTCCATCATCTTTTCTGCTTTTGATTCCATCTTCTCACCCTTAGCATAAGCCTTTGCAGCCTTCTTGCCTTTGGCGGTATATGGGAACTTCTTCTTTCCTACTTTTGGCATTAGATTTGTCCTATCTCTTTCATTACGGCTGCGGCTTTTTGAGTTATATCTTTAGTCTTAGGCATAGTGTCCGCATTATACGCTTTGCCTAAAATCTCTGATGCTTTATGCGCTTCCTGTACGTGACGCATAGTTGTTCCTGCTGGTTGTATCCCCTGTGCTCTAGCATCTCTATATGCCTGTAACTCAGAGTTCCATTTCTTATCTGGTATATCTCTTTTAGCATCTCCAGTATTCATCTGAAGACTTAAACCCTTGCATCCAAAACATCCATCAATTGGTTCTGGATGATGTTCCCAGTGTTTCATTTGTCCCCTATACTGCTGTAAAGTTAGCCTCAGTAATTCCTAAACCTGCTGCTATTAATGCAGCCTTTGTAGTATCATCTACTGTATGTTCATATCCACCACGATAAAATTCATCATAGTCGGCTATATCTTCATCTAGTATATATCTTACTTTAGAATAAGTTCCGCCACTTTTGGCAATGCTTACACCTTTATCTAGTTTATAGAAATAAAACAGTCTATGTTTTCCAATAGGTGCTTCTTCTACAACTGGTGTTGTAAATGTATAATCTGCCATTGTTCTCCTTAATGAACTTACTGTAAGACACTGCAACGTATTCGCCGTATAAACAGTGTCTTACCGTCAATCAACTAAGCGATTGAAGAACCTGATTCGATTCTGTATAGTGCCTCTTCGCGGTAGCGTGCAAATCCTAATACGCCGTACCAACCCATTGGGCGGTGACGCATCAAGCGGTCAACTACTGGTCCGATAACTACGTGTGGCTCTTCGGCAACTGCCTCAGCCAATGCTTGCTGTCCTGCTAGGATTGTGCGGTATACACGAGCAGATGAAGAACCATCTGTTGCGTTGTATAGACGTGGAGACTCTACGAAGTATGCACCCTCGTATGTTCCGATTTCTCCAGCCCAGATACGGTCTTGTGCAGAGCCGTATTGGTTAGGAAGCAACCATCCTGCAGAACCTGTCTCAGCACGAAGATCGTGTGAAACTTCTGGGTGGATACCACACCAGTATAGGCTACCCTTACGAGCAACAGCCTTGTTAGCACGTAACTTGGCTACAGCCTTGCGTAGGTTTGCAGATGAAATTGTTGCAGCAGCAGTAATTGTTGCTGTTGAAGTTGCAGTTGAACCTGAGTAGATTACGTTGCTTCCGCCACGCAATGTTGTCATTGCTACGGAGTCAATAGAATCTGCAAGGTTAAATG
>Ga0315903_10011620_pt1 | contig 10355 bp, 9 predicted proteins | sample LakEriMetagenome_7_FD_203524 | JGI IMG/M metagenome (GOLD analysis project Ga0315903, IMG submission 203524) | Freshwater fungal communities from buoy surface, Lake Erie, Ohio, United States - Buoy 2 MA119 | ecosystem: Environmental > Aquatic > Freshwater > Lake | place: USA: Lake Erie, Ohio... | reverse complement strand
GATTGGATTGATAGTTCAGAAATTGTGTTCTTTACGTTTCTTGCAATCTTGGGATTTATACTGTTGATTAAACGGTCCTTGAGCATTGATTATGCAGCTGTAAATTTGAGGCTCTACCAGAATTATAATCTGGTTTTAGGAAGTGTCTTGAATTTCCTATTGGGATTAATTCTCTTTGGTTCCGTGTTTATTTTTCCCTTATTCGTTCAAATTTCACTGGGGTGGACCGCTACTCAAACCGGAATGTTTATGATTCCAGGAGCCTTATTCTCAGCATTTTCTATGCCGATTGTAGGTAAAATGCTAGGTAATGGGGTGAATCCAAAGACTATCATTTGGACCGGTGCTGGTCTAACCGTTGTATTTTTAATGATGTTGTCCTTTTCTTCTCCAACGTCTTCTCAAGGGAATTTTTACTTTCCATTTGTGTTACGAGGTATCGGAATGGCCTGTATGATGTCTCCAATCATTACGCTGTCAGTGGCGGGACTAAACCCAAGAGATATAGGTCAGGCCGTTGGTCTTTCCAATGCAGTGCGACAATTAGGGGGTGCGGTGGGCATTGCCTTGATTAATCTCTTTTTAACCCAAAAAAATGCCCAAGTACGTGGCTCAATGTTAGGGTATGTAACGGATTATTCGCAGCAAACCGCAGAGCGAATTGCTATGATGAAACAGAATTTCTTAGCGCGTGGCTATTCTATGGATCAAGCCGAGGCCTTGGCCAATCAATCACTTGAAGGAATGCTTTTCAAGCAACAAGCCTTAGTGAGTTATGATCATGGATTTTTTATGGTGGGATTGATGGTACTTATCATCTTTCCTGTCGTATATCTCATTCGTTATAAAAAGAAAGAAAAAGTAGTGGTCTCTGACGGTCATTAATGAACATCTATATGTCTTTGGTGTTTAATCGGAATGAAACATTTCTTACTTGTGGGCGCTTCATCGGCCATCGCACAATCTACAAAATCTGCACTACTTGCTAAAGGTTATGAGGTAACTCAACTTTCGAGGAATCAATCCGTTTCGGATTATGAACTAACAGACTATTTGAGCGCTTTGCCTGCTATAGAGACACGCTTTGATGGCATCGTGTACTTCCCAGGATCTATTAATCTTAAGCCGTTTAGGTCCTTGAAATTGGAGGATTTCCAGTCGGATTTTAATATCCATGTATTGGGTGCGGTAAATGTCTTGAAAACCTATCAGTCGAATCTAAATGAAGGGGCAAGTGTTGTTTTGATTTCAAGTGTTGCTGCAACAACAGGAATGCCATTTCATGCGTCAGTCGCTGCTGTGAAGGCAGCTTTGGAGGGCTTTGCCAGGTCATTGGCTGCGGAATGGGCACCAAAAATTCGTGTGAATGTGGTTGCCCCCTCTCTTACCATAACTCCAATGGCAGAAAAGCTTACTAATTCACCAGAGAAAATTGAGGCCGGTGCACAACGCCATCCGCTCAAAAGATTGGGTAATCCGTCTGATTTGTCGAATGCAATTACCTTTCTGCTCGGTGAAGAAAGTGCTTGGATGACCGGACAAGTACTTGCTGTTGATGGCGGGATGGGGAAGTTGAAAGTCTAGTACGTCGGATCGTACAAATCTTTTTATGTTAATTTTTTTAATACTCCTTATAATGTTCTTCCCACAAGCGTCGCGCTTCCTCCCACGATGGAATGGTATCGCTTTCATAATGAAAGGTACTTCCTGTAGCAATCTTCCGAAAGGATTGTACGGCCTTTAAATGAGGTCCTGAGCCCACAAATGCACGTAGGGTTCCCATGTCATCCCAAGCGGTTAAGGTGTGCTGTATGCCTTGTATTCGTTTTACTTCGCAAAACTGATTACCAGGTGCATTTTTAGCTTGATTAAAGGATGGGATCGCTCTAAACCAAAAGGGAATACTATGCAGAATAGACTTTGGCCTTAAGCCGGTTATGGAAATAATCATGGGTAAAAATAGAAAAATTATAGGCGTCTTGATTATTTATCGTAATATTGCGATATATTAAAATCATGGGAATTACTAAAATCGATTCTTATTCGCCAAGTGTACTCACCTTGTCGGAGGTGTTTAAAGCCCTAGGGCATCCGGCGCGTTTATCCATTGTTCAATACCTAATTGATAAAGGAACGTGTATTTGTGGGGACATCGTTGACGAACTTCCCTTGGCGCAAGCAAGTGTTTCGAGGCATCTTCAAGAATTGAAAAATGCGGGAATCATCAAAGGACAAATTTCGGGCACTTCCGTGTGTTATTGTTTGTCTGATGCGCACTTAGATGCTATTCTCATCCTGATTAATTCCATTAACTTATCCATTCCTAAATCTTGTTGTGATGACACTCCTTGAATTTAAAACTGCCCTTCAACAAGTTACATATCCCACACTCTTGCTTCCGAATGGGACTCAAGTGCCTGGGCATTTTCATGTTACTGAACTTGCATTAATTAGTAAAAACTTTATTGATTGTGGAGGTGTAGCGAGATTGGAACGAAAAGTAACCTTTCAATTATGGGTTGCCAATGACCTTGATCATCGACTCACCGCATTAAAGTGGTTAGGAATTCTCAAAAAAGGGGAGTTGGATTACGGACTTACCGATGAGCCCATCGAAATTGAATATCAAGGACAAACCATTGAGCGTTATGGTCTGACATATACGAATGGGGTGTTTAATTTAATGCCATTATTTACTGAATGTCTGGCGCCTGATCAATGTGGAATTCCTACGGAGAAATTACCGTCAGCTGGATCTTGTACCCCTGGAGGTGGATGCTGCTAAAATCAATTGATGATGAATAATATTCGATTAAAATTTCTTGACCGCTTTCTTACCCTATGGATTTTTTTAGCCATGGGAGTTGGAGTACTCCTTGGAAATATAATACCCAATGTAGAAGGGTTATTATCGAATGTGGCCATCGGTACGACGAATGTTCCCTTGGCCATAGGGCTTATTTTAATGATGTATCCACCCTTAACCAAGGTGGATTTCGCGAAAGTACCCGCTACCTTAAGTAATAAGCGCTTGTTATTTGCATCCCTTTTTATTACATGGATTGTGGGTCCTTTTTTAATGTTTTTACTGGCAATTACCTTTCTGCCAAAGGATCCTGAATATTTAACGGGGCTTATTGTAATTGGTTTGGCGCCATGCATTGCCATGGTGATTGTTTGGAACGACCTCGCTGGAGGTAACCGGGAGTTGGTCGCTGGCTTAGTAGGGATAAACAGCCTTTTGCAAGTACTTTTCTTCAGTTTCTATGCCTATTTCTACTTAGAGATCATGCTTCCTTTGTTCGGATTCGAAGCCATAACTATGGATATTAGCATGCTCGAAATTGCGAAAACGGTTGGAATTTATTTAGGTATTCCCTTTGCCGCCGCCATGTTGAGTAGGGCTGTGTTAATCCCTAAATTCGGACAAGATTGGTTTCAACATAAGTTCCTCCCGAAAATTTCACCAATTACCTTGATCGCTTTACTCTTTACCATTGTGGTCATGTTCAGTTTAAAAGGAAAGCTTATTGCTACCTTGCCTTGGGATGTGCTTCGGGTAGCGCTTCCCTTGGTTATATTCTTTTTGGTTATGTTCTTTCTTATGTTTTTTGTAGCCAAGACCTTGGGTGCTTCGTACAGGGATACGGCTACTGTAGCGTTCACTGCTGCCGGAAATAATTTCGAACTGGCTATCGCCGTTTCCATTGGTGTCTTTGGTCTGAATTCCGGACAAGCCTTTGCAGGCGTGATTGGACCTTTAGTAGAGGTTCCGGCATTAATTCTCTTAGTTAAAGCCAGTTTAGCCTTAAAAAATAAATTCAGTAAGCCATGAATATTTTAGTCTTATGTACAGGGAACAGCTGTAGAAGTCAGTTGGCGGAAGGATACATTCGTCATTTTCACGGGGATGTTGCCACCGTTTATAGCGCAGGTATTGAAACGCATGGGGTTAATCCGCGCGCGATTGCAGTGATGGCAGAAGATGGAATCGACATTTCAATGCATACCTCCAATCATGTAGATGAATACGTGCACATTCCCTTTGATTTGGTGTTTAGCGTATGTGACCACGCCAGCGAGCAATGTCCAATTTTACCAGGTGCAATGAAGCGAATTCATTACAATTTTCCTGATCCGGCGAAGGCAACGGGAACTGAAGAAGAGGTTATGAACGCATTCCGTTCGGTGCGCGATGAGATTAAAGCGTATTGTAAATCCTTGCTATAAAAAAAAAGCCTCCCGCGAGCAGGAGGCTTTTTTTGATTATTAAATCAACCTTTTATTTCTTTAGTTCAAAACGATCGAGATTCATTACTTTATCCCATGCGCTGATGAAGTCTTTTACAAATTTCTCTTTAGCGTCTGAACTTGCATACACTTCTGCAATGGCACGCAATTCAGAATGTGATCCAAAAATCAAGTCTGCCCGAGTAGCAGTCCATTTCACGCTTCCTGTTTTACGGTCTCGGCCTTCAAAAATTTCTTGAGTTTCATTAATAGCTTTCCATGAAGTACTCATGTCTAACAAATTCACAAAGAAGTCGTTATTCAAAGTTCCAACGTTGTTGGTAAATACGCCGTGTCGAGAGTGGTCATAATTCCCATCCAGAACACGCAATCCGCCAACCAACACGGTCATTTCTGGAGCAGTTAATTCTAATAGCTGTGCCTTATCTACTAATAATTCCTCTGTAGAAAAGGTGTAGTTCCCTTTGCTGTAATTTCTAAAACCATCGGCCATTGGTTCAAGGAAGGCGAAGGAATTTACATCCGTTTGAGCTTGCGTTGCATCCATACGTCCCGCGGTAAACGGTACCGTGTAGGTGTATCCTGCATTTTTAATGGCTTGTTCAACACCTGTATTTCCGGCCAATACAATCAGGTCAGCCATAGAAATTTTGCGTGTACCTGAAGTCTTATGGAAATCAGCTTGTACTTTAGTTAATGCAGCAATTACTTTATCTAATTGCGCTGGATTGTTGGCTTCCCAGTGACGTTGTGGTTCAAGCATGATTCGAGCACCATTCGCTCCACCTCGGCTGTCTGAACCTCTAAAGGTTGAAGCAGAGGCCCACGCGGTACTAACCATCTCGCCAATCGTTAAACCTGATGCCAAGATTAGTTTTTTCAAGGCAGTTACATCCGCTGCAGTTACTAAGGGGTGATTCACCGCAGGAATTGGGTCTTGCCAGATTAAATCTTCCTTTGGAACTTCTAGTCCTAAGTATTTCACTTTCGGTCCCATGTCGCGGTGTGTTAGTTTAAACCATGCTTTAGCAAAGGCTAATTGAAATTCTTCGGGATGTTCATGGAATCGTTTTGAGATTACATTGTATGCTGGATCAAATCGCATCGAAAGATCTGTAGTAAGCATGGTTGGTTTAAGGCGTTTGGTTGAATCAAAAGCATGAGGTAAGATTTCAGGAGCATCCTTTGCAACCCACTGGTTTGCACCGGCCGGACTTTTCGTAAGTTCCCATTCATAGGCGTACAGCATGTCAAAATATCCATTACCCCATTGCGTTGGGTTAGGTGTCCAAGTAACTTCTAGTCCTGAGGTAATAGCATCCGCGCCTTTCCCTGATTTGTAGGTGCTATTCCAACCGAAACCCTGCATTTCTATGGGTGCTGCTTCCGGTTCTGGTCCTACATTGCTTGCTGGTCCTGCGCCGTGTGTTTTACCAAAGGTATGTCCACCTGCAATTAAGGCAACGGTTTCTTCATCATTCATTCCCATTCGACCAAAGGTCTCTCGGATGTCTTTTGCCGCTAGTATTGGATCTGGATTCCCATTAGGTCCTTCCGGATTAACGTAGATTAATCCCATTTGCACCGCAGCCAGTGGATTTTCAAGTTTTCTTCCTTCGCTGTAGCGTTGGTCGTCTAACATTTTCTTTTCAGAACCCCAGTAAATATTGCTTTCTGCTTCCCATACATCGGCTCTTCCGCCACCAAAACCATAGGTTTTGAAACCCATACTTTCTAGTGCGACGTTTCCTGCAAGGACCATAAGGTCAGCCCAGGAAATTTTATTCCCATATTTTTGCTTGATAGGCCAAAGCAATCGGCGAGCTTTATCTAAGTTTCCATTGTCGGGCCAGCTGTTTAAGGGTGCAAAACGTTGTTGACCTTCGGTTGCTCCGCCGCGACCATCAGCAGTACGGTAGGTTCCAGCACTGTGCCAAGCCATCCGTATGAAAAATGGACCATAGTTTCCGTAATCTGCTGGCCACCAATCCTGAGACTGGGTAAGTACCGCTTTGATATCATTTTTTAATGCGATGTAATCCAAACTTTTAAATGCTTTGGTATAATCGAATGATGGGTCCATCGGGTCGGAAAGGGAAGAGTGTTGTCGTAAAACACTTAAATCCAATTGATTAGGCCACCAATCTTTATTCGTATTAAATGGGGTGGTGCCCATAGTTGAAGGTGCTTTTGGTTTAGATTCAGCATCACCGGTATTAGGTAATTCTTGCACAGAAGCTGTTGGTGTATTGGTGGGTTTGGAGTCAAAATTGAACGGACATTTTCCTTGTGCAAACAACAAGGAGGTAGACAATAGACTAAAAATTAAGGCAGATTTTTTCATGGCTAATTGAATTTTATCAAAGGTATTATCAATTAAACCCTAGAAGGTATCGAATTGTTTTATAGTTCTATCGAATTCGTTTATTAAAACGCTTCATTCGACCATTCTGCAATAAAAATTAATGTAATATCGGTAATGCTTAGAATTCCTTCACTCCTCGCGTGCACAGGGTGCAATTGGAAAGAGCTTTCCATGGACTTGAGGTAAATCCACCCATGGTGCTTCCAAAATATTTGGACCAAGCGGTACCTGTTCCGAGTGTTGAAGACCAATAATCACGGTTATCAAAACCAGATAATGATGCTTTGGTGCTGTAAATCAATTCCAATTCAGTTTTTGTAGGAAGTCTCCAGCCATCTCCACCTGCGGTGTAGGCCTCAACAGTGGCTTTAGAATCATTCCAATTTTTATGCATAGCAAAGGTCACTTGATCTGTTTTGGCTACCACCAATCCGTGCTGGTTCGTCTCGTCCAGTTGGATGACAATTCCCCCAAAGGCTTCTTCACCAATGGTGTAGGTTTTTACTTCTTCTTTTTTGCAGCCGGTTGCGATGAATATAAGAACAAGAATCGGTAATAGGTATTTCATGAGGTTGATTTTGTCAATAAAGTTAAGGAATTATATTCTTGGATAGCAACTTTCAGGTATAAATTCAAGATGCCGCACCAGGGGGTGTTGTTGCAATTGCTTGTACACTCTTATATCATCCAAAGTTACACCTTAACTTTAGATGGGTTCAATTTGCCTCCATTTCATTTCATATTTGTCTAAATTCGGAGCAAATCCAGATGGAATAATTTCCGATACTTCAAACCCCATTCGGGCATAAAAAAGGTGCGTGTGTTGACTAGTCGCTAAGGTAATTTCTGCCAAGGGATAGTTGCGTTTGATTTCTTCAATGCGCTGCTGTGCCAAGTAAGTACCGATGCCATGATGTTGCAATTCCTTTCGAATCATTCCCCAAGCAAATCGTGCTTCTGTTTGATCTAGATTCAAGTAATAACCTCCGCACCCAACGAGTTCGCCGGCTTCATTTTCAATCACACGATACGTTTCTACGCTTGTGTTTTTGTAGGCGTTTTCCAAAGTTTTTCCTTGGCAAACTAACCAATGTTCAAAGGCTTCGCGCTCATCTAATGCAAAGTAGGGTGGACAATTGCTGTCAAAGATACTCAGACAGGCTTCCATGTCTCGTTCATCAAAGCTTCTCTCTTTCACCTGCCTAATTCAATCCCTTTTCTGCCAGCGCAATGCCGGTGTAGTTGTCAGTTCGTGTTACCAAGTCTTCTGGGGTACCTGTAAATACAATCTTTCCACCACCTTCACCACCTTCCGGACCAATATCGATTACATGGTCTGCTGTCTTGATGATATCCAGGTTATGTTCAATGACTACGATGCTGTGGCCGTTTGCAATTAAAGCCTGGAAGGATTGCAACAGTTTTTCAATATCGTAATAGTGAAGCCCGGTAGAGGGCTCATCAAATAAAAAGAGGGTAGGAGCTTGGTTGTTCCCTTTGGCCAAGAACGATGCGAGTTTGATTCGTTGCGCTTCACCCCCTGAAAGGGTACTGGATGCTTGTCCGGCTCGTAAATACCCCAAACCAACGTCCAACAAAGGTTTTATCATGGAAGCGATGTGCTTTTCTTTCTTATCGGAACTTTCATGAAAAAAAGAAGAAAGATCATCTAAGGTCATTTCTAATAAATCCGCTATGGATTTTTGGCGATACATGATTTCCAAGGTTTCTTCTTTGAATCGAGTTCCTTGACAGGTATCGCATTTAAGTTGAATATCGGCCATAAATTGCATGCCAATGGTAACAATGCCCTCGCCGTCACATGCATCACAGCGTCCACCTTCCACATTAAAGCTAAAGAACCCAGGTTTATAGTTTCGATTTTTAGCCAAAGGCTGCCGTGCATAGAGGTCACGAATTTCATCAAAGATTTTGAGGTAGGTAATTGGATTACTTCGTGAGCTTTTTCCAATCGGATTTTGATCAATGAGTTCGATTTCCTTGATTTTATTAATGTCTCCGGATAATGTGCACCCACGATACAAGGTGTTTTTAGCGTCGAATAATGCTTGCTTTATGGCAGGATAACACAAGGTTTTAAGGAGCGTAGATTTTCCAGATCCAGACACCCCGGATACACAGACCAATTGGCGAAGCGGTATTTCGATATGGACATCTTTTAAGTTGTGAAGATTGGCATTACTCAGGCTTATCGAATAGCTCGCTTTTCTGCGAGTGCTTGGACTTTGGATACGCGTTGATCCATTAAAGTAGTTCGCCGTTAAACCCTTGTTTTTTTTAAATGCGGATAAATCACCCTGAAATACAACCGTTCCGCCGTTCTCTCCAGCATAAGGACCTATATCAATGAGGTGATCAGCGGATTTAATGACTTCCTCTTCGTGCTCTACGATCACGAGTGTATTTCCAATTTCCTTTAACGAATTTAAAACCCGAATGAGGTTTTTAGTGTCTCTTGGATGAAGTCCAATCGATGGTTCATCCAAAACATAGGTAGAACCAACAAGGCTTGAACCTAAGGAGGTTGCTAAATGAATTCGTTGTGATTCTCCGCCGGATAAGGTATTGGTGGAACGATTCAGGGTAAGGTAACCCAAACCAACTTCGTTTAGAAATCGGATGCGCTGAATGATCTCTGGAAGCAGGCGCTTAAGTACATTGTTTGTCGGAATCGATTTTTGCGCTTCTTCAAAAAATTCATGCAATTTACTTACCGGCATAAGGACCACCTCTTGAAGTGATTTGCCATGGAATTTAACATAACTTGCATCACCTCTTAGTCGTGTGCCTTGACATTCTTGGCATTGAGTCTTTCCTCTATACCTGGAAAGCATCACACGGTATTGAATTTTATAGGTTTGACTTTCTAAGAACTTAAAGAACTCTCGAAGTCCTGTGAAATATGCGTTTCCTTCCCACAGTAATTCTTGTTGAGCAGGCGTTAACAAGCGATACGGTTTGTGCATAGGGAATTCAAATCTATGCGCTTGAACCAATAACTGCTGCAAGTATTCTCCCATCACATCACCTTTCCATGGATGTATGGCACCTTCATAAACACTTAAATTGGGATCGGGGATTACTAAGTTCGGGTCAATGCCTAATACGCTACCAAATCCTTCGCAGGTTTTACATGCTCCAAACGGATTATTGAAGGTAAAGAAATGCAAACTGGGTTCCTGGAAGGTCATCCCGTCGCGTTCAAATCGGTTGTTGAACCAGGTTATTTCTTGGCTCGTCATGTTAAGAATACCACAGGTTCCACCATTTTTAGCAAAGGCCATTTGAATGGAATCAATTAATTGCGCTTGTTCTTGCTCGGTTAATTGAGTTGTTTTGAAGCGATCAACCACCACGGTTATTTCTTCGCACGGCGCTAATTCAGTGATATCCGAAATTAAGGTTATTTTATTGTTTAAGTATATTCTAATAAACCCCTCATTTGCAATAATTTGTAATTCTTCTTGTGCGCTTCGTTTTGGATTCACTTTAATCGGTGAAAGCACGGCAAAGGGGGAGTCTTCATGAGAAAGAATCGCGCTCAAAATACTTGACGGCGTATCTTTTACTACTTCTTGATTCGAAACGGGAGAGTAGGTTTTTCCTTCTCGAGCGAAGAGTAATTTCAAAAAGTCATAAATCTCGGTTGTTGTTCCTACCGTAGATCTTGGATTGGAAGAAATTACCTTTTGTTGAATGGCAATGGCAGGGGAAAGAC
>Ga0315903_10011616_pt1 | contig 10358 bp, 11 predicted proteins | sample LakEriMetagenome_7_FD_203524 | JGI IMG/M metagenome (GOLD analysis project Ga0315903, IMG submission 203524) | Freshwater fungal communities from buoy surface, Lake Erie, Ohio, United States - Buoy 2 MA119 | ecosystem: Environmental > Aquatic > Freshwater > Lake | place: USA: Lake Erie, Ohio... | reverse complement strand
CTTTATCCCGCCACCTCATAGTGGATGCCATAAGATGCGCAATGAGTGATGCGCGACTGGAATCGATTCTTCATTATGCAGTTGGTGGATCGGCTATTCTTCAGAACAATCGCGAAGACAATCTAAGACGGTTTAAACTGATTTTGCTGGGCATCAGAGCCCATGTAATTGCAGATACTTGGGCGCATCAGGATTTCTGCGGTCTAAATAATGTGATGAATACTTATTGGGACGTAAACTACGAACCTCAATCCTGGAATCCGTTTCACATGGGATATGGAAGGCAATCAATAGATTATGATGATGGTACAACATCTGACTGGACGAATCAAGTCCTTAGTGGGGCCGAAGCGGAGGTTGGTTTAATCAGTAAGAATTTTGAAGCCGTTCCTAATGGCACCACCTATTTAGGACACGGCTGGATGGGGCATTTGCCCGATTTTAGCTTCACAAAGTTTCGCTACAAGCCCTGCTGGGCAGACCCTAGCCAGCCAGCAGTTGAACGCAATAATCCTGAACAATATAAATTTGCCTGGGTTGAGTTAGTGAGTTTATTTACCCAGGCGAAAGGAAGTGGGTGGCTAGAGGTTGATGACCAATTCGTAAACGATTTAAGCCAAGCAAGCCAAGCAATCCAAAGTCCATGCCAGCTTAAAGGCAGCGGCACGGGAAGAAAATCCTCGGCCAATGCCTGGCAACATCTGTTCGGCAATGTTCCTTCGACGATTATAGATGTTGATTCGGAGCCAGATACAAATGCTGTTTTAAGCGGAATGATCGAGATGACCAGTCGCCTGGATCGCTATGGCACGGATATTGTGAGCATAAATAGTGATTTGTATCTGTTCCAAATTGCCGCCGACTACCATTTCCACTTTGTGAAAGACTACCTGGAGCGTCATGGTTTATATCGATTTACAGGTACATGGTCTCAGCAAGTGAGTGCATTGTCGCCTGATGTATCAAGCCTATTTGAAGCCGATGTGCCTACAGGCAACGTCGCGGGCAACTATGAGTGCCACCTTTATGACAAAGGTGGAAAGAACGATTGGCACTACGTCACTATTACCAAAGTCACTGACACCAACTATAAGTGGACCAATCGTGCTGGCATCAGTTGGACACTCAGCAGCACAGATAACAACGCCAAACTTGCAGTTGGCCAAGATTGCCCCTACTATGACTTTAATAACGGAACAAGTCGAACCCAGTATCGACAAGCAACAATCGTCTGGGCTGGAGGCCAAGTTTTAGGCATACATGGTCCCTATGATGAAATATATGAAAAATCTCCAATCTAAGCGCCTGTGAATCAAGGCGCTAAAATCTGCGGCTTGGAATACTGAGCCACAGCAGGCGCCTCCACAGGTTGGGGGCTCTCGGCGTTATTGCCCGTTCTCGCGGGGGCTTCTACCCAGGCAATGTGGTTTAGCGCTTCGGATCAGAAGCAAGGCGGAATTTGGGTATACAAGCCAGCTCTCCGTGCCCCGTTTTCTGCACCTTGAGGTTAGCCTTCGCCTCATTCAGGTTAGACAGCAAGTTCGACATAGCCAACGGCACAAGAGAGCTCGAGTATCTCGATGCCATCCTCCCGCAAATCTTCAAAATGGAATGAAATCGCTCCGCGAATCAGCTGTTCAACTTCAGAGGTAGAATTGCCAGACACGCTACAGCCTGGCAGATCTGGCACGTAGGTCGAGAGGTTTTCTCCAGCCCTCTCAATGACTACTGCGACCTTCATGGCTGTTCTGAACCTCTGAGGCCTGCTTGCTTCAGGATACTCATCTGCGAGCCCTTGGCAAACTCATCGGAAGGCTATCCAGCAACCGTAACCCTGCCTGGTTTAGTTGGGTGCTTAAATTGCAGATGACTCCCACTTCGTGCCACTTGAAACCAGCCATCATCCTTAATTGCTCTGAGCATTTTCAGACATTCATCTGATTGCATTAAGCGATATGCTGAATAGAGGAGCTTTAAGCGGAAATCAACCAAATGACTGCCATAGCTGCAACACATCGTGACCTTGGAAGCCCATGAACATGCCACCTCGCCATAGCGCCAGCGTAAACGCTGCTAACACCAATTCAATCATTAGGCATGGCTTCTGTCAGACACTTGATTGCTTGCCTGAGAAGTCAGCATGGAGAGAGATTGGGGTTGTGCGTATGGCTAACGCTCAAGATCAGAAGCGGGGCAAAGCCCCGTCAGCCTTAATTGCATTGTTGGGCTGCTTATTTAAGCGCAAGCAGGCTTTCGGTCTACGAGTGTGGCCAACACACGCATACGTTCAGTACGAGAAGGCCTAGGTGTGACATTGGCGGATGGGAACTCTCCATACACCTTCCCATCAAGATATCTTCCGGCCAGTTTCTTGTTTTTCCCGCCCCACTGCTTGAAGAAGAATCTTGTGTTATTTTCCATACACTGGTCTCGAATGCTGCGTACCCATTCGGGCGACATTGCGCGTGCTTTAAGGCCACTTTCACCGCCAACTATAACCCAATCTATGCCTCGGAGATCGATCTCACCAAGATCCTCAAGAAGTGGCTCGATGGATAGAAATCTTGTCGAAGCAGGCGTGGAGCGTAAATGCTCAATTCGAGGCAATCCTTGAGCCTTGTTCTCAACGCTTACGCCAAGCCATATATTATTGCTACTAGTAAGTCCTTGGATCTCAGTTTGTGCCAGTGCTGCAAGCCGCGTTGGCCGCTTCGTTAGGACTTGAAAAACATGCCAACTGGCAGCCTGCATAACACGAAAGACAGAACCAATGAATGCATCTGGAACATCATCATGAAACAAGTCACTCATTGAGTTTACGAATATCATCCGTGGCCTTGCCCAAGTAAGTGGCTCAAAAAGCTTATCTTCTACGAGACGCAAATCAAAACCATGCTCATAGGGGTGACCTTTGGTTCCACGCCATCTTTCGGCGAAAGTCTCAGCATAGCAATTTAGACAGCCTGCACTTATCTTTGTGCAGCCACGAACTGGATTCCAAGTAGCATCAGTCCATTCGATGCCAGTTTGAATGCTCATTTGCCTTGGCTCCTGATTGTGATTGTGTGCTTGTCACTTAGAGTTGGATTATTATTATATCGCCTTCGTGTGCTGGCAGTTGTGGGCTTGCCTTTTGAATCCAAGACAATGATGGAGCCCTCCTGCTCAAGCTCGAGCAACGCTTCCCGATACGCTGGTTCGCAAAATAGATTATCTGACCGGCTTGTAAGATCATGATAAAAATAGGTTACTTTACGGGGGGCAGTAAGTTCCTTTAGAATTGATTGCTTGAATACGTCCCACTCTGGATCAAAAAGAACGTGGCCATCTGTAAGACTCTTTTGCATCAACGCTAGCCCGCCTCTGCCTGCTTCGGTTTTGCCAACACCCCACATAATACTTTTCATGATCCGGAACCCAAGCTCATGCCTTGTTATATGAATTAGGTAGTGCGACACGGTTCGTCTATTTTCCTTCTCAATCCTAAAGCCTGTAATGTAATTTGCTCCAATATCTCGTTTTACAATATCGTAGTATCGTGCAATAATTAAATTTTCTTTCTCTGTCGACGTCTTGTTGTCGATTGCTTTGAGTAGATCTGCTGCCTCTCCGTCTGATCCGAAGAACTGGGCAAGCGTGTCACCGCGCGCTTCTCCAAGGCCAAGTATTCTTCTAATACCATCAATATTGAAAAACAGAAAGATCTCGCAACTTCCGAAATTCATCAACCTAGCTAGTGTGTCGAAGTAGACACCATTGACTCCACATGGATCTACAAACAGAAATGTAGGGGCCAGGGTTCTACTTTTCCTTTCAAAGGGTTCGAGCACAATCTCAATGCCTTCCCTAAACTCATTATTGAGACAGATCGGCTCGCGAATGTTCGAGTTATTTCTATAGAACAATTGAACTTCTGCTTGCAAGCATTCATATAGCTGTTATCTTTCTCGATAAAGATAGTTGTTGCGCGTTTAGCAAGTTCTGCATCGCTCGGAATTAGAGAAAGGGCGCGAATGGGTGATCCAGGCTGGGACGAGCCGTTATTCTGATAGGCTCCTGGTCCGGCGAAGCCATCAATAAACAGTAGGTTATCATTCCAGCGCTTAAGAACATGAAGGTAAGCTCGTAAATACTTCTCAAGTATTTCGTGCTTCACTCTGGTTTGTTCTCGATATTCTTCAAAGTGGTTTCGATCATTGCTCATGATCACCACTTTCTGCGATGGTTTCACTCATGACCAAGTCTCCTGCAGCTTTTGCCTCCATTTGAAAGTAGCTACCGTCAGAGAGATGTCAACCAAGCCGCACCAGCATGGTTTGCCAGCCCAACTCTGTTTTTAACCAGATCCGCCCAAGACACCCCGGCCGAAGGTTTCTGCCTCATAAAATCCCCGATCAGAGGTGGTGGCCTTTCAAAAAGCCTAGTATGTGAGTGAGTTTAGGACAAGAGCGGAATGAAGTCATCATATCGGGATCAACGCATCATGATGTGCACCATGTTACAAAGGGGCAATTGGGCTGCCGATGCCATAGGGGCCGCGATTGAAGTCCTGGGTGTAGATCGTCGTGGTTTTGCTGTCGCGAAGCCCGTTGGGCTCCTGAATGGCGCGAGTGCCAAGATCCGAGGCAGACGACACACTTAGCAAAGTCCAATCCATTCGCAGCCGACTTCTGAAACTTGAAGTTGGGATCGTTTTCAGCATCGCTGAATCTTCAAAGACTGTCCAACTGCTGATGTCGCCCTCGCAAGGGTGGAGAGTGTTGCTGAGCAATGCGATGGATCTGGCGGGGAGTCTACAACAAACAGGCCTGCTGGCATTGATGCAATGCGCATGCTTTGTGGTTGTGATGTTTGCTTGCTTCATTTCATCGGCTCTTTGGAAAGCGACCTCTCTATTCGCGGCCACGGTTACTTCTGCATCGCTGATCGTGTGTTGGCGAAGCAACTCAGCAAAGTGGCCTCCAATCAAACGATCATCGCTCATTTGGCTCTCTCAGCCTGAAGCATTGAGCACAAGCAACTGGAAGATTAGTCGTGGGCGTATTTGCGGACTGCTTTCCCATGCCGTGAAGCAGCGATATCACAATGTTGATGGCGCACCGCATAGCTTTGCGATCGCTTCGGTTCAGATGAGGCAACTATTCTCTCTCGGGCTCTGCCTGTTTGCGAACAAAATAAATCTACTCGAAGTACAGGGTGGCTGCCCCTACTGCGAGCCGCTATCTCACTGGTTCTACCACAAATGAGGCAGGGCTTCTGGTTCCACCTGCCCCAGATCAAGCCTTCAGATCATCCCAACTTGGCCTGCTCCGATTTCCACCAACCACCCTGCCCCTGCCCATTGCCTCTGCGCTCCCCATTCCAGCTCCGCTCCGCGCCGCAGCCCTAAGCCAGGGCATGACGCTCCTGATTGCCACAGTACTTGTGCCGCAATCACGCGTTCAACCCTGCCCAACCGCCGCTCAGGCGGCGTTGAGCCAGCGGTCGGCGGCGGCGGCGAGGTGGTCGGTCCAGTGCTCCACCTGGGCCCCATCCGCCGCCTCGACCATCACCCGCAGCAGCGGTTCGGTGCCACTGGCCCGCACCAACACCCGCCCCTCTCCGGCCATCGCCCGCTCCGCCTCTTCCACCTCCCGCAGCAAGGGGGCGCACTCCCTCCAGCCGGTGCGGCGTTGCCGATCCGGCACGGTCACATTTTTCAGCTTTTGGGGATAGGCCTGGAAGCTGCCATCCATCCAATCCGCCAGGCTGGTGCCTTCGGCTTGGATCAGCGAGGCCACCTGCAGGGCGGTGAGCAGGCCATCGCCGCTCATGCCATGCAGCGCCGAGAGGATATGGCCTGATTGTTCTCCTCCCAGTCCGGCCCCCAGCTCCTCCATGGCGGCATGCACATGCTGGTCTCCCACGGGGGTGCGCTCCAGCACGCCTCCACTGGCCTGCCAGGCCCGCTCAAAGCCCAGGTTGGACATCACCGTGGCGACAATCCGGTTGCCGGGTAGCGCATTCGCTTTGCTCAACGCCGTTCCCCACAGGTAAAGGATGCGATCCCCATCCACCATTCGGCCCTGGCCATCGACGGCCAGCATCCGGTCGGCGTCTCCATCGAAAGCGAAGCCCATCGACGCCCCCTGGGCCAGCACCGCCTGCCGCAACGGCTCCAGGTGGGTGCTGCCGCAGTGTTGGTTGATGCGGCTGCCATCCGGCTGGCCATGCAGCACGGTGAGATCCGCTCCCAGCTGCCGAAACACCGCTTCACCGCAGGCGGTCGCCGATCCCCAGCAGAGATCCAGCACGATCGGGCAGCCCTCCAGCCGCAACGCTCCCACGCTCTGCAGCAGCGCCTCGCGATAGCCCTCCAGCAAATCGCCCCGCTCATGCACCCGGCCCGTGCCGAGAAAGCCTCCTTGCAGGCTGGTCTGCTCGCCGCGGAGGCCCGCCTCGATCGCCTGCTGGCGGTCGCGGTCGAGCTTGGCGCCGGAGGGCCCGAACACCTTGATGCCGTTATCGGCGGGGGGGTTGTGGCTGGCCGAAACCATCAGGCCCCCCGCCGCTCCGCAGCGGCGGATCGTGCCGGGCACCGCCGGGGTGGGGCAGAGGCCGATCTGCCACACCTCCCTGCCGGCGGCGGCGAGGCCAGCGCTGAGGGCCGCCACCAGCATCGGGCCGCTGTTGCGTGAATCGCAGCCGATCAACACCGGACCGTCGGGCGGCAGCACGCGGCCGCACCAGAAGCCCACCTGCAGCGCCAGGGCCGGCGTCACCTGCGTGCCGACCCGGCCGCGGATGCCATCGGTGCCGAAGCCCGCCACGCCGGCTCCCAAAGGCGCTCCGATCGGAGCCAGCATCTCTTGGCCGTCATTGCTGACCTCCAGCTCGGCCATGCCTTCAGCCCAAAAACGCTGCCAACTTAAGCGGCGGAGCTGAGGGCGGGCTCGCTCTACGGCCCTCGACCCTCCAGCTCAGGGCCACGGCTCCTGCCTGCGCAGCTCAGCGCCAGCGCACCGGGCGCCAGTTCCAGCGCAGCAGCTCGATCACCGCCCAGCCCCCCAGGCCTCCCACCACCCAGCCTGGTAGCGCCTGGAATGGTGGCCAGGGGCGCAGCAGGAAGCACAGCAGCGCCAGCGTCAGCGCCAGCAGGGTCCGGCGCCGCTGCCCCGCTCCGGGCAGCTGGCGCAACCAAGGGGGCAGGAAGGGCCAGTGGTCTGGCCCGAGCCGCCGCGGCGACAGCTTCGGCAACGACAGCTTCGGCAACGAAAGGTTGGGCAACGACAGCCTCGACAACGACAGCTTTGGAAACGACAGGTTGGGCGACGACAGGTTCGGCAGCAACAGGTGGCGCGACAACAGCCTTGGCAACATCAGCCTCGGGGACAACAGCCTCGGGAACAACTGCCTCGACAACGACAGGTTGGGCGATGACAGGTTGGGCAACAACAGCCTCGGGGACAACAGCCTCGTCAATCACAGCCGTGTCGACCACAGCCGAGTCCACCACAGCCTGGACAACGATGGCCTCAGCAACGACCGGCAGGGCGAGGGTCCACACGCAGCCACAATGGTGCCACCGTTTTGGAGGGCCGTTGCCCCGTCTACCGCAGTTGCTGGCCATGTCCTGCCTCGGCAGCATGGCGGCGCTCCTGGCGGGTCGGGCCCTGCTCGAACAGCTGCCAGGCCCCACTCCGCTCAGCTCCAGCGCCGACCTGGAGCGCCTCCGCCGCTGGTCCCCAGATCCCGAGCGGCGCCGTGAAGCCAGCCTGTTGCTGCAGGGGCGCACCGACGATCCTGACCGGCGGGCGGGGCTGCTGGCCGGCCAGGGATGGGGCAGCGACCCGCTGGCGGCCGTGGCGCTCAAGCAGGCGGCCCTCAATGCCGAAGCTCGCCAGCGCCCCCGCCAGGCCGCGGCACTCTGGCGCCAGCTGCTGCGCCGCTTTCCGGATTCTCCCGCCAGCGCCGATGCGCTCTACAGCCTCGGCCGCGATCAGCCGGCCCTGCGCAAGCAGCTGCTGAGCCGCTTTCCCGCCCATCCCGCCGCCCTGGCGGCGGCAGTCGAAATCAAGGACAGCCAGGAGGGACGCCTCAAAGGTGCCTTGCACCTGGCCCGCTGGGGCCCCCGCTGGCACGGGGCTCAAGAGCGCATCGAGGAGGTCTGTCGCCGTGGCCAACCCAGCGCCAGCCAACGGCAGGCCCTGGCCAGCGGCCTGGCCCAGCTCGGTGCCGGGGGTGCGGCTCTGGCTTGTTTGGGCAAAAGCGGCGCCATGGCCGCGGCACAGGCCTTGCCCGTCGCCGACCAGCTGGCCCTGGGCAAGGCGCTGCTGCCTGGCGACGCCGACCAGCGCCGCCAGGGGATCTCCCTGCTGCTGGAGCTGGTGCGCCAACGGCCGCGGGCGAGCGAGGCGGACGCGGCGGTGCGGCTGCTGGCCGACGAGGCGGATGCCCCCTTGGCCGCCCAGCTGCGGCAGTTGCCGGCGCCCTGGGGCGACAGCGCACCGGTGGCGGCGCTAGCCCTGCGGCCACCAGCGGTCGGCGCCCAACCGCCGCCACCCGATCCCCAACGGCTGCGAGCCGCCTTGACGCTGTTGCGCCGGGCCCCGGACGATCCGGCCAGCTGGGACCTGCAGTGGGAGCTGGCCCGCAGCGAGCTGTTGGCCAACCGCTGGAGCGACGCCGAAACCCTGCTGGGCGCCATCGACCCAACGCGGCTGCCGCCGCTGTTGGCCGCCCGCCAGCGCTTCTGGTTGGGCTTCAGCCAGCTGAAGCTGGGGCAGTCCGCCGCCGCGGCCGACACCTGGCGGACCCTGTTGCGCCACCATCCCGGGGGCTATTACGGCTGGCGGGCGGCCTTGCGGCTCGGCCAAGACGACCTGCGGCTCGACCCCGCTCGCATGCCCGACGTCGTGGCCCGCTGGCAGCCGCTGGCCAGCGGCGATGCCCAGCTGGATCGGCTCTGGCGCCTCGACCTGCGCGATGAAGCCTGGGAAACCTGGCGCCATCAACGCGCCAGCCGGCCCCCCGAGGACAGCGCCGCGCTGCTGGTTGAGGGGCGATTGCGCCAGGGGGTGGGGGATGACTGGATCGGCATGGGCCAGCTGGATCAGGCGGCGCTGCGGCTTCGCAGCGATCGCTGCGACCTGGTGAGCCAGCTGGAGCAGGCCCAGCATCCACCGCGGTTCCTGGAGGTGTTCGAACAGCAGGGGCAACGCCAAGGCGTGCCGGTGACGTTGCTTCTGGGCGTGGCCAAGCAGGAATCTCGCTTCACCCCCAAGGTGCGCTCGGTGGTGGGGGCGATGGGGCTGATGCAGCTGATGCCCGAGACCGCGGCGGAGCTGGCCGGCGGCCGGCTCAGTGGCCAGGCCCTGGAGGATCCCGCCCGCAATGCCGCCCTCGGCAGCCGCTACCTGCGGGGCCTGCTCGACCAATGGGCCGGCGATCCCCTAGCGGCGGTGGCCAGCTACAACGCCGGCCCCGGCGCCGTGGCGGGCTGGGAGCCGCAGCGGCGCCTGCGGGAACCCGAGCTGTGGGTGGAGGCGATTCCCTATCCGGAAACGCGGTTGTATGTGAAGAAGGTATTGGGCAATGCCTGGAGCTATCAACGCCCCCGCTATCCGGATTGCTGAAGCGAGCGGTGTACGAGGCACCAGCAAAGCGGAAGATCTTGGTCGATCGACATGCTCAGCTGGCGCAAGGCGGGGTGGCGATTGCGCTCTAGCAAAACCTCAAATAATCTCTCGCAAGATTTTCTGTTCAGAAGGCTTGCGAGAGATAGCCCGACGGGAAGGTCGAAGTTAAGCCAGCGAGAAGGACCGGGTCGAGGCGCCAAGGGTATCCGACCAGGTGTTATTGAAAAGTGTAGCTGGAGCGCTGAATAAGTTGTAGGGGCCAACGGATGCGAGGGGGCCAAGGCCTACACTTCCAAGGCCGCTAACGCCTGCGGAAGCATTCAGGAAATAAGCACCGGCTTGAAAGGTGTTGATCAGTTTTGTGTTGTTGTTCAAAGTGCCAGATTTCGTAAATGCTCCAGTGATGTCCAGCTTGCCATCGTTATTGCTGTCGTAGGTTGAAAGCGGCAGTTCCAGGGTTGAACCAATTGTGTAGGGAACTACGGCGCCATTCTCCATCCTTAGGCTCGCCTTGACGCCGGTCACGGAGTCGACCGTTGCGGTGAGATCCTGGCTGATATTTCCGTTGTAAATAGCGTACATTGTTGCAAGCGTGAGTCTTGCGTAGTAGGACAGGGGGCCAAAGGACCCGGAGGTGTCGAATGTGAGACCGCTGGGAAGCCCCACAAGCTTGCCAGCAAAAGCGCCCAGATCGAGACTGACACTGAAAAGGGGATCATTCACCGAAGAACGAACCCCCAT
>Ga0315903_10011615_pt1 | contig 10360 bp, 21 predicted proteins | sample LakEriMetagenome_7_FD_203524 | JGI IMG/M metagenome (GOLD analysis project Ga0315903, IMG submission 203524) | Freshwater fungal communities from buoy surface, Lake Erie, Ohio, United States - Buoy 2 MA119 | ecosystem: Environmental > Aquatic > Freshwater > Lake | place: USA: Lake Erie, Ohio... | reverse complement strand
TTTAAATGGTTCTTGGAATGCTGCACTAAAATACTTAACACCTTTTTGACTTTCTTTTAACCATAATGATATTTCCATTTCTTTACCATTTACGTTAACAGTACCTCTGTAGTCAGGTTGTTTCTCGTTTGATTTTTTAGCATTCTTAAAGATTGCTCCTGAATTGTTCTTAGTTTCCATGTTTCTGTTTTTTGTTTGTTATTGTAAATTCTTTGTAATTGCTTTTTGTTTTTTCATTTCTTAACCATTGTTCATTAACTGAATAACCTAATTTGCGGATCATTGCAATTAACTTGTGAAGGTTAAGTGTTCCTTGATTGCATTCTTTTTTTGTAATGGCGTAAGCATTTGAACCATTTACTGCAATGCCACTTAGTAATGCATCCAGTACAGCTTGTTTTTGTGTTTTTTTCATAGTTATAAACTTTTTACAAATATAATAATAATTAATTTTAAACCAATTTATAATTTAAATAATTGTGAGTTAAAGTTTCCAACTGTTTTTTTAACCATAAAAATTTTTCAGTTAGTTCAAAGTTGATGTCTTCTTCGGTATCTGCTAACTTCTCGCAAACTTCAATCAATTCTTTTTCTGTTTGATTAATTCTCATTAACATATTAGTTTCAACTTTGCTTAGATTTTCCATGTACATTTTAGTTTCCATATTTAGCAGTTTTTTGTTTATAAAATTCGTTTATTAGGTCGAGTAAGTCATCACTACATTCCCCTGACTTAAATGCTTTGTGAATAGTTACTAAACTAAATTTCTTTCCTTTTTTATCGGCAAACCTTTTTAGCTTAGTTTGGTCTCCGAATGAGTAGTACTCATCTATTGTGTCTTTGATGTGTTTGGGTATTTTCATATTGTTTTATATAGTTTGTTTAATTCTTTGTCAAAGCTTTCAATAAACTCCATTTCGTACTGATTCATTGATTGCTTTATTATGTGGCTGCCTATCCTATCGCATTTATCATTTAAGAAAGTTAAAGCGAATGTGGTGTAATCCTTATTGATAAACATTTCTAAATACCATAGTCCTAAATCAGCCTTAGTATTATTATCTGCATTATACTCATCTAATTTATCGTATATGTAGCTTTCCCAGTAGTTTAGTTCATCATTTAGCATGGCAATTCAGTTTTAGCAAGTGTTAATACATTAAAAAATTCTTCACTATCAATTTGCTCATAGGCACATGGAAATTGCATTGTATAGCTAACCATTTGAATTGAAACCTCATCTTTGTGATACAAAACAGTTGTAGTTCTGTTTTCTTCAATCATGTAATAATAATACTTGTCTTTTGTAAATAAAGGTAAGTTTACTTCTACTTCAACTTTTTCCTTGCGTTCAATTGTTACTTTCATGTTTTTAATTATTTTACTTTATTAATATATTCTACTGCTCCGTTTAATGTTCTTTTAGATTGAGTTTCAGCATTAGGAATAGCTGGATAAAAATCGGAAAAACCTAACCTTCTTGCCTTTCTAATTGTTTGATTTTCTTCTTTTGTCAATTCAGGATAATTTATTACATCCCATTGGTCTTTCGTTTTTTTAGTTGTTTTCATGTTCTTTGATTTTAGTTGTTTTTAATTGATTCGATTTCTTCTGCAAATTCTTTTTCTAACCATACAATCACGCTTTCTTCTTCTGGAATCTCAAATGCTTCACGAGTTCCATCAGTTGTTGCAGATAAATAATGTTTTGCGATTTCTTCTCCATTGTAGCTTATTCTTGTATAACCTGCCAATGCTTTTGTAATTGTTATCATGTTCTTTGTTTTTAAATATAAAGCAAATATAAAGTAATTATTAATAACTTTTACATAAGCATATAAAAAAAAAGCAACTATTTTTTGCAATAATTGCTAACTACTTGAAAATCAATGTTAAAATTTTACTTTATTAACTTGTCAATTTGTGTTTGTTTTTGTGCAGAACCTTGACTTGATCCGAAATAATAAGAAATTACTTGAGTACAAACAGCACTAAGAACACCTAATACATAAATAATAATGTCTTTTTCAGCTCCTACTGGCTTAAACATTAGAATATAAAATAAAACAAACGTTAAAACAATAACTGATAACGCTAATATAGGAGTAACTATCTTATTTATTAATGGAGCTTTTTCTGCAGTAGCTATCTGTATTTCACGATTACGCGCACTATCCATTTCTTTTTGATATACTTCTAATTGTTTTGTGGCTTCTTGCTCCATTACTTCTAAATGACTATTTAAAACCTTTTGCAGTTCTAAATTAGCAGCTTCCTTTTCTTCTTTTGTTTGAACGAATTTGTCAACTACATTAGCTACTGATTCAACAACTTGCCCAGCACCACCGGAAAATATTTTATTTAGAAAGTTTGGCATAAAAAAATTTATTATATTTGCGCATCGTTCTTTTCATAAAACTAATATTCTTTGAACAACGAAGCCTTCAGAAATGAGGGCTTTTTTGATTTATAGAATTTCTATAGTGTGTTTTTCATCTTTATGCAACAATAGTAAATTAACCAAATCATTCTCAGCCTTAGTGCTATCGAATATCGCATTGTCGCCTTTCTGATAGCCTACTAAAATACAGCCGAGCGAATGGTCAGCCGAGTTTCCTCTATGCATAAGAACACCATCAAAACCTTTTATATTAAGAATTCGAGGTAACATACGTTTAAATTTAGGACTAAGGTTAACTATCAATTCATAATTCCCGGAAGGGATTGCAGTAACTCCAAAAATCTTTTTTGTGTTAATGAATAAAAGACTATCTGTTTGTTTTAATCCTCTATCTTTATCTTCAAGTGTATAACAAAAAAACTTCTCGTTAACAAAAAGCTTTCCGATAGTACTTACTTCTGTTTTTACTTCACGAATTACCTTCAGTTTCATAACTTAATTGTTTAGGTAAAATACAAGCATTTTGTTTTTGGTATTGCTGCATAAATTGATTGCGTTCTAAACACGAATACAATTTGCTTTCTAATACAGCTACTCGATAATTAGTGTGCATTAACCATGCGACTAATACTGCTGTAGCCCCGTACTTTTTAATATATTCTAAAAAATTTTTCATGATTTATTATGGTATTGGTGGTGTTGGTGGTGGTGTATAAGGACTTAATTGAATATCTAATAAATAAGCGTATTGTGTTTGAGCAACATCAATTTCATCTTGCTCACTTAAAAATAAAAAATAAACTCCGTTAATATCCTGAACGAAATTAAAAAATGTATCACTATCAATGAACGTACCTTGTAGTTCATTTGCTTGTTGTTCTGTTACTATTCTTCCTTCCATTATACGTTTCTTCCTAAAGTTGTTTGATAATTTTGAATTGCTGTATTTAAGTTTGCGACTTCTGTATCTGTTAATGCTGAACCACCTGTGAAAAAAGCACATTGATTTGTTGAATAGTTGCCCGCAGTACCTGCTTGATTTAAAGCGCCTAAATATAATTTAAAAGAGCTTCTACCCAATGATGCTTTTGTTGTGTTTATTTTTTTTGTTGAATTGATCCAAACATCATAGTCATTTGATGCTTGTCTATTTAATGTAAATAAACCTAAAGATGAACTATTTACAAAAAATTCGCCTGTGTTTTCATTTATTGCTGAAACACATTGATTTGATGTATTTCTTGGGTTTAAAAGAGTATAAAAATAATTTGGTCCAGGCGCATTTGTACCAAAAACATTAGAACTTGCGGCAACATCTGTTTTTGAATAAAAAGAATAATGCGATGTACCATCTGTATCAATTGATGGAATAAAAAAAGTATCGGCAAAGGCACTTGTACCATTAGGTGTCATACCATTATTTGAATGTGTCCATCCAGTTGAAAATGTTAATCTAAATGCAGCATCTAAATCTCTTGGGTCTTTTAAATTCCATTTATGAGTACTTGCAGTTCCTCCAACAATAGGATAAATGGCTTTCATTTTAGTCCAAATGTTAGCACTTTTTAAGTCTAGCACAAGTTGATTAACTGCGCTTTGTTGAGTAGCATTAGTTATTCCAGCTGCTGTTATAAATGCCTGAGCATCTGCATCAGTTGAACTTCCTAATGGTGCAAATCTTTTAGGCGTTATTGCTAAATTAGTTCCAATCATATTCAGACTTTAAAACTCCATTTTCTAAGGTGCAAACTTTTTGCCCTGTTAAATACTTATTTGCTATGCTGTTAAATGTTTCAATGCTTTCACTCCAATTATAAAGTACCACTAAAAAATACTTTTGATAATCTTCACAATTAATTATTTCACCGTATTGGCTTAATTCTATTTTTAATTGATCCATTAATAATTAATTTTCATATTAGGTCTTGTTGATGAATTTCTTGTTCCTAATCCTGTTGGATAACTTGCATCATTTTGTTTATACCAACTTAAAAACTGTGCGCTTGTTGAATGGCATTCAGCCCACCCGTAACCACTTTGCCAACTTCCATCTTTATTAATCCAAATAATTAATAAGTTATCAATCCCATTATAACAAAAGTTACTATCAAAATTTATATTATTATAACCTGATGTTACAGTCCAATTAAAAGTCTTAACATTCTGCAAGTCTTTTAATCCCAAAATCCCACTTACATCCCCATTTGTGTTTGTTATTTGAACATTAGTCCCAAATTGTGAATCTGTAATGTGTGCTAACTTTATTATTTGATTATTAAAGGTGTAACCTGTAGAATAACCAGCCATGTGTATTTGTAAGCCTGTTATGTTTTTTTGACTACCTAACTCACTTTGTTTTAAAATAAACATTGTGTGAGAATAGTTATAAAGACCATAAGCTGGGTAATCACTTACATTAGATGTGCCTTCTGTTGTAACCCAATTAAGGTTTCTAACAGAACAACACCTAACGTAGTTCTTAACAGATAATGGGTGTAAAGGTATCACTCTGAATAAGCAATGATAGTTCCGCTTGTTAAAGTAAGATTAGTAAAAATAGCATCACCAGGAGCATAAATAATTGCGCCTTGCTTTAATGTTTTACCACTTAACCCAATTGATGTTAAATAGTTTGTTGTAGTATCAGGGGCAAAGCCACCTGTTAATGTAGCTACAACTGTATCAGCTTGAACAATAAAGCAGTAATATTTTTTACCTGTTCTTGCTACTGTGTTATCAATATATTCACAGCCACCGTTTGCTGTTAATCTTAATGCATTTGCCATGTTGTTTATTTTTTAAAGTACCATTATTTTATTTCTTTGTAACCATAACGAATAATTGTTTGAGGCTCTTCTAATGATAACCCATAGAACTCAATTGTCTCAAGTTCATTATTTGTATAGTAGTAAATATTATACTTATTATTTTCAAATATTATTTTATAAAATAGATTCATATTGTTTTTATTTTAATAGAATAATTAACTCCTGTTGGATTAACTGCAAATGTTGGTGTTACTAACTTAATAGTATATAAATCAGAATTATTTACACTTATATTTAATCCTGTAAATGCAAATGTTTTCGATGAATTTATTGCATAATCTTCCTTGAATGTACCTATTAAATTATCAACTCCTGTTGTACTATTTCTTAAATAAATAGTCAAATTTTCACTTGATGCTGTTCCTGCGTGTAATGAATTAAGATAAATTTCTTTTACTGTTTCTGACTTTTCAAAATTAAATCTTTTTAACGCCTCAACAGTTCCTAAAAGATAATAAACAATACCTATATAATAAGTAGTTGAATCAGCTAAATTAAGTCCACTTGAACCTAAGTAATATATATTATATTTTGAATTAAGAGCATTTTGTAAATCTGTTTGATTAGTTATTGTCCCTGTTATTGCACCCCAAACACCACTATTTGCGGCAACTTCAATATATACAGTTCCGCTCCAACGATAAACTTTATTAGTATCTAATGCTAAATAAATTTTTCCAGTTTGTCCCGTTACAGGGAAAGCCGCAAGATTTGCATATTCTAAAATGTCACTGACATAACTTGGTAAATAAGCAACATCTACTTTACTATCATTTCCCAGTGGTGCGTAACCATTTGCAATTCCTTTATTGGATGAATTTTCAGGTGTATAGCCTAATGCAGTTGTAATGCTTTTATTCTCATAACGAGTAGTTCCTGAACTCCAAAATATACCATCATTATGTGTTGGTGATGGCGCATAAACATCATGAAGTTCACCTAACTCCCATCCGTTTTGTACCTTACAATATATTTTACCTTGGTTTGGATGAGCGTAAACAACATAGCCAACAACAACTAAATGGTTAGGTGCAATCGGCTGTACTTTTGTAAGATTGCCAGGTGTTGATGAACTAAGGTAAAGCACATCCCCATCATTCCATGTTTCACCTTGTAAACTTCCTGTTGTGTTTAATCCTGTAATCTCACCAATTACAATTATTTTTCCTGTTTGATTATTATTAATATTTTCAGAAACAACTCCAATTGTGTCAACTGAATTACCATTACTATCAGCCAAAGCATAGTCAACTGCTAATTTTTGACCTTGCGCTGTTTGTACTTTTAAAACCTTGTAACCTGTTGCTAATAAATTATCTCCTGTTTTATTTACTACTGTTAAAAATAAGTTTTCAGGATAAGCTGCACTACCTTCAGGAACGTAGTCTAAATTTAACCATGTATCAACTCCGTTACCTATCTTATAACGTGGCTGGTCTGTGCCTGTATAAAGTACATCGGTACTTAAAGCTATTTCACCACTTAACAAAATAGGATTATTAGTAGTCCAATTTGCCGATGTATCTCTTCTTAGTTGTATCTGTGCTGTTATTGTACTCATGCTTGTATTATCGAATTTGTATAAATTGTATTTGAAGCCCCTCCATCAATTGCACTAACCTGTATTACTGTGTAAGTCTCACCGCCTTTTAAAGTCGTTATAACAGTTCCATTTTGATTTACAATAGTAACTAAGTTTGATGTTCCTACATTCGTTATAGTTGAATCAAATGGTATTTGGCACCTATCATAAGTAAAAGGTACTTTTAGATTTACATCAAAGTAATAACCTGCATCTTCATCATCAAATCTAGGTTCACTAAATGGATTTAAAGTAACATTATCGCTAACTAATTTCCAACCATAAATAGTTGAGTTAAGCTGTGCAATAATATCTAAACATATTTGTTGAATGTCACTGAATAACTCTAGTTCGTTTTGTTTGCCTTTAATTAATCTATCCATTACATAGATTCTTAAAACGTGAGTATAGGCATTGCCTTGTAATATAGGTGGTTCATAATCTACCCACATTGCAGGATATTCGGTTATTCCACTAGTCGCAAACTCTATAACACTACCATTACCAAAAGAATTGATTTGATAATGTGCGTTTGCTATATTATTTAGATTTTTTATTACTTGGTTTAACGTTATCATTCAAAAATTTTTTTAGTATTTCAATTTTATTGAAGAGTTTATATCCACTCTTTTTAGTAACGTTTTCTTTTTTCAAATTTTTCTTCATAGCTGAATATTGAACGGTTACGACCTAAATAAATACTTTCTTCGTAAGAATAACCTTGTGGGTAAATAGTATCAAAGCCATCGCCAGGATTATCATAAAACGGGTATTGGTCAGAATACTCAAATAAATAATCAATTAATCTTTTAGTGTGATACTGAGCTTTGTCGGTAACTAAGTTCATAAAAGAATTTAACTCATTAAAATCAACTCCTGTACTGTTATCGCTGTTCTTTTTTACAATGTTCTTATTAGTTACCTTATAAGTTAAAAATGGCGCAGCTTCAACCATTACCCACCATTTAAGAGCAGGAATAATATAGTTGTCTAATAAGGTAGTATTTAAAGCCGATAATGTATTTGTACTTACTTGATTAATGATTTCATCGTATAAACCTGAACCTATATAATTTCTAATATGAATTTTTTGTGCTTCTTCAATAGAAATTCTTAGGTATTTTTCATCTACATTAGGATCAACAAATGTGTAATCCTTAATGTAAGTTGCTGTTAATAATAATACTGTTGCCATTTATTTTTTAATTTTTACAACGTTAGCACTCCAAATATGTCTGCAAAAAGGTGTTCTAGTTTGACCGCCCTTTCTAGTCCACCAACCACCTCTATAATTCCAAACATCATAACCTACTATTTTACTGATTTGTTCTATTTGCGCTCGTGAATACATTTTATTTGCATCCAATAACTTAACACAAAACTCACGTGAATTTCGTTTGTCAGGTTTTACACCTGCTCTCCATTCGTAAGTGTACATTATCTTATAGTCTTCGGTATCTGTACCTAAACGATTTGATGTCCTGATAGCTTCGGTTGTTGGTACTCTTATATCTTTCTTTTGTCCACCTGCATTAGTTTCTTTAACCTTAATTAGTTCTTCTTTAACCATGTCATTGATTAAGTCTGCAACTCTATCTTCTTTAATTCTTAAAGTATCTGCAATGGTTTTATTATCCATTAAAGGATCTTTATCTAATAACCCAACAATGTCTCTTTTAATTTGTTTGCTTAATGGAGAAACATCAACTGCAAAATCAAAACGATTTTCTTCGTTCATAAACTTTTGCTCTATCACTTCATAGTTTTCTCTATCGTCACCAAACATTTTAAAGATTTCAATTACTTCATCAATTTCACTTTCTGATGCAAAAGAATGTTCACATACCTGGTTCTCAAATCTATGAATAGCACTTGAAACAATTGGTTTAACTTCTTCTTCTAATGGTGGTAATCCATACATTTCTCTAACCTCGTTTTTAGTCATTACCTTAATTTTTTCTTCAATAGGTAACTGCTCTTCGATAGGGTCTAACTCTTTTAAATAAATACGATTTGAAAATCCTTTTAATTTAAGTAAGTAGTTAAAGTCTTTTTCAATTTCAGCTTGGTTGGGTATAATATATGTGTTCTTATAAAGTTCGTAAGAATCATTTATTTGGTCTTTAGTTCCTAACTCTCCTGCTGTTTTAATACCTACTAGCATAGGATTTGGAATGTGATGTCCAATAATTAATTCTTGAATAACTTGGTCGTTTAACTCGGTTAATTGCGCATCTACATTTTGAGGTGTAAGATGTTCAATTGTAGGTGCAGAATCTTTGTTGCCACTAAATGTTATTAGTAAGCTGTTTGCTCTATCTGTTCCAGTGAATTTCTCTTTTAGTCTTGCTTCAATTTCTTCTTTTTCTTCTTCTGTTGGTCTTCCATTACTAAAGTTAAGAATAGTACCTGCATTAAAAGCACTTTTAATAGCATTTAAACGATAATTAGACAACTCAACATCTACTTCTGCATAAACAGCACTAGCAACATAATCAGGTAATGGATAAGCGTCTAAATCAGGTCTGTATTCTTTTGATACGAAAATTTGTCTGCCTGTTGGTTTTTCAGGATCAAACAAAGGGATGTATTCTAAATCGGTTTCTTCCGGTGATTGCTTTTGTTTACTCCAATCTTTTGAATACCAATAGCCATCAGCATCTTTTGCCTTTCTTAAATTGTTATAAGGAAAGTGTAATAACTCAAAGTTGTTACCCGCTTTATTCCAAATTACTTCTAAATAATAACCACCAAATAATTTTTTATCTAATACACATTTTTTTACAATGTCTTTTAAAGTATCAAAATTTGTATTCTCTTTATTTAAAAAGTCATTAGCTAATGCAATGTCTTCAATTGATAAATCAGTACTATCAAAGCCAACACCAGCACCGCAAATATAAAGAACCTTGCCATTGATAAAAGCATTATGCTTAGAACTACGATTGAATAAATAAAGTAAGTAACCAGGATAGTTATTATAGTAACCACCTTCTTTATCTGCTCCATAAATTACCCATTCTTTTGATTTTTCTTCTTTAAATACAGGTGTTTTGTGTGCCTGTAGTTTAAGGTTTATTACATCATATATATTATTCTCCATAAGTTATAATCGTTTTATTTTGATTATCATAAGCATTAACAACGGGCAAAGTACTTTCTACTTTTACCATTCCTATTTCAAGTAACCCTTCTGCACTTTCTACGTTTAAATTACTTGAACTTGTTTGCTGATAAATAGCATATTCATAAAATCCCGTTTCAGGCAAAGATACAATTCCACTTGTTAAATTAGTAACTCCAGTTGTTTCAGTTATTAAAAATTTATTGTAACGAGTAGGAAAGCCACTTACATCACTTGCAATAAAGTTAACTGTACTCATTAACACTTGATGTTTAAAGCTAAATAAATAGTAAGGATTATTTAAAGTAACTTTTTCTGTTAATGTAAATACTAGAAAATTATTTTGTCCTTTATTTATTATTTGCATATTTTACAAAGTACCATAAAAACAAAAGGTTGCATTTCTGCAACCTCTCGAATCAAAT
>Ga0315903_10011611_pt1 | contig 10361 bp, 12 predicted proteins | sample LakEriMetagenome_7_FD_203524 | JGI IMG/M metagenome (GOLD analysis project Ga0315903, IMG submission 203524) | Freshwater fungal communities from buoy surface, Lake Erie, Ohio, United States - Buoy 2 MA119 | ecosystem: Environmental > Aquatic > Freshwater > Lake | place: USA: Lake Erie, Ohio... | reverse complement strand
GAAGTTCTTCGAACGCCGCCGCGAGCTCCCGCGCCCGCGTCTCGCGCCAGTCGAGCGGATACGGCGTTTTCAGCCGGTCCCGACAGGCCAACTCGGCCCACGACAGATGGGGGCTACACAGCGCGATCGGCAGACTCGGCCCGGTCATCGGTCGTCGAGCTTCCGTTCGATGCGGTCAAGCCGCCGCATGACCTCATTGAAGTGGTTGCCCTCACGTTCCACGGCCACCCCCATCTCGCGTTCTGTCGTGATGCGCGCCGTGAAGTAACCCACCAAGGCCGCCAGCCCCGCAGACACCATCGGCACAAGCCACCCACTCATGTCGGCCTCCACCATCGCCCCGGCGGCCGTAGCCGCGGCGACAACGGAAGCCCCGGCGACCTCGAACCCGCGTTCGACTGTCACTGTGACGCTCCCAAGAATACCGGCATCATGGCGTAGATTCTTTGTTATGTCGAATGTTTCCGTGCAGTTCCGCGATTCCCGTCTACCGCTGGGCTTACGGCTCCGTGTACGACTGCACGATCCAGGCATCGACCCCGTTCGAGATCAGCACCAGCGTCGTGAAGATCGGCGAGGCCGACGCCGCCATCGTGAAGGCCGCCGCCACACCGTCGATCGTGTCCGACCCGTCCGGCGTCACGTCGCACGTCCCGGCGCCCGCCGTGATCTTGAGGATCAGCGCCGCGCTGTAGTCCGAGGCCGGCGGAAGCAGCACGGTCGGATTCCCCGTGGAATCGATCGGCACGTACCGATCCGTGTCGAGCACCTGATACCCGGTGGTCACGGCCGAGCCGGGCCCGGCCGTCTGCTGCGTCCCGTAGGACGTGGCGAAGATCTGGCCGATGTCCGCCACGTCGTCGTACGTGTAGACCGTGGCGCCGCTCGCGTCCTTCACGATGAACTTGAGGCCGAACGCCGGCAGGAACACATCGACGGTCGGCCGGCCGCCCGCGTCCAGCGTCAGCGTGGTCGGATTGGCCGTAGTCAGGTCCGAATCCGCGTAGGTCGGACTCGGCGTACTCGTCCCGGCGAGGTAGGTTTCCACCGTCCCAAGCGCATTCGGTGTGCCGTCGTCGAGAAAGAACCGCCCTTCGATCCAGGGCATCAGTCCTGCGGCCATGTGTTACGCTCCCTCTCTCATGCGCTTCTGGCTCGTCGAGCTCCCGGCGCTGGTCGTCACTGTGTGGTTCCGCATCTGGGCCGCCTTTGTCACCGCATTGGCGCTTGTTATGGTCGCGCTGGCTCTGTATTCGATCCCGGCGCTGTATTTCGGGTGGCCTGTGCCGTTCTGACACTCGGCCGGATGGCCGCCTTGAGCCGCGAGGCCAGTTGGCGCGCCACCGCCGCCGAGCGCGGCGTCTGCATCCCCTGTGTCAACAGACGCGCCGTCGTGGGCGAGTTGAGCAGCTTGGACACCACCCCGCCCCCGATCAGCAGCGAGACGCCGGACACCGGTTCCAGCATCATCAGCGCCGCCTGGCCGGGCACCTGAGCCACCAGCGCCGTCCCGCTGGGGTTCGGATTCTCGGCCATCTTCTTGCCCACCAAGAAGAAGTTATCGAGCGCCGAGCGCAGCTCCTTGTTCGGATAGAGCATCGCCTTGGTTTCGGTGCCGAGCTTGTCCCACTCGGCCCACAGCTTCGCCTCACGACCGAATCCGCCTTCGGCCGTCGCCATGTCGATCAGCCCGTCCACGTAGGCCCGGCCGATCTTCGGCACTTCGGCCGGCGCGATCCGCTGCACCTCGCGCAGCCGCTCTACCGCCGCGTCTCCGCTGGACGTCAGCATTCGGAAGGTCTGCACCGGTTCGGCGCGCAGCTTGTCGAGCGTCTCGGCCGCCGTCCACTTGGCGATCGTGGCATCCCGGCCCGCGCGCAGATCGTCCCACACGCCCGCCGCTTTCGCGCGCTGCTGCACGAGCGTCTCGAGCTCGGCCACCGCCTGCGCCGCGAGGCCCTGGCCCTGCGAGCGTAGCTCCGGCATCGCCGCGCCACGCGCCGCCGCCTTGAGATCCCCGAGCGCCGCATCGACCACCGACAGCGGCGCGTTGTCCGGCCCGCTGATCAGCGCATCCAGCGCCGTCGCCGCCCGCGCTTCGTCGCCCATGAGCTGCCCGGTCAGCTCCTTCTTGCGCATCAGGCGCTCGAACACCGGCCGCAAGGCGTCCTTGGCCGGCGCCAGCGGCACCGCGAGCTGCATCGGCTCCGTGCCCGAGGCGTTCAGGCCGGGCGCCTCGTCGCCGAAGAACTTGGACGCGCCGGGCGCTTCCATCGCCGGCATCGTGATCGGGCTCTTGAACTGGTTGCGCTTCAGGCCCGTGCGCGCCAGCGTGTCATCGGTCAGCAGATCCCAGTCGAACCGCTGGCCGTCCCACGCTTCACCCATCGCATCGACGACGGCCGCGATCCGCGGGTTGTCCGATTCGCCGTTCAGGTAGCGGCGGATCTTCGTGGCGATCTCGGCGCGCGAACCGCTCACGCCGGCCGCGTGGAACATCTCCTGTGTCGGCGTGCCCGCCACGCGCCCGGAACCCACGCCGATCCCATACCGCGCCGCGTCGGCATCGCCCGGCCGCCATTCGGATTCGGCCAGATCGTAGAACTTCTTCGACCCGCCTCCGGCCTGATAGCCCATTTCCTGCAGGTCATCCGCGAGCCAGTGACCGATGAACCCCTGATCGACCGTCCGGCCCGCCGCCACCGGCCGCGACACCGGGACGTCATCCGGCATCGCGTTCCGCTCGGCCGTGCGCACGCGGCCATAGGCCTCATCGGCCGCGGTCGCCTCGTTCCGGATCACGTCCTGCACACGCTCACGCACGGCCGCGCCGGCGGTTTCGGCCGTCGCCGGCGCCGCGTCCGCCTGCGACGCCAGCCCGCGGCCAGTCCGCGCGAGCGCCTCCGCGCGCGCCGTAGCCGCACGCTGGCCGCTCAGCGCGCCGCCCAGCGACGAATCCGCCACCGCCTTGGCGCCACGCACCACCCGATTACCCGTCGCCGTCGCCGCGTCCACCGGGATACCCTGCTCGAGCGCCCAGCGCACCGCCTCGGCCTGCTTCGCCGCCGCCGCCGCCGACTGCGGGCGAGCCATCTTTGCGGGGGGCATACGCCCTTTGGCCGCGCCGAGCACCTTACCGCCAGCCCTGACCGCGGCGCCTGTCGGAGCGAGCACCCCGAGCGCGCGGCCCATCCCCGTCGCGACATCGCCCGACTCTGCGATGCCCTCCCCGATATTCGCCGCGACCGGGCCCACCACCGGCAGCACGCCGGCCGCCGCGTGCCCGAGCATCTCCGAATACCGGCCCGCGCCGAACGCATCGCGCGCCTTGCCGAGCTCGGCCGTCTGCGCGTTGACCAGACCGCGCGCCGTGTCGATCGGATGTGCCACCGCCCCGGCGACGCCCTGCAGCATCGTCACAGGGTTGAGCATCTCCCAGGCGCCAGAGGCCACCCGGCCGAGCACCGAGCCTGCCGGCGCCGCCGGCCGCTCCGTGAAATCGTCAGGGCTGGCCGGGCGCCGCGGGTCGGCCGACACCACGGCGCCGCCCAACTCAGACGCCAAGGCGTCGAGCTCGTCCGGCGAGGCGTCCGACGAGAACCCGCCGAACTCGGCCGCGAGCGCATCCAGATCGATCTGCTGCTGTGCCATCAGCGGATCCCCGCTTTCGCCTTGAACGCATCCGCCGCGGCCTGCGTCGGAAACACGAACGCGCGCCCGTTGACGACGACCTCAACACCGGTCTGGCCGCCAATCGGCGTCTGATTCGGCATCGCGCCGCCGCTCAGTTCGATCGTGCGCTTCTTGAGCAGATCGAGATTCTTGCGCGTCGTCTTGAGTCGCGCCTGGAAAATCGATTCCGGCTGTGACAGATCCGGCAGCTGGCCCATGATCCGCTTGGCCTCCTGCTCCGACATCGCGGCGCCCGTGGTCGCCTTGATCACGGCGTTTTTCAGCCCCGTGAGCTGCGCGTCGAACTCGGCGAGCTCCGGCGACACGCCGACGCCGGCCGAGATCTTGGCCTTCGCCACGCGTCCATCTATCGGCCCCACCGCGCCGCCCATCGCCGGCAACAGCCGTTCGATGTCGTCTAGCATCCCGAGCGACTGATCCACGCTGGCGATCTTCTCGACCGCCGCCGCGGAGAGCTTCGCGCCACCCGTGCCGCCGGCCGCCGCCGCCTCTTTCGCGCGCGCGTTCGTGAGATCCTGCCCGCGCCTCGTCACCGCGCGTCCCGCCGCCGCCGCCGCGGCACTGAGATCCTGCCCCCGCCGCGCCGTCTCCGCACTGAGATCCTGCCCGCGCACCGTGATCGCCCGGCCCTCGGCCTGCCCCGCCAGCGTCGCCCGCTTCTCCGGCGTCATCGACAGCACCGCGGCCCGCTGCACGTTCTCAGGCGAGTAGGAACCGAACTGCGCGATCTCGCTCGCCGGCATCCCCAGCCCGCGCAAGCCCTGGATCCGCTCGTTCCAGTCCTCGGCATCCGTGGCCACCGACAGCGACGTGCCCGCGGCTTCCCGCCACTTGCCCTCAAGCACTAGCTTGAGCGCATCCTGATCGCGCGCGTACACCTTGTCGGCATCGAGCCCGATCAGGCTGAACCGCTGGAGCGCCGTCTTGTCGTACGTCTCCGGCAGCATCGCGGCCTCGTCGGGCAGCTCGCGCGCCATCTGGCCGCGGACGAACTGATAGAGCTCATCATCGCCATCCGGGACCGCCTGCAGCCGCCGCACGTACTTCGACGTCAGGTCACGCTCGAGCGCCAGCGTCTTGGTGGCCGCGTCGATCGCTTTCGTGCGCGCCTCCCCGAGCTGTTTTTCAATCTCGAGCGACGCCCCAGGCGCCACGCGACGAATCTGCGGAAGCGCCTGATCCCAGTCGCCGCCCGTCTGCTCGAGGATGCCGCGCACGGCCGCCGCTTCCTGCTCGGCCTGCTGCGCCGCGCGCGCTTTCCGCTCCGCGTCCTGCACCACGGCCTGGCGCTGACGCGCCTGCATCACCACATCGAGGTTTTCAAACGGCGTATTGATCTTCGCCGGCTGGACCTGCAGCGCGATATTCGGATTGATCGGCATGGCGTCCTACACACCGAACGTGGCGCGGGAAACGTCGTCCATCTCCCACCCCTGCCCCTTGCGGCCGTTCTTGTTCTGGATGTACTGCCCGGCCATGTTGACCAGGCCGCCCAGCGTGTTCTGCCAGGCATTGCCCGCCCCCACCGTGCCGGCCGCCTGCGCGTTGCCGCGGCCCGTCGTGAGATCCGCCGTCGTCTGCGCCTGATTGGCCGCCTGGTTCGACACGTTCCCGGCATAGCTCGTGCCCGTGCTCGCCGCCCCACCCGCGGCCCGCAGGCCGAGATCCGCCAGCGACATGTTCCGGTTGAAGATGTTCCCGAACTCGGTGGAGGCCAGACCGGCCATGTACTTGGCCATGTCCTTCTGAAACCCGCCGGTCAGGAGCGTGCCGCGCGCCGCGGCGCCGCTCTGCAGGGCCTTCTGCGCCTCGTCCTTGATGAACTGGTACGACGGATCCATGCCCGCCTGCCAGTTGCCGCCGGCCATGTTGCCGAGCGCCCCCGCCGCCCCGCCACCGTGGCCCGGGCCCTCGTAGTTCCACACATGCTGTGGATTCGGGCCGCCGGCGCCGCCGATGAAGTCCACGACGCGCCCATCCGAGAATCGGAACTTGTCGAGCCTCAGCGGATGCTCGAGCAGCTCCGGCGTCTGGTTCCCCCATCGCGCCTTGGCCGCCGCGTAGGCCGCCCGGACGCCTTCATTCGTCGGGGGATAGCTCTGCACCAGCGCCCGGAACTCGGCCTCGTTGAACGGCTCCTGGCCGCCCGGCGTGTTCCCGCCGCCACCCGTGCCGCCGGCCCCGCTCGGCGGCGCCCCGGCCGGCGTGCGGCCCCCGGTCGGCTGCGTGGCGTTCGCCGGGCCGCGCGATGCCCGCCATTCGTCCCGGCTCATCGTCGTCGTGTCCTGCTCGTCAAACCAGCTCATCGCCGCCCCCTATCCCCGAATGAAGCCCGACATCTGACCCGGTGAGGTGCGGAAGGCGCCCGGCTGCGGCGACGACGGCCCCGGCATCCCCCAGCCGCCCCACGGCGTACCCCAGAACGACACCGACGACGGCCGCGCCGTCGAGATCGCCGCCAGCGTCGGTGCCTGCCGCGGCTGCGTCGCCACCATGCCGCCCCCGCCACCCGGCGCCAGGAACGGCCCGCCGCCGTTCCACCAAGCAGACGGCCCCGGCGCATAGCCGAAGACGCCAGGCGGCATCGACGGCGGACGACTCATCGGCGGCCCCGACGACACGGGCCCCGGAGGCGGCAGCGGCGCCGGTTGACCGGGCGACGGCTGGCCGGGCCGCTGCGGCGGGAAGTCCACCGGCGGCCGGAACTCCGGTGCCCCAGCCCCCGGCAGCATCGCCACCGGCGGCCCGAACGGCTGCGGGCGCGCGCGTCCTTCGAAGGCGTCGCGCATCACGATCGCGTCATCGTCACCGTAGCGCATGGTCTAGCCCTCCCCCACGATCTCGGCGCCAGCGGCCACGTATCGCTGCGCCTGCGCCGGATTGGCCCACGACAGCTCCCCCGTGGGCGCCTTGACCAGCACCGCCCGGCCACCGCCGCCGCCATAACCCGAGGCCGTGGCGCGCGCCGCGCGCTTGCCCACGTCCTCCCCGCCGCGCTCCACCGCCGGCCGCGGCGCCGACCGTTCGACGATCGCCCCGAGCGTCGATGGCTCGCTCGGCGTCAGACCCGGCACCGGCGTGGCTGCGCTCGGCGCCGCCGTCGGCGACAGCCCGACCATACTGCCAAGCGTAGGAACTACGCCGTGGCCGAGATTGATGTACGGCTGAAACGCCGCCTGGCTCGTGTCGTAGACGCGCCGCGACTCATCCCGGGCGCCCTGATAGAGCGCATCCGTCTGCGCCTGCGCCTCACGCGTCGCCGCCGCCTGCTGGTCGGCAGCCGTCCGGGCGCTGTCGGCCCCCATCGCGCCACTGAGCAGCTGTCCGCCGACCGCCACCCCGATCGCCGGATTCCCCGTGATCACGCCGGCCGCGATACCCGCGCCGACCGCTCCGAGCTTGGCCCACATGCCCATCGTGTCCCCCTACGCCTCGTCCCACGACATCAGCGTGACGCCGATGCTGTTCGTCGGATCGCCACCCGTGTTGACGCCGAACCCGATCTGATCAGGCGCCGTCGTGAAACCCGCAGTCTTCGCTTCCGTCAGGAACGTGCGGAAATTCACGCCGTCCACCGAATAGCCGTAACTCAAATCGGTGCCGTCGTTCGCAATCTGGAACCACATCAACGACGCCGTTGGGAACTGCGTCAACACCGAGACGAAGCCACTGTAGGTCGTCGGATTGTTGAACCCGTAGACCCGGATCCGCATCGCCCCGGACGGCGACGCGGAGTTGTACCCATAGGTCAGTGTCCGGATCTTGCCCGTGCCCGATTCACGGAAGAGAATCCCCGCCGAGTGGTAATCGACGAGCACCACATCCATGAAAAACGCGGCCGTCACCACGTAAGGCGTCGACGGCGCCGACTTCACGCGCATCCGCACATTGTCGCCGCCGCCGCCCGTGCCCGGAGACGACAAGTAGATGCCGCCCGTTGCCCCCACAGACGTGGACGCGCTGCCCTGATTCACCCACGAATAGTCACCATCAACCGGCGTCGTGAACGCGGGCCACGGCGACGAGCCGCCGCCCCCACCCGCGCCAAGGCTCACCGACGCGCCATTGATCCGCGCCCGGAGCAGATGCCCCGTCGAGTCGTACCACAGATCCCCGTTGCTTGGCGTGGACGGATCGCCGGCCTGCGACCCCACGTTCAGCCCCGGCGTCGTCCCGTTCGGATTGAACGTCTGCCGCACGCCATCGGGGAAGGTGATCAGCCCCGTGGCGCTATCGATGATCACGGGCGTGGCCTTGAGCGTCGCGCCCCCCGTCCCGTCCGCCACCAAGACGGCCTCATCGGTGCCGCCCGTGGAGCCGCCGATCGTGCCGCCGCCGCCACCCGCCGGCGAGTAGGGATCCCACGTCGCCCCGTTCGACCGTTCGAGAATGTCGCCTTCGTCCGTCACACAGTAGAGCGTGCCCACCGCCACCGTGTTGGCCGCCGGCTGATTGGCCCGCGTGTCGGGCGTGAGAATGACTGACTCAAGCAGCGCCATTTAGTGCCTCATCCACGCAACGAACGACCCACGCTTCACCGTGACCGCCGACGCATTGACCTCAGAGCGAAACTTCAGGGTCAGCGTGCCTCCATTGGCCCCCGCCTCCACGGTCCCTGTGACGGTTGCCACCAGCACCGTCGCGCCCAGACTCGCCGTCCCCTGCAGATTCGTCGAGAGCGCCGACGCTACCAGCATACGCCGTACCGTCGCCGTCTCGGCCACGTCCAGCGCGTAGATCGCCGCCGCCGGACTCGCCGGACCGTCCACGGCGACCGCCAGCCCCGTCGTCGTGGCCGCCGCGAAGTAGTAGATCGTCGCCGTGAAGCTCCACCGCTCATTCGCCGCAATCGCCTGCGTGAACAGCGACGTATACGTGACGTTCGACGACTGCGCGACATCGGCCGCCACATGCCCGAGCACCGCGCCAGACGGCCCCGCCGGTCCCTGAACGCCCTGAATCCCCTGCGGCCCCTGAATCCCTTGGAGGCCCTGCGGCCCCTGTGCGCCATCCGCCCCCGCCGGACCCGTCGCACCATCAGCGCCCGCCGGGCCCTGCGGCCCCGTGAGCCCTTGCACCCCTTGCGGACCCTGCGGACCGATCGCGCCGTCTGCACCGTCCAGCCCCGCCGGCCCTTGCGGACCCACGGCGCCGGCCGGCCCCTGCGGACCTTCTGGACCAGCGGGCCCAGCCGGACCCGCGGGCCCCTGCGGACCGGCCGCACCACCGGCCGGGAACAACCCCGGATTGGCCGACACCCACGGGCCAAGCTGCTCCGTCAGCCGCGCGACCGATACGTATTGCAGGCCCCGGATCATGGCGTGGCCGTCCAGACGGCGATCGCATCGCCCGCCGCGAAGATCAGTTCCGGCGTCACCGGATCGCCGTTCGTCAGCGGCGACCAGTAGCCGAACGCCTCGATGGCCGTGAAGCCCACGACCGCCCCGCGCCGGCCGAGAATCTGTTGATCCGCGCTGGCCGCGATGTCCGCCGGGTTCCCCGTGCTGTTCGCGCTCCGGCCGATGACCGACACCGCCGCCGACTCGCGCAGCTTGGCGTTCGTGATCGCGTCATCCGGCACGTTCACGGCCGCCTGTCCCGGCGTCGACAAGTCCCATGCCGCCGTGGCCGTGTTCGTCACAAGCCGTTCCGCGCTCAGCGCCCCCGAAAGCGCCCCCACGAGATATTCCGCACTCGTCGGCGCCCCAGCGCTGATCGCCACGTTCGCCGCCGCCGTCACCTGGCCCGCCGCGTTCACCGTCACCTGCGGCACGTTGGCGGCATCGCCGTACGTGCCCGGCGTGACACCCGTGGGCGTGATCGTCGTCGGCTGCACGCCCCCGCCGAGCGGCGTCGTGACCGGCCCAGACAGCCCAGTCAGCGCCACCCCGCCCCCGCCGGCCGAGGTCGCGAGCAGGTTGAAGAACGCCAGCCACGGCGGCGTCACGCGCCCCGTGCGAGGGTCTACGATCGGATGCCCTTCCAGCGGATAGGCCATCAGCCGCGCCCCTCTTCGGTACAATTACGTCCATGCCAAAGGGCCACCCCGGCGAACGCAACTGCAAAGCGAAACTGAGCGCCGAAGACGTGCGCTTGATTCGCCTCAGCAGCGAGCGACAAGGCGACCTCGCCACGCGTTACAACGTTAGCCCGGACACGATCCACAACATCCGCAGCCGGAAGACATGGCGCCATCTGGCCGACGAAGGCGGACCACCGCGGCCATCGGCCGAACTCGAAGAATGGCGCCCCGTGACGCTGGCTCCGTTCGCTGGGCGATACGCCGTCTCCGACTTGGGCCGCGTCAGAGTCGTCCGCGGCGCCCATCTGCCGCAGCCTATTCGGCGCCTGATCCGAAACGCGATGGGCTACACCACCGTCGTCCTGACTGCACAGGGGCGACAGCAGCGCGTCCCTGTTCATCGCTTGGTTGCGATGGAGTTTCTTGGGCCACGACAGCCGGGCCATCACGTGAACCACAAGAACGGCGACAAGGAAGACGCACGACTCTCGAATTTGGAGTACGTGACTCCACGAGAGAACGTCTTGCACGCCATTCGGGTCGGTCTCAGACCCGCAGGCCCGCCGCCGCGCAAGCCGCGTCATCCCAAGCCCTCCTCGACGTCCATGATCATTTGAAGGAGGTTCCAAGGCACACCATCCGAGAC
>Ga0315903_10011609_pt1 | contig 10363 bp, 11 predicted proteins | sample LakEriMetagenome_7_FD_203524 | JGI IMG/M metagenome (GOLD analysis project Ga0315903, IMG submission 203524) | Freshwater fungal communities from buoy surface, Lake Erie, Ohio, United States - Buoy 2 MA119 | ecosystem: Environmental > Aquatic > Freshwater > Lake | place: USA: Lake Erie, Ohio... | reverse complement strand
AAGATACAATCTGTTTGTTTGATTTTTTAAGAATATGTTTCGGTCGTCTTTAATTAAGTCGTCGTAGGTTGTTTGAAGGAATGGTTGATAGAAAGTTTGTGTATGTCTTGAAAAGAACGCCACACTGTAACTGTCGGTTAATCCTGTGATGTTTTCTATTTGTGGTAGATATGCAATCCCCCAACCAGTAACACCTGTAATAGTACCATTTAATATTCCATTAATTTCATTAGACATATCCATATTGATGTCTTCATTACCAAATTCAAAGTGTTGTCTTGCAACAATTGTTAAACCTGAAAAATTAACAGAACCTTCATTCTTATTATTATATACTCCTGATTGAGACCAACCACTTAATGTTGTTGTCTGATACCAATTTGATGGTCTTGTGGAGAACGCTCTACTATCAACATAAGTTAATGGTGTAGAACCTCCTTGAGCACTATTCTTGGTTAAATTAAAATCATTGTAGTCATACCCAACACCTTCATCCCAAAATTGTGGATTACCCGTTGAACCTGATGTTTTTGGAATTCTAAATAAGATTAAGTCAAATGAGGTTGCTCTTCTTCTTTCGTTTGACATGAACGTATTTAATAGTTCATTATCAAATGATGAGGTATTTGTCATTTGAAGAACGTGAGTCATACCTGTGGTACATCCTGTAGATATAATCCCTTCGGCGATATTCTGACGTAATAATTCTAAATCTAAGTCAAATAACAAACGACTGTAACCATAGTTTGGAACTATATAATCTGAAGCACCAAAATTCAATTCAATAACAGGGTTTCTACCCGTGTTTACATATGAATTAGATATGATTGTATTATTCTTGTTTACGTACGACCTTAGAATTGACATTAATCTTTTTAATATAAATATCAATTAAGTCGAATATTCGCATTAAGAATTTTTGTATAAGCATTTTGCATTTCAGTTAGTATATCCGTAACACTTGAACCGTCTTGAGTTACAGGTACAGGAGGTAATCCTGGATATGAGTGAGTGTGTGTGGTTAAGAACCTAACGATTAAATTAATTAACTCTAAAAGTTCTTCACCTCTAACTAAACTTGATGTTTTTGGTAAAAACTCATCAACAAATTTATCTAATGAAATACCATATAAAGTATCGTCAAAGTTTATTTTACCTTTACCAGGTATTGATGATGATTGTGATAATAAATAAAGGGTGTCACTGGCTAATGCTCCGTATGTGGATTGAGAATTTAAATAAGTTTGTTGAGGGACAATAGTTCTTTTAATCTCAATAGGTTTTCCAACTTTGTTCTTTACGTATATTAATCCATAACCACCTTGTTTAAGTGCGGGATATAATTTGATTTGATTAAATATGGATGAAACATTTGCATACGAATCTGATGCAGTCGCCCCCGTCACTGATGACGATGTTATTTGAGAATAAGTTAAATTGTTTGGTCGATAAAAAATTGGAAACTTATTTTGTTCACTTGTAAATAATTGAACTCCTGAAACAGTGACTGTTTGGTCATTACAAGTTTTAATAAAGTCATTAATGAATTTAACAGTATCCACTTTAGATAATAAAGTAAATGATTCGGTTGCAACTAATGATTTCAGGTTTTCATTGATTGACGTTCCTACTGTTAAATTTTTTGAATTTGTGGATAAATCAGGTTTTAACTGATAAAGATAAACTGAACCCGCAAACTTGTCCTGAGTATTTTCAGGGTTTGTTATAGTCCATTCTATCAAATATTTTACTTGTACGGTTACCTCGTTTGTCTGTATGACCGTTTTATTTGGTAATGGAACCTTTGTCTGATTAAACCTTGAAAGTTGTAAAAAACCCCTCTGTTGATTTCCAACAGGTACAATGTTTGGCTGTAACTGAGTCCCTTTAAATTTACCTGCTCTAATTAAAACTTCATCTTGTTTTACAACAACATCGGCACTTCCTCTACCTAATAAAGCGTTGTCACCTGGCTCGGGGAAAACACCTTTATGTACTGCTTGGTCAGTATAAGTACCGTTTTGATTTTTTAAAGGTTTTGGGTTTTTTACTTGTGTTCCCGTACCTGTAAACTTATTCCCACCTTGGTAAAATTCATATCCTGTTGTTGTTGGACTTGAAAAAGTATTTTGAATGTAATATTGGTTTTGATATTTAAAATCTTTATTCACATAAAGTACTTGAGCCATCTCTGTTGGTTTTGGTACTTGATATATGAAATATGGCATAAGGGGACTAAAAACAAAAGGGTCTCTTGTTGTCCAAGCATCTTTTTGTTCGTTCCATGGCGGGTCTGTAATTGACCTAACAATGTCATCGTAATTATCGATAAGTAACTTTGCGCGGATTCTACCCAACATCATTGGGTCTTGATTGTCCATCACAGTTACCTGAAAAAACATTGTGTTGTCTTGCATCATTTTCTTGATTGATATTCTTTTAACATATTATTATAAAGTTCTTCGACTTTATCTAAATATAAAGTTGAATTTATAATACTTTCTTTAGTTAAGTCAAACTCTGTGGTTAACTTATCCATAACCTCAATTAGTTTTGAGTTTGGCTGGTCTTTCAAATCACTCTGTAATTTGATGATGTTTTCAAATTCCTCTTTATTCATATTAAGTATACATTCCACTAATTTTAACAGGCCCTGCCGCTGACATCCCAACTGCCTGTATTTTACCATTTTGAGCCTTTTCTTTTTCTGCTCCTACGTTTGACGCTAAATTATATAACAGCATTAAATTTGGTGAACCATCAGGTAATGTCCCCGTTGGTACTCCAAAAGATTGTAATTCTTTGATAACATTTATGGTTGACCTTTCGGCTGATGTACCAGGTAAAAAGTCTGCCAGTAATAATAATGCCGCAGGTATTTTGGAATCAGGACGTGCAAGACCACTTAATAATTTTAATATTATTAAAATATCATCAACCAATGATTTACATTTTCTATAATCATCAACTCCTCTTACAATTTGTTGTATAATTAAAGCAATATCGGTTAATCTTTGAACTGAATACCATTTCTTTTGCCATCTACCTTTTTCTATGTCTTTAACAACTGAAGATATTAACATAATAATATCTTTTTTTAATAATTCAAAAAGTTGTTTAATAAAAATCGCACCAATTTTAGATGTGACCTGAATATTAAAAGATTCAAACGTTTTCAAAAAGTCAATTTGGTTATTAACTATATTATTAACCTCTCCTAAGATAGTGTTACCACTTTGAACGTATGTATTGGCTGATGTAACCGCTTGGTTATATAATCCAGTTGCATCATTTTGAACAACTCTTAACAATACAAATATTGGGAATAATACCTTTGGACTTAATACGGACCCAGCAACTGCAATTGGAATTTGTTTAATAATATTTTTATTAACTGCTACTTGTGTATTAAAATCTGTAGGTAAAAAAACATCCCAATCAGGATTTTGAAATAAAGTATTTGTAATATCTACGATATTTTGAACTTGTTCTTCTGTTGTTAAATCATCATTTTCTCTAAACCCAACTAATTCGTCAATAATTGTTTCATAATCTACAGGTAATTTAACGTTTTCACAATCTTCAAATTCCATAACACCGTTTTGGATGTTACTAATTCTCAAATCAATGTTTCTTAAATCTACTTCTGTTAACTCAAAAAATGATTCATCTACACCATCAAGTTCTGCAATTTTAGAAACACCACTAACATCAATCTCTCTCCTTGAGTCAAAACACAATCCTAATATTCTTTCTAATATTAATAAAAATTGGGATTCTTTTTCTATCTCATCTGGTCCTAAACTAGCCTTAATTGAGATTGCCCCTGATAACACATTCATTAAATTAGCGGTAAAATCTACAGTATCAAATAATTTAATAGTTGCGTAATAATCTTCTAAAAAATCTATAACTTTGTTTTGAGTTCCCCCTGTAATTGTCGCTGTAGGATTAACTTTAGATATGAGTGCAACTCTATAACAAGCTTGGTCTACACCAAATTGGTTTGTTGGGCTATATTGAAAATCAAATAAATCTTGACCCGAAATTCCTTGGTAATATTTACCGTACTGGCCCTTATATGAATTTGAAGAATTAGGACCCGAAAGTCTTAAATTAAACTCTTTATTCATTGGGTACGGTTTTAACCCACCATAAGGTTTAAATATATTTGGTGCAACACTAGGTGTTGGTTTTTCATAGATTAGTTTACCTAATTTTGAATTAACATTGATTTTTAAAATACTTGCAATGTCCATAGATTGAACAGGTATGTAAATTCCTTGCCCAACAGGTAAACTTTCTAACGGTGTTATTTCTAATTCTAATGACGTAAATCCTTCAAAGGTTTGTTCTTGAGAACACCCTAAAGCTCGAATGGCCTCCTGACTAATTATTTTCTTAATGTCAGGTTCAATTTTTGTTACTGTTTGTAATAATTTCTTTTTTAGATAATCTAACGTGGATGAACCTGAACCATTTGCCAATCCAATCATATCTAATAATTGATTGAACGAATTTGGTGGCTGTCTTAAATATCTTTTTTGTTGAGTCGCAATTTTATTCAGACCTGATGCGATGTCAGGTATCCCTTGTGATTCAGAATTTCCTGCAGTACTTTTTACTTTTTTTGCAGATTTTGAAACTTCAATAAATGTTTTAATTGAAGTTATATCACTTTTAGCTTCTCCATATCCTTGATTTAAATCTGTTGGCATATTACTTCATTTTGTACGATTCTTCATCGTTTGAAACATCTTTGTCAATCAGATTTTGAATTAAGTCGTCATCCAAATCTGCAAGTGAAAAAGATTCGGTATTGTTATTTGATTTTTCCCAAATACTTGATTGTAGTTTTGATAAACTAATTTTCTTTTCAACGCACTCGTTTACAATTTTTTGTTGTTTTTCAATTACAGGACCAATTGTCATCATATCAGTTGGGTCTTTTAACATAGATAACATTTTATTTTGGATTCTAATTGCAGTTTGTCTTTGTTCTACAAGTTCATTGTAGATTTCCTGCATTAAAGATAAAATAGAATCTTTACTAAAATTAATTTCTTTACGTTGAGGTCTTGGCATATCTATAAATACTTTTTAATCTGTTTTCATTTTAGATTGAATTAAAATATATAGTTTCTTAAATCTTTTAATTGAACTACGTATTTCTTTAGTACTTAAATTTGTCATTTCTCTTAGAGATAATAGAATAACATTTTTATTAAATTTGTTATTATCAGCGCTTGAGAATATCGATTCGTAATTCTCAAATAAATCTATGAGTGCATATCCTAATTTAACCTCATTTTCGTTCAGGTTTTCAACTTCAATAAAATCTCGTAACTCTTTTAAATATTGTGCGATAATGGCAGTCGTATCTACAACTTCTTCATCTATACGATACATCATGTCAGGTCTTTCTTCAATACTTGATGACATGTCTTCGTACGACACTTTTCTATTAATTTCTTTTTGGTCTTTGATGATTTGACCCATCAAATAGTTTTTACATATAGTACCAAAATAAGAGTAAGCTTTCTTTTCTTTAGATGGTTTGAACTTGTCAACCTTTGTCATTAAAAAAGAATGAGTGTCGCAGTGGATTTCGGTAAAATCCATATCTTTTCGATATAGTTTATACCTTCGTATAATCGATGAAATCATCTTATCGAGAGGTCCTCGTAAGTATTCATTATATATTTTGTTCTTTTCTTCTGAAGTTTCGGCTAATAAAAAACTTCTAACCGCGTCCTCTTCCCTAACATCAAAATAATTTACATTTACCGTTTTTCTACCTCTTTTTTTGGATGAAACATCTTCTGTTTTTGCAGATAGAGTTTCTGACATTATACATTTTCTGATTGATATTTTATGTTTCTATCATTTACAAAGAAGTATTCTTTCTTTGCTGTTTGAACCCAAAATTTAACTTCGTCTTCTAACATCTTGTTTTCACCAAACTTATAGTTCCAAAAAATAGACCCTTCTCTCATGTTGGTGTGTTTGTAACCAAGTCTTGGAATTGTCATAATTGAAACTGAATTATATGTTAATCTAAGTAAGAACTCATATACAAATGTTAATTTGATTGATGACTTAAATCCGCCAAAATCTTCAATAACTGATTTTTTAATAACACATCCTGCAGTTTGGAAGTTTTGGTAATCTTGTAAAGTTTCATTTGTCAAGTATCCCATTTCTTGTGTGAAATTAGCTGCAAAAGTTGCTTCATTAGTGAATCCTGCAAACGTACCTTTTTCGTCGGTTTCAACAACTACAGGTAAGAATGCTTGAACATTAGGATATGCCTCAACATACTTCTTGACATTTTTGAACCATATTGATGAATATTCATCATCAAATTCAAATAATGAAATCCAAGTACCTTTAGATTGACTGATACCATAATTTACTTGGTCACAATAACTTGGGTCTTTATCCCACAATAGTTTAGTAACGTTTAAGTCTCCAAAATCGTAAGACGTTAAAAATTCGACCAAAGACTCTTCAGAGCTATGTACAATAACTAACTCTTCAATTCCTACGGTTTGAGTTTTAATTGACGTGATTGCTTTTTCAAAATACTCCTCAAAGTTTCTTGCCTTTGACGATTTAATTGGTAATATTACTGATAGTGATAAATTAGTATTCATATTATTCTTCGGTTTTAGAAATTTGTTCTTCAAATGAATTTGCTCTAGTGGTTAAGTATCCTTCAAACAACGAAGTTACTGTTGAATCAAATTCTTGTTTATTCATATATTGTTCTGCTGTTTTTTTCATGTTTTCGTACAACTCAGGTTTGATATTGTCTTCTAACCAATTTTGAATAAAGTCAGCGATAAAATCTGAAATTAAATTTGGGTCTGTCAACCAAACACCATTATCTTCATTCATCCATTCAGGTTGTAAATAAGGTACTTTACCGATTACAGGTACACCTGACGCCATAGATTCTAATGGGAAGGTACCAAATCCACTTTGTTCGTCCATCCAAACACTAACAAAACATTCACGTAAAGAATTGGCGAATTCTTTTTCAGAAAGACCTCTTAAATCTCTAAATGTGAACCAACGATACTGTGGGAACTTTAAATAAAAAGTTTTAATGATGTTAATGGTATCCTCTTGTTCTTTAGTGTGAACACCAATAATTGGCATTGGGGGTAACTCTTTAGGGTAAAAACTTTCGGTAATCAACGGTTTTAAAATATCAAAACTACTTTGTCTCATGACGGTTTCAATATACTCTTGTTGTTTTTTTGTGGTTGTAATACACTTAAAGAAACCATACTGAGCCCAATTTTGACCAGGTTGTAATGTTTCAACAATGTGGGAATAGTTTTGAGTTAACACAATCTTACCACATGGAAGATTTTTAATTTGTTCCATAATAAATCCAAAGATTTCAGGAATTACAATGAAGTCTTCAGGTGCAATCTCTAAGTTTTGACCTTCAATAGCTCTGTGAGGGATTGACATATATTCTTCATCCATCCATGCAACTACACCTGCATAGTCACTTTTTTCATGTAAGATAATTGGATTAAATCCTGAATCCAATAAAGATTTTGCCATCTGATAGATTAGTCTAACAGACGCTCTGGCATTCCCTTTAGTGTCTTGTACTAAGAAATAAATTCTTGATTTTTTATCTCTTAGATTTTCAATTGATAGTTTTACTTTTTCGTTTAACGATGAGTCCATATTAATAGTGATTTATAAGTTTTTTATTTAATAAGCTGTTAAATGCTAACCTGAAAGGTATACTTGTGTTTGTGCTTGATTTTAATCCTAATTTTTCGTCAATCTCTTCATGTTCAGTTAATACTGTGTCCATTAACATTTTGACCATTTCAAATTTAATTATGTTAATTTTTGTCTCTGATTCTCCCGACATTGTTTCGTCATTTTCAGATTGGACTGACATATCGAGATATTCTTCTACTTTGTCTAAATCGATGTAATAATTTTCTCCTAATACCTTAATCATATAGCTCTGTTATTTTTTTGTTTAAATCTTTGAATGTTGTTATAAAATGCTCGACTTCAATATCTTTGTTGTATATTGTCTCGTATTTTATGATTGTTTTATCTTTTGGATAATCTAATAATAGTTTAGGATTTGCCGTAAGTAAAACGTCTACAGAGTCCCAAAGAGAATTAATTGTTGATTCGCTGTAAAATTTTACAGTTTCTACCAAACAACCGAACTTGGAAATAAAAAATAATGAAGCTGGTTTTGATTTACCCATTTCATCGGACACAATTAAAATATCATGATTGTCCCTCATATCCAAATAAAAATTATTGAGGTCCATCATACTTGACGTTTCAACCGAACCTGCATGACCAAAGATTTCCATGGTGTGCTCTTTGTATAAAAAATCATACAATTCGTCATCATCTTTAAATTTAAGATGAGACCTAATATCTAATGACGTTAAATCAGAAATCACTTCATACTCTGATTTTTCCTCATCTTCTTTAAAAGGATTTTCTAAATACCATTTTTCGTATTCTTGTTGAATCTTCTTCAACGTATCCCTTAACACACCATTTAATTCTATTCCAATTCTCATTCTAATTCGTTATCGTATTTTTGTAATATTTTAGTAATTAAAGGATTTCTAACAATATCTTTTTTGTCTTTAAATTCAAAAGTTGAGATTACACTAGAATCTCTAAATTTTTCAATCGCATCCCACAATCCGCTATGCGTTTTATTTTTATATCTGTCTGATTGCTCAACGTCTCCTGAAATGAAAAATTTACTATTAAAACCAATTCTTGTCAATAGAAGTTTCATTTGACTTGGTGTTGCATTTTGACCTTCTTCAAAAATTAAAATTGAGTTGTCAATATTCATACCTCTCATAAATGCCAACGCAAATACTTCAATAATTTCCAACTCTTTTAATTTTTCTCTCGCCTCTTTACCAATAATTTTATTTAAAAGGTAGTAAGATGGAAAAATATAAGGGTCAAGTTTTTCTTCTACATTACCTGGTAAACTACCCAATTTCTCTTCCGCTTCAACTGCTGGTCTAACAATTATTATTTTTTCATAAGGTGTACTTGGGTCTGCTAACAAATCGATTGCCGCCTTCATTGTAATATAACTTTTACCTACACCTGCGGGTCCTGAACAAACAGTTACTTCACTTGAAGTTAGAACATCGTAATAATTTTTTTGAGTTTGAGTTAAAAATTTTTCTTTAGTTTTTTTCTTAATTATTGAACAAATAATTTCTTTTTTAGTTCTAACTTGTCTCTCCTCGTTTAAAGATGGAGTTGGTGTTGGGGTTTTTCTCGTCGATTTTGCCATTATGTTTTTTTAAATTTATTTATATTCAATATATTCTTTTTGTTCTCTAATTTCTGAGTCTGTCAACTCATTTATTTTATTTTTTAATGAAAATCTTTCATCGTTGGTATAATAAACTTTTCGAGCTAACTCAACAAATGATTTATCAAATACATTTTTTGACTCGTACACTCTAAGTTCATCTTCAACCTCCCATAAATTAGTATTAACATTTACTAAATCATGATATAATTTTGATATTTCAGAGTCGTTCAAATAATATGATGACATATTATATAGTAATTCAAATTCTTTATTAATGAACGATAGTTTTTCTTCATTAAAAATTTTTATTTTTTTTACGTGAAGAATTGATAACTTATCAAGTAATTCACCAACACTAACTGGTATTGATATCATTGGTTCATAGGTCTACGGTTTACGGTTTTACCACCATCGGGACTCTCATAAATCCAAACTGTATTTTGTTCTTTTTCAATTACTTTAGTACTAATCCAATTATATGTTTTTTGTAGTCCAACTAATAATGGTTGATTAACTTCCCAACCAATTTTTTCACGATATAATGCGTTATCTGAATTTCTACCTTTAACACCTAATGGGCATTTGAAACCATATTTTTTAACAAATTCATCACCCTCAATATTTTCAATAATTAAATTTTTACCTGAAATACTAATAGCCATTTCAGCTAACTGATTAATGGTGACCATTTCCTCAGAACCAATATTAACAGGCCCAGTAAAATCACTTTTCATTAATCTCAATACTGCCTCAACACATTCATCAACATATAAGAATGAACGAGTTTGTAGACCATTACCCCAAACTTCGATAACATCACCTTCTTTTGCCTCAGCGACTTTTCTACACATCGCAGCTGGTGATTTTTCTCTACCACCTGTCCACGTACCTTGTGGTCCAAAGATGTTGTGGAATCTTGCAATTCTAACATTTAAACCATAGTTTCTGTTGTACGCTAAAAATACTCTTTCTGAAAACAATTTTTCCCATCCGTATTCTGAGTCAGGG
>Ga0315903_10011604_pt1 | contig 10365 bp, 18 predicted proteins | sample LakEriMetagenome_7_FD_203524 | JGI IMG/M metagenome (GOLD analysis project Ga0315903, IMG submission 203524) | Freshwater fungal communities from buoy surface, Lake Erie, Ohio, United States - Buoy 2 MA119 | ecosystem: Environmental > Aquatic > Freshwater > Lake | place: USA: Lake Erie, Ohio... | reverse complement strand
GTTCTGCGTAGGCTGCACAGGCCAGCGCTGAAGCAATAACGCGATCATCTTTTCCCCTTCCATACGCTGCAATCGTCCCTTGGTCACGTACTATACCTTTCATCTCATCTAGTAAATCTATGCCATACACGTTACACATACCACGCTCAAAGTAATCCTTGAAGTAATTGAGCATCCGTTCTTTGCTGGAATGAGTGGTAACCCACCCAATGCTGTTGGATACGCCGCCAAAGTTGTCATTACGCCGCCAGAGGTAGTGCTGCATATTGGCTAGTACGTTGTATAGGCTGGCAGCATCAGAGCCTCCCATAGCGGTTGCCTGCCGTTTAAGGTTACGCATCTCGTTAATGACTGCCTGCCCCGGCCCGTTGACCTCAAGGTTTAGGGTTGAGTTCTTATATGCGCCTGCCAAGTAGCAAATAATCCAAGCAAACTGGTAGGTATTGAGTTCGGATGAGCAAAATTCAGCCACCTGATCCAGCCCATCGGCATAACAGCGGTAAACCTGTATGCAAAAGCGGTCTGCCCAATCGGATGAACCGTAGGCAGGGTCAGCACCAATCACGTAGTAGGCTGAGTCGATGGGTTCTTCCCAAATTGTCATCGTTGCAAGCCGTGCGGTAGACTGTAGTAACTCAGTATCCTGAAAGTTTGCCCCCATAGAGAAACGGTAATAGTTAGCGTCTATGGATTTGGCTACTTTCATAGCATCAGTACATCTGCTGGTAGAAAAGAACGATGAGCCTGTCATCACAAAGGCGTAGTCCTCTGTGGGAGGAAACTCTTGGTACATCAAGCCTTCGTCTTTCAGTCCTTCGTGCAGTTTCCATCGCCACCAAGCCATCTGGCGGCTATTGATCTCGTAGTTGTAGACTTTTTTTATCTCTCGCGTCCATTCTTTTTCTTCTGCGGAGAGTTTTCCGTCCCAATAGACGCGGTATACATCTGAGTTTGCGTCAGCAGCATAGAGTTGATTGCGCCACCAGCCACAGAATATGGCCTTTTGGGTACGCGCTCTCTTGGCTGTTACCCACATGTCATGGAACATATTGAACCCACGGGCGGTGGACTCGAACATATAGTATCTGAGGGGGTTTGTTTCTGCGAGGGAGGCGAGAAGAGAGGCGAGTCCTTCTTCGTCACCCCAAGAAGAAGTCTCAGTGCCGTGCAAGAAAGTGATACCTTTACCGCGTCCCAGTGTGCCTTTTGATCTTGTGCCTGCGACTTGGTAGAACATCCTTGATCGGTTTTTGAGAACCATCTGGTTTCTGTTGTGGGACATGAGAGGAATCTTGTATTCCTTTGGTAGTCCGTCCATGTACATCTGTAGGGTGCTTCTAAACTGTTCACGGTTTTCCTCCGTATCGGTTGTAAGCGTTCCTTGCATACCGGGGTTTAGGAAGTGCCAATACAAATCCATAGCAAGGCTGATAGTGGTTATCCCTAACTGCCTGCCTTTAAGAACAATAAAGAAGTGAATGCCTTCTTCTAAGCCTTTTGCTACCTCATCAATCACATAGGTCTGCGTACCTAATAGGGTTTCCCCCAAGGTAATCATGCCTTGCTCTTTAGATTCAATCTTTAGGTTGCGGCAAAACTGGTAAAACTTCTTGGTATCAAACTTCATGCGCTGATTCTGTCTGGGTATTGATGAGAGAAACGATCATCTTTAACAAACACGCATACAAAGTCATGCCATGGTGGTTCTACGTCTGTATAGCATTCTATCAATGCCACCCTATAGCCTTCACGGTTAGCCCAGTTCATCAATGCCTTGGCTGCGTCTAGTCTAAATCTCCAACAGTCTACCGGATACGGATGATGATCTCCGCTTGATGGTACGTTTAGGTAAATCAAACCATCTGGCTTAGTAACTCTGACCATCTCCAAAAAGGTTAGCCAAAAAAACTCAGAGTGTTCTAGGCATGATGAGGACATTAAAATGTCTACAGAGTCAGACTCAAGTGGAAACTGGTATGGGTCATCTAAGACAATATCTACGTTGTTAGCCTTTTGAAAGTCAACGCCAAAGTATTTAAATCTTTCAGGCGTAATAGTCTTTAGACTACCGTTTACGTCTTGGCTACCAATATCAATAACCAAACCAGATTCTTTATGCTTTGCGTAGGTGTCAAAAAACCGCCTAGCATTGGTTATTGCAGATTCGTGCATTAGGCTCTCGACAGTATGGTTAGCCCGTGGCAGTTACGGTAGCGCTCATGCAGTATCCAGTCTTTGTGTTCCTCTAAAAACTCCTCTATGGCAGGCCAAAGACCGCGATCAGGTGAGCCATCATCAACTTCGTTTTTAAATCCCCAAGGGGCATCGGTGTCGTGCATGATGATGTACTGTTTGGCTTTGGAGTGGTGTAACTCCAACTCCACCTTTAACTGCCCATAGGTATGCAGGGTGTCGATAAACAAAAGGTCACAGGTGGGTATATCAACGTGCCGGGAGTCTGCCTGCTTAAACTCAATGCTGATCTCAGACAGTTTGCACAGTTCCTCTAACTTCGGGTTTTGGCAAGCGTTAATATCTAAGTAGAGCATCCACTTGCCTTTGTAGGGGCTGGCCTCTAAACCAGCAGCCAAAGCGTAGGCAGAGCATCCACCTCTTACCCCCATCTCGACTACAGAGGCACACTCACGGGCAAAGTCTCTAAGGGTGGTGAAGTGTTCCCACATATCGGTACACATGGGAGCAATCTGAGGGAGAACCTTATTTAAGTTTGACAATTTTTAGATACTCCTGACCCCAAGGGTGGTTAACCATTAGTTTATACGTTTCAGCGTGTATACCACAATAAGGATAGTCTCCATTAGGTTTAGAGTTTTCCTTATGGCTTTTCATGCAGCGCCAAAAGTAATCCTTATCCAGATTAGACGCTTGCTTAAACCAAGCCTGCGCCGTTTTCTTTACATCAAACCCCCGCACAGTCATTACTGCTGTCTTTCTTTAACTCATCGATCTGGGCTTGCAGGTCTGTAGTTAGCCTACTAGCCTCGGTATGCACCCTCATTAGTTCGGCAAAGAGTTCAGCATGGCTCATCTTGTAGACACGGGCTATGTAGTCATGCCGTGCATCATCGGGTGCCACATTGGTAGGTACGGTCATCTATCTTCTCCCATCACAATGCCAAGCACGTAGCCACAGACAAGGCCAACGGCAAAGGCAAACAACACCTTACTCACTCTTCTTCCACCACAGGGATGTCTCTCCACTCGCCCTTGATCATCTGCGCTGGCCCCATCCTGACGTTGACCGCATTACTCCACCACTGCTGAAGCACATATTCCTCCAACACCTTCACGATCCTTAACTTAGCCGTAGGTTCTAATTGGTCTGTAAGTGCCATTATTCAATCCTCCATATCCGTATGCCATCGCCCTCTTTGCGGCAAACAAAGCGTCTACCCAAAGACTTCCCATTCCTCAGATTCATATTCGATAAAGACTGCATCTTCATGCCGGTAACCAAAAAACTCTCCCCCACCTGCAACTGAGCATACGGATACGAATACCTCTTTCTCGGCTGCGGTATCGGTACGTTCTTTTCTATCTGATACATCTGTTCCATACATCCTCCTTAAACGATATGGACAGATATTAGCATAAATGGTGGGTGCGGCTGTGTACAACAACCGATCTCAGCGTTGCCAGACAGATTGTTACCGCACCCGTAGCCATTATAGGAAAACCTGATTTTTCCTTGGGGCGGGGAGGGTTATGGGGCACGCAAAAGCGAAGGCCATGTCCCAATCGAAGGGCAAAAAATACCGTCTCATTTGATTGCGAGAGAATCAATAAAACGATCTGTGCGGGGTTCGGATTGATCGGTTGATACCTAACCATAGGCGAGTGGCCCAAAGCCCCTTCTATGCCCCTTATATTGAATCTGCCGTGGGCACGCGATAAGACAATCAATCCATCTCTCACCGTCCCATTATTCCTATATATAAATATATAAGAACACCTGTATAGTAAAAGACTATTGTATACGTAAAACCTATTAAAAAAAATATAGATTCATATAGGGCACTAAACGCGATAACGTGCTATCTTATAAATTCCTAAATCAATCTATAAGGGGTTCACTATGAAAACAATCAACACTCAAAACTACACCATCGAATTAAACGGGGATTCCGTGTACTTCGAGCATGACCGCCTGGGCGATGAAAAAGCCGCCCGTCTGCGTTTTGAATTACGCAGGTTAGTCGACTGTTCAGGGGTTTCGATCATTCCCCGCGAAGTAATCGAAGCACTTGAAGCAGAGGGTTATCTCTGCCGGTTCGATGAATCGCCATTTTCCCTCAATCTATCTTAATCGGCTGCCGACTAAGTTTTATCGCCGGGGTAACTCCCCGGCATTTCCTAATCAATCATTAAGGGGCTAATCATGGATATCGCACAAGTAATCACGGATCGAATCATTGCGGAATTGGAGCAAGGGGCCGCGCCATGGGTTAAACCATGGAAAAGCGTGCGTAACGGCAACGCCAACGGGCAACCATATAACCCAGCATCAGGCACGATCTACCGGGGCGCGAATTGGACATATCTCACAATCATGGGCGCGACATTCTCTAGCAATGCATGGGTTACTTTTAAGCAGGCGCAGGCATTGGGCGGCATGGTTAAAACCGGGGAAAAGGGCACGCCTATCGTGTTCTGGAAACCGTTAGCCGTTAAAGACAAGGCCAACCCGAATCAAGTGAATCACGTGCCAATGTTAAAACATTATTACGTGTTCAATGTAGAGCAATGCGAAGATCTAGCCCTACCGGTACGCGAATCACTTGCACCTGAAACGTGGGAACCATGCGACAAGGCCCAATCACTGACGGATTCCCTTGCACTCGCTGGCGGCCTACACCATGGCGGCAATGAGGCATTTTTCCGGCCTAGTAATGATTCTATTCACATGCCCGAAAAGGGGCAATTTAGGGATCGGGAATCCTATTACGCGACTCTATTGCATGAAACCATTCACGCGACAGGCCATGAGTCACGTCTTAAACGTCTAACCCCGGCCCGGTTCGGTTCGGAGAATTACGCCTACGAGGAATTAGTTGCGGAATTGGGCGCCGCTATGCTTTGCGCTCATTGCGGATTAGACGGTGACCTACGCCATGCGGATTACATTGCGTCATGGCTCAAGGCCCTAAAAGATGACAAGAAATTCATTATTAGTGCGGCAGGTAAAGCACAGTCCGCTATGGATTACTTAGTCAAGGGTAAGCAGGCAGAGTCAATCGAGGAAATGCCCCTTGCGGCCTAGTTTCCGGCCTTTTGTCCCTTGCCCTACGGGGTAGGGGATAACGGGCCGGGAATTACCCCGGCATATCCTAAAAAGGGGTTTTATATGGAAAAGTGCAATGGTTGGACTAATTACGCCACTTGGCGCGTTAACTTGGAAGTTTTCGATCAACTGGGCTTGGGCGATTTCTGGGGATATGCGGACGCTATCCCTGAAAATGTAAACGTTTACGATTTGTCGATTCAATTAAAAGACTATGCCGATGATTTGATCGTTGAAAATAGCGCGGACGGATTAGCACGTGACTATGCACGTGCATTTTTGAATGACGTTAACTGGTATGAGATTGCTAGCGCCATGGTAAAAAATGAAATGGTGCAATCATGAGAAAACGCGTTACTAGATCTAATCCGGGCCGGAAAACCGGCATTAGGGCATGCGGCAAGACGTTTTATCTTCACTTGCCGTATTCAATAGGCCAATCGTTTAGCATAGGGAATGTGACGTTTCACAATGCCGGAAACGGTACTTATACCCCGGATCGGCCTATACCTGAATCTTGGACTGTTACCCTATGAGTGAATCATTGATTGCCACTGTAACGGTTCCGGTCCTATGGGCCGGGGTTTATTGGCTTTTTATGATTGATTAGCGGCCCTCTACGGCCTTATCTCACCCCGGCATAGGCTCACCCCTTGCCGGGGTTTTTTAACGCCTAGAATCGCCGATTTAGCCCGTCACCATTTTCGATACTCTAAAACTTATTTTTGGCTGGTAGGGACAACGGTATCAACTGCTTCCCCTTGGAACAATCAAAAACAATTCAATCGAAATCAGTAAATCCGGCATCTTTCGATTTGATTCAATCGATTTGGGTCAGTTCAATTCAAAGCAATCAATTCATCCGCCTGCTGATCCGTTGCACAGCGGCGGTGCGAGTCCCAAAGTTATCCACAGGCCCATGCCAACCTATAGGCTATATGTTTTGTTATCTAGGTAAGGGCGTATATTATACGTCCTATATTTATAATATATGTCCTATAGTATACGCCCGTAATAAGTACATATATGCTATATCCCAACCAAGTTATCCACAACTTATCCACAGGGTTATCCACAGATATAGATTAGGGAAAGTACTTACTAAATTACTTGACACGGGTACGAAATAGGTATACGGTTCATACTGTGTAGACGTTTACACATACCTAATCAATGGAGGATGATATGAACATTCAACGTGAATACACGATTCAAGAGGCGATGGAAGTCGCATTAAACAGTTTAGTATTGGAGCGTCAATTGGCTGAGAGGTTGTATCGCATCAGACAAGAGGCTAACGAGGTAGCAGACCTACTAACAAAGGCTAAGGAACGCAGGCTACAGTTAGACCAAGAAGCAAGACTAGACTAATCAATCAGGGGGCTGATATGAAAGACATTGATCCAATGTTGTTTGACGTTGGCAGTCATGTAGTGCAGATGAACAAGTTAATGACTGACCTGAACCGTCTTTGCCGCAATGCCTATAAACCCAACTGGGAGGACATTGACGGGGTTGCCACTGAGTTACGGCACCACTGCTCAATGATCCAGCGCATCGTAGATGAGGTGGCCCGATGAACCAAATGGATTGGTGGATAAGATCAGGGCAGGCCGCAGAGACAGCGCAAGAACTGGCGTGGTTTGTGGTGCTAGTCTTTGTCCTGATAGGCTTTCTGGCTTGGAGGGACAAATGATCAAGATTCGCTGTTGGGCACTGCAAGACAAGCGTGGCAGGTTCGTTCAACGTCCTGACCTCTTGCACTACCAGTTTGTCATACCATTCAAAACCATGACTTTTAGGACTAGGAAAGATGCTCAGACCTTTTTGGATACCGATGCTTACTGGTTTGCCAAGGCCAAGCCAGTGCGGGTAATCATCAGGGTAGAGGAGTCGCTATGAATTGGCTCATAGAGTTATTCATGCTGCTGGCTGTCGTGGTAGCCATTGGCATTTACATTGGATATGGAGATGACCGATGACTGACCGTGAACTGATGCAGAGGGCGTTGGACGCGTTGGATACTTTGGTTCCGCAGCGTGGAGGTGACATTTACAGCGCAGCGGCACAAGCCCTGCGTGACCGATTAGCACAACCTAATCGTAATTGGGTTGGGCTGACGGAAGATGAGGCGATAGAACTTTTGCCTGTTGGGGATTGGGAGATTGAATCCACTTTGGATTTTGCCAAAGCCATCGAAGCCAAACTAAAGGAGAAGAACACGTGACTCCTATCGTAATCGCAACGAAGGGCAGCAAGAGCATCAACGTACTCCTAGAATCAATCTGGATGTACGTGCCAAGGGAAGTAACCACTTACGTGTACGGTAAGTGGGACTCCATAGATATGCAGGATTGGGTGCATTACTTAGGGGAAAACGATAAGACTAATTTCGGAGATTCGTTCAACCATGCCATAACCCAAGCGTTCTTAGATGGGCATGAGACTGTAATCATGGCTAACGATGACGTTGTACTTGATCCCAATAGTTACTGGCTGCTTTGCCATGATCGGGTGTTACTCAAGCAGCAGGGGCATAGGGTGGGCTTTGTCTCTGCCCGGAGCAACATGGCTACCATGCCGCAGAACATCCGCGCCAAGGCCGATAATGACACTTGGGCAGGCATGAAGTGGGCTAGTGAGGATACCATTGCACAGGTGGAATGGACTGCGCCACTCTTTGCCAGTGTCGATAAGGAGGGCTGGCCCGGATTCCCGCCAATCAACTTCTACTCAGACAACGTGGCCTGCCACGATATGTCAGACGATGGCTATAAGCACTTCCTATCCCGTGCTTACGTTCATCACGTAGGCAGCAGTACGATAGGCCGTGGGCATGGCACAGACAGTAAAAACACCATGGAAGCAGAAGATTGGCTTAAACTTAATAGACCACTCTTGCATAAACGATATTTCTGTAGTAACGTGTAACTTCGCTAACTTAATTTGGGGGCTGATATGGCATTAAGCGAAAAAGACCTTGCCATTCGTGACAAGGCAATCTGGTCATCTGATGCGGGGATGATCGCTGAAGGTAAGGGCGGTGAAGTCTACCTGCAAAAGACGGGGCAAAAAGACGCTCCTGATCTCTCAAACGTAGAACCCGTACAGATGGGCTTGCTTATGCAAGAACCTATTATGCGTATTGCAGCAGGCAGGTGGGGCTGGGAGTTCAAAGACGCAGACTACACTTTGCGTCACCCGAAGCATGACTGGCTAGCTTCTCACTTCGATTACATCTCTGCCGATGGTAAGACTCTGTTTGAGGTCAAGAACCTTGGCGTACACCAGCGAAAAAAATACGGAGATGACGGCACGGAGATGGTTTCCCAGAAGTACCGCGCACAGTGTTTGCACGAGCAGATTGTGCATGAGGGGGTGCAGAACATCGTGTTAGTAGTTCTGTTTGGTGGTCAGGAGTTATGCCACTTCCCGCAAAACTTTACACAGTTGGAAGCCGAGGCTCACATCAGGGCTATGGCTGAGTTTTGGGCGCAGGTGCAGACTAAGAACTGGAACCCAGTGACGATGGCTGACGCAACCAAAGACCTATACAAGGTTGACGATGGCTCAGACATGGTGGCTAACGCTGCGCTTGAGTTAGCCTGCCAGCAATTGCAGGCAATCAAGGGCAAGATGAAAGAGTATGAGGAAGCCGAGGAAGGGTTAAAGCAGATGATCCAAGCGGCGATGCAATCGAAGGCCACACTCAAGGCTTTCGATGGCTCAATCCTTGCCACTTGGAAGTCTAGTAAGCCAAGCAAGCGTTTCTCTGCTGATCTTTTGAAACAGGCGTTGCCTGAGACTTATGAGAAGTTTGTAGTCGAACAACCCGGCTCACGCCGATTCTTAATTAAGTAAGGGGCTAATATGAAATCAGCAAAGGAAGATTCATTACTGCGTTTGCAGTTGTTTGCAGACAGTCGTGAACTGAGTAAATTGTTAAGTGATCTTAGCGAAAATGCAACTGACCCTAAAACACAATATCTTGCAAAAGAGGCGGCAGATCATATCAAGGGTTTGTACAACTGTGCCGTTAAATTATCGACACAGGTAAAACAACTAAGACGGACAATTGAACATTATAGGGAAGGGGCATCTAATGAGTAACGTAATTAGTATGCCAAAGGGTGAAGTCGCTGTTATTGATCCAGCGATCATTGAATCAATTGTCACAAAAGGGGACTTGTCGGGGCTAAACCAAGTTCAGAAGGTTCAATACTACAACTACCGTTGTAAACAGATTGGCCTTGATCCAAGCGCCAAACCGTTTGACCTGCTGAACCTTAGCGGAAAGCAGGTGCTATATGCCAATTCAGGAGCCACACAACAACTCTGTAACCTCCACAAACTGTCAACTCAGATTACAAATAAAGAACGGGTCGATGATATTTACGTTGTCTCAGTCAGAGTTACCGGGGCTGATGGACGCTCTAGCGAAAATCAAGGGGCTGTTAGCATTGGAAACCTCAAGGGAGATGCACTTGCTAACGCAGTGCTTAAATGCACTACCAAAGCAATACGCCGATCAGTGCTTGCTCATTGCGGACTTGGGATGCTGGACGAAACCGAAGTCGAAACAATCCCTAATGCCCGTAAGGAAAATATCGTAATCCCGCAGGCAGAGCCAATGCCTACGGTTATCGAAGAGCCACAGGGTGATTGGGCTTTACTGCTACCCGGATCAGATGATCCGTACTCCTACCATCAAAACGAGGATGATTATCTAGCCGCCTTTGAGAAGATGGGCATTAAGATTTTGGACTCCAAAAAACTATCTGGTGAGGAGAAGGTGCAGAAGATCAGTGACCTTATCTCTGCTAACGAAGCCACTCAGAGCCTTTTGAAGAGTGTACACGTAGAGATTGCAGACCGGATCACGGCGGGTTTACTTAAGGCAGCGAGTGACGCACTCCCAAAGTAATTAGGCCAATCTTGGAGCAGGTAGCAAGTAACACAAAGCGCACACAAAACGGAGAGATTTTGAATTATTTAAGCAAGGGTAATAGCCTAACCGCAATGAACGCTTTGAGTTTATTTGGCTGTGCAAGGTTGGCAGCAAG
>Ga0315903_10011597_pt1 | contig 10368 bp, 9 predicted proteins | sample LakEriMetagenome_7_FD_203524 | JGI IMG/M metagenome (GOLD analysis project Ga0315903, IMG submission 203524) | Freshwater fungal communities from buoy surface, Lake Erie, Ohio, United States - Buoy 2 MA119 | ecosystem: Environmental > Aquatic > Freshwater > Lake | place: USA: Lake Erie, Ohio... | reverse complement strand
AGTTTTTCCACCGCACGCACATCGCGTTTGTTGGGGATGAACATGATGATGTGGTCATCGGCCTCTATCAGGGTGTCGTGGTGAGGCATCAGCACCTCGGATTGATGGCCCTGGCCACGTACGATAGCGCCCATGCTCACCCCTTGGGGCAGTTTGATTTGTTCTACACGGCGCCCCACCAATTTCGACGTCTTGTGGTCACCTCGTGCAATGCCCTCCAGCGCCTCGGCTGCGCCACGGCGCAGGCTGTGTACCGCGGCCACATCGCCACGACGCAGGTGCGCCAACAACTCGCCAATCACGGTTTGCGCAGGTGAGATCGCGATGTCAATTGTGCTGCCTTGCATCATGTCGGCATATGCACGGCGGTTAATCAGGGCCATGACGCGCCGCGCGCCCATGCGTTTGGCCAGCATGGCGGACATGATGTTGTCCTCGTCGTCGCTGGTCAGCGACAGAAACAAATCCATCTCGTTCACACTCTCTTCGTGCAGCAGGTCTTCATCGGCACCGTCGCCATTCAGAATTAAGGTGCTGGAAGGCAACTGACTGGCCAAATATGCGCAGCGATTTTTATCGCGTTCGATCAGCTTCACATCGTATTGGTCCGCCAGAATGCGTGCCAAACGTAAGCCCACCTTGCCGCCACCGGCCAGCATCAGGCGCCTTACAGGTTGGTCAGTTTTGTGGATGCCGGCCAACACGGAGGTAATTTTGCGGGTGTCTGCCAACACAAACACCTCGTCGCCCGGCAATATGCGGGTCTCGGGCAAGGCGTCCACCTGCGTGTCTTGCCGGTACACGGCCACCACGCGCATCTCGGCATCCGGCAGTCGGTCGCGAAACTCGGCAATGGTGTGGTTTACCAGCAGGCTGTCGGCGGCCGCACGCACCACGATCAGGCTGACGCGGCCGTCGGCAAATTCAAGTACTTGCAAGGCCTCGGGGTACTGGATGAGCTGCTCTATATAGCGCATGACCGACTCTTCAGGACAGATCACATGGTTAACCGCAAACCCCGACTTGCCCAATAATTCATCGCCCTCGTTGAACTCGGGCGAGCGCAGGCGGGCGATGGTGGTGGGCACGCTGAATACGTCGTGGGCGATCTTGCAGAACACCAAGTTTGACTCATCGGCCGCAGCGCAGCCAATGACCATGTCTGCGTCTTGGGCCCCGGCTTCGCGCAGAACAGAGGGCTGAATGCCGTTGCCTACAACGCCGCGCAGGTCCAATCGCTCTTCGAGGAGCCTGAGGCGCGCCGGATCCTGGTCGATGACGGTGATGTCATTTTGCTCGGAAACAAGGCTTTCAGCGACACTTTCGCCTACACGGCCAGCGCCCAAGATAATGATGTTCATGGGGTCAAATGATACGCAAAGTTCAACTTTGCTCGGCTATGCGCTCGAGTTTCTTACTTAATACCCATGACAGCGCGAGGAAAACAATCAGCATGACCATGCCGATACCAGAGAAAGCATCGTTTAACAGCTTTTCCGAAATTTGGCCAAACGCATGGCCAGCTGCAAGAACGACACCTGACCAAATTCCAGCTGCAACGAAATTGAAGACCAGAAATGTCGGCCAAGATAGACGTGACATTCCGAAGGCAAATCCAGCAACACCGCGAATTCCGTGAGGGTAGCGATGCAACAGAATGAGCCATACATAGTAGCGATCTACCAACCGCACAACTATCTGAATACTGCGTAGAAGCCTTGGGAAAGGTGAAAGCCATTGTGTACCGAAATAGCGTCCTATTCCAAAGCGGATCGTATCCCCCAAAAAACTGCCGGCCCAGACCACTGGAATGAGGGTGCCAAGATTAAGAGCCTCTGTACTGGAGGCATAACCGGCAAACAGAGTTAGCAGCAGGCTGTGCGACGCAGCGAAAGCGAAGATCAGTCCGTAGGCCTCATCACCGTGGAGGCGCAACAATTCAAGGAACGAAGCTAAATCGGTTGGGAAAATCAATTATGAACCAGGCAAAAAACCCATGATATCAAACTGCCCATTCTGTGCCATTTCATTATTGGGTAAAGGCTGACAAAGTTTACGGAGACTAATTCTCAAAAATGTGCATTGGTATTCAAGAAGCGTTTGAACTGTTCATTGGCTAAATGCGAATGCTTCAAACCCAAGCTTGCAGCACGTAGTCGTAGGCCGCTTGGCCATTGGTCATGTCAACCCGCTGCAATTTGATTTTCAAATCGCTTCCTTGCTTTACCAAGGTGTGGCGGTAGCTCCCAGCAAAATGGCGAATGTCATCGCGGCGCATTTCCATCATTTGAAAGCGGGCGTAAACCTCTACGGTGGTGGCGCTGGCCGCTTCAATGACAATGTTACCCACCATGTGATTGGTTGCCCAATGTGCGGCTTGTGACCACGCATTGGGATGAAGCAGCCGACTCATGCGAACCTCCATCAACAATTTATCTTCTGCAAAAATGGAAGGTTCACGTCGCCAGTCGGTTTGTGTGGGCGTGGAAGGCATCCAGTAAACGCCATCGTCACTGAATAATTTGCCAAATTCACCCCAAGCTTTGTTGTCCAGCAACGCAGCTTGATGGAACAGCAGCTCCTCCACTTGACGTTGCAAGGCGGGATCCACCTTGATGGCCTTGGGAATGTAGCCTTGGCTGGGCTGGCGGCCTCGGCCCATGTGATCGGGTTCGATGGAGTCTGCGCCCGACATCGATTGGATGGCTTCAATCACGACACCTGTGCCGAGTGCTTCTTTAAGTTCATTGGTTTTCATGAGGGCTGACTCCTGTTCAGGCTTTTGCTGAGGGTTGGATGGCGGTGCGAATATACGATTCCCAAGCCTTGAACTGATTGCGCATCACCACTTCGCTGGTGCCATTGTTGGAATACAGAACGCCATCTTTTTCAGTATCACCACCATAGTTGCGGTGAAAGCTGACCCATTCGCCGCCTTTGGATTGCAGCCCCTGTTGACCTTTGGTCCAGTTTTCCAAATCATCTGCATTGATCATGGTGGCAGGCGAATTCACTAAATTGAAATACCACAGTGATCGTTCGTAGATGGCTTCAGGCACCCCTTTGAGGCGGAAATGCCAAATTTCAGAGAGCGTTTTATTAGGCGCCATAGGACGCAAGCATCTCAGTTGTTGCAATGGCGATTGAACAGACAGGTAAGGATAGATGAGCACGTGGTGAATGCTTCGTGCCAAATACTCTTCACCTTTTTCTTCGCCATAGGCTTTTTTGATCAAGGCTTCATATTCCACAGTGTCTGGGTCGGTAGGGCGCAGGCCCATGTAGGCTTTCAAAATACCGTGACCATATTTGAAGTTGACGGTTTGAACCGAGTCCCATTGATCAAAGCTGGAAGCAAAAGTGGACAGGTAATGGAAAAACAAAGGCGCCTCGCCTTTTTCTTTCTTCAGACGTTGCTCCACTTTGCGCGCAGACACGCCAGTAGATTGGTGTGTGACTGAGGGGTGAAGTGCGTCCAGCTGGTTCTCCATGAAAAACTTCCAATTGGAATGCTGCACGACGCGATGACAGACAGGCACGGCCTCGACTTCTCCTAAGGGGGAGCGGTCACACATGTCATCAAAGGCCACTTTGGCTTCGCCCAAGAATTCAACCAGCCCAGGCCCCTCTTTGGACAAGCTGGCAAACACAAAGCCTCTGTAACTTTCGACGCGGGCTGCAGCAACCATGCTGCAATCTGGATTGTCGGGTGTCATGCGTGTGCCGTCGTAGCCTTTGACCAAGGGAATGGCCTTGACTTTGCCATTCAAGTGGAAGCTCCATGCATGGTAGGAGCACACAAAGCCTTTCCCTGTATTGCCGCTTTGGTTGCCGCACAGCTCAACACCGCGATGGGGGCAGCGGTTGTAAAGAACTTTCACGCTCTTGTCGACGTCTCTGACCATCACCATCGGTTGCCGACCAATTTGCATGGTGAAATAGTCGCCAACTTCTTTCACTTGAGAATCATGGCCGCAATAGACCCAAGCCTTTTCAAAGATATGTTCCATTTCAAGATCAAACAATTGTTGATCGGTGTAGACGCTCTTGTGAACGCGGTCTGGTTGAACCAGATGGTCTAAATCTATCGATTGCATGAAAACTCCATTTCGGCGCTTGAGATGAACACGAAACCATAACTTAACCGAGGTCAAGCAATAGATCTACAACAATTCATGCTTTTTCCATTACCATAGGTTATGGATTACAGAAAAGTTCAGCTCTTTCTAGCGGCCGCACGGTACGGTAATCTCACCGAAGCGGCTGCTTCGATGGAAATTTCTCAGCCCGCCTTGTCCAAAAGCATCAAAGCCTTGGAGAAAACCTTGGGCGTTCGGCTTCTGGAGCGTGGTCGATTCGGAGTCAGTCTCACGCCTTTTGGTCAGGCACTCATGGAGCATGGTCGCGTGATCGAGGCGGAAATGCGCAACGCCGTGGGTGAAATCCAATCGATGCGTGGCGCGCAACGGGGCCACGTGATGATCGGTTGCGGCCCCACAGAAGCAACTCGCCTTTTGCCATTAGCGCTCAAGGTATTGGCCGTGCAAAACCCAGAGGTCCATGTGACGGTGCTGTATGGTTTGAATGAGGCCCTGATGCCCTGGGTGAAGCAGGGTGAGGTTGACTTTGCATTGTCTTCGGTACCTGCCAGATCAACAGATGCCGAGTTGGCCCATGACTACCTTTTAACAGAGGGTGCCACCGTGGTGGCCCGCTCAGACCATCCCTTGGCAAAACACAAAGTGGTCAACCCCAGCATGTTGGTGAAGTTTCCATGGATTTTGCCTAGACAGAGGGAGTTAGAGCGACTTGCGTTTGATGATTATTTTGCCTCTCACGATTTGGAGCCGCCCGTGGCCCAAGTTGAAACCACCTCCACAGTGCTGATGAAGTCCATGGTGATGCAGAGTGATGCCTTGACCTTTATTCCCAAGGAATTAATTTATTGGGAGGTCAGAGCAGGGCAATTGAAAGCACTTGAGGCCACAGGCAATCAGTGGGAAAGGCGGGTGGGCATCACCCGTCGTCGAAAAGGGACGCTCAGTCCCGCCAGTAAATTATTGATGCAAGCCGTGAAGTCTGTCGCTCAAGATTTTTAAAATCAAACGCCCAAATAGCGCGTCCACAATTGCCGGTCTTCTCGCAGCGCGTCAGAACTGCCTTTCCAAGCCACCTGTCCTCGTTCGATGATCAGGTGATGTGAGGCAATCTCTATCAATCGATTGACATATTTGTCGACAACGATCAAGGTTTGCCCTTCGTTGCAGAGCAGTCGCAAACATCGCCAAATTTCTTCTCGAATGAGTGGTGCCAAGCCCTCTGTGGCTTCGTCCAAAATGATCAGGCGTGGGTTGGTGACCAATGCGCGGCCGATGGCCAGCATTTGTTGCTCACCCCCAGAAAGCTGAGAACCCAAATTGGATTTTCTCTCGGCCAGACGTGGAAACAATTCATAGACCCGGGCGGGCGTCCAAAGGGTTTTGCTGTGATGCCGATTGCTCAAAAAGGCGGTGAGGTGTTCGTCAACCGACAAGTTTGGAAAAACCTGTCGACCCTCGGGTACCACCGCAACGCCCAAGCGTGCAATTTTGTCAGCCGGTTGATGGGTGATGTCTTGACCGTCAAATAAAACTTGACCGCCATGAATGGATTTGAGGCCCAGAATACTGCGAATCAAAGTTGTTTTGCCCATGCCATTGCGCCCTAGCAATCCCATCGATTCACCCGCATTCAGGCTGAAATCGATACCAAACAAGACCTGACTTTCTTGGTAAGCCGATTGCACGTTGATCACTTGCAGCAAGCTCATGCGTTTTCTTCTCCCAAATAAGCAGCAATAACCTGAGGGTGATGCCTGATTTCTTGGGGGGTACCCGTTGCAATGACGGCGCCACTGACCATCACAGAAATTCTGTCGGCCAATCTGAACACCGCGTCCATGTCATGTTCGATGAGCAAAATCGCAGATTGCTCGCGCAATTGAAGGATGAGATTCAATATGCGCTCAGATTCAACGGGACCAGCACCTGCCATGGGTTCATCCAGTAACAGCAACTTGGGTTGCGTGGCGACTGCCAGACCCAGCTCCAAAATACGTTGCTCACCATGAGCGAGCTCACTGGCTTGATGATCGGCGCGGGGTGCCAATCCCAATTCATTCAGCAGGCTCATGGCCTTGTCGGTGAGTTCGGCTTCTTGTTTGACGGGTCGCCAAAACGAAAAACTGTTGCCCGTTCGAGCTTGGATGGAAAGCGCTACATTTTCTAAGACGGTGAACGATTTAAAGAGGCGCGTAATTTGAAATGAGCGAGCCAAGCCCAATCTCACACGTTCATGGGTGGCCATGGCAGTGATGTCTTGACCTTGAAACAGAATATGACCGCTGTCACTCGAAAGCAAACCAGACAATTGCGCCACGAGACTTGTTTTTCCGGCTCCATTGGGGCCAATCAGCGCATGAATTTCATTCGGTAGAACTTGTAGACTGACATGGTCTGTGGCCCGCAAAGCGCCAAAGCTTTTGACCAAATTTTGAATATCGAGCAGAGGCTGCTGGCTCATGCATGGCCCTTTGTTTCAAGCTTTTTGCCGCGATTGAAGAAGCTCGACAAACCGCGCGGCGCCAATAGCACCACCGCCAGCAAGAACCAACCAATATAGAACTGCCAATGGACGGTGTATTCGGCGATCAAGTCTTCCAAAATGAGCAAGACCAAGGCCCCCCATAGGCCACCCGACAATGTGCCCACGCCGCCCAGAATCACCATGACCATCAAGGTGCCGGACTGTGTCCAGTGCATCAGGTTTGGGCTGACATAATTTTGATGGTTGACCATCAAGGCACCTGCCAAACCACCCAATGTGCCCGCAATGATGAACAAAATCCATTTGTAGGTGTATGCCGGAAAGCCAATGGCGTCCACACGCGTGTCATCGTCACGAATCGCCAAAATAACGCGGCCGAATCGCGATTTCATCATGCGTGAAATGATAACCAAGGTGAGCACCAAAACCAATAGCACGACAAAGTAAAAAGTCAGATCATTTTTTAAATCAAGACCCATGCCAAAGTTAGACCGCGATTTGATGTTCAAACCTTCGTCGCCACCATAGGCTTTGATGGAGTTCACCAAGTAGTAAATCATTTGCGCAAAAGCCAAAGTGATCATGATGAAGTAGACACCGCGGGTTCTCAAGGAGATGGCGCCAATCACAGCGGCGGCCAGCGCTGAGACACCCATGGCCACTGCGAAGTTAAGCCAACCGCTGGTCACTCCCTCTGTGATCATGATGCCCACAGCATAGGCACCAATGCCTACAAAGGCCGCATGACCAAAAGAAACCAAACCACCAAAACCCAAAATGAGGTTCAAACTGCACGCTGCGATACCGTAAATCATCATGCGGCTGATCATGCTGATGTAATAGTCCTGTCCATGCGCATGCAATACCCAGGGAAGTGCAATGGCCAGTACCAGCAACAAGGTCCAAAGCCAAGGAGGAGTTTCGCGATTCATCTTGACCTTGCGTTAAGAGCGACCTGAGAACAGCCCTTGTGGGCGAACAAAGAGCACAACGGCCATCAAGAGATAGACCAAAATAGAAGCCACGGCAGGGCCCGCTGCACTCGCGAACTGTGGCGAGAAAATTTCCCGAAATAAATGTGGCAGCAGTGTGCGACCCATGGTGTCAACAAACCCCACCAAAATGGCACCCACAAAAGCTCCCCATACAGAGCCTATCCCTCCAATCACAATGACAACAAACGCCAAAATAAGGATGTTTTCCCCCATGCCAACTTGAACGGCAAGCAATGGGCCAAGCATGGCACCCGCGACTGCGCAAAGTGCGGCGCCAATGCCAAATACGCCTGTGAAGAGGACTTTGATATTGACGCCCATGGCCATGGCCATTTCACGATTGGAGGCGCCCGCACGAACCCAAGCGCCCATTCGTGTTTTGGTCACCAACACAAACAACAGCAAAGCAATGGCCAGGCCCACTGCAATGATGACCAAACGATAGCTGGGGTAGAGCAAACCAGGGATCAACTGAACAGGACCTGAAAGGGCTTGTGGCGCAGAAAGAGCAAGGTCAGAGCCCCAGATCATTCGGACGGACTCGTTGATGATGAGAATCAGTGCAAACGTGGCCAAGACCTGTGACAAGTGATCTCGCGCATAAAGCGTTCTCAGAAGAGTTGCCTCTAACAGCATGCCCACCACAGCGGTGAGTCCCACTGCCAACAAGACCCCTAACAAAAATGACTGCGTTAATTGAACCAGCCAAGCAGTTAGAAAAGCCCCCACCATGTAAAGGGCACCGTGGGCTAAGTTGATCATGTCCATGATGCCAAATACCAGCGTTAAACCCGACGCTAGCAAAAACAACATCAAACCAAACTGCAGGCCATTCAAGGCCTGCTCCAGCATCAAAATACTGCTCATGGAGAAATCTTAAATTCCCCTGTTACTTCATTGGGCAGTCTTTAACGTAGGCATCACCATGGTTTGTCAAGATGGGTTGTCCTACGATGCGGTTGACCAAACGACCTTGTGAATCTTTTTGGACTTCACGCAAGTAGTAGTTTTGAATGGGGTAATGATTGGTATTGAAGCGGAAGTCGCCACGCACTGAGTTGAACTTCACAGTCTTCAAAGTTTTGATCAAGGCCTCTTTGTCTTCAATCTTACCGTTGACTGAACGCACAGCAGCATCAATGAGCAGCGCTGTGTCATAGCCTTGTGCTGCGTACAAAGTGGGCAGGCGCTTGTACTCTTTTTCAAATTCGGCTACGAATTTTTTATTGGCTTCGTTTGGCAGGTCGAGGCCCCAGTGCGCCGTGTCAAAAATGCCCATCATGTCATTTCCGACGGCGCGAATCACGTCTTGATCTGAACCGAAGCCAGGTTGAATGAGACGAACGTCTTTGTTCAAGCCTGCAGCCATGAATTGTTTGATGAAGTTGATGCCCATGCCACCTGGTAAGAAGGTGTAGACCACTTCAGGTTTGGCAGCACGAATTTCCGCCAATTCAGCGGAGTAGTCCAGTTGACCCAGTTTGGTATAGACCTCGCCAGTGACATTGCCTTTGAAGAAGCGTTTGAAACCAGCTAAGGAATCTTTGCCGGCTTGGTAGTTGGGCGCTAGCAAATACGCTGACTTCACTTTGAGGTTGGTGGCATATTGGCCGGCAGCCTCGTGGTAAGCATCATTGGGCCAGGACACTGCAAAAAAGTAAGGCGTGCACTGAGCGCCGGCAATTGGAGACGGTGCCGCATTGGGGCTAAGGTAAATTGTTTTGTTGTCTACCGCTTCTGGCAAACCTGCCAACATGATGTTGGAGAAAACGACGCCAGTTAAGAAATCAACTTTGTCGCGTTTGACATAGCGTTCGAACAATTGTTTACCGACATCGGGCTTGAATTGGTCATCAGAGATGGAAACGTCGGCTGGCAGACCGCCGAGCTTGCCGCCATTGAGCTTGACAGCCAGCAGGAAGGCATCCCGAATGTCCACGCCTAAAGCCGCAGAAGGCCCAGACAGGGTGCTGACAAAGCCAATTTTGACTTTGTCAGCAGCCAAAGCGGGCTGAATGGTCAAGGTAGCGGCAACTGTAAGGGCGACAAGACTTTTAACTAGCGGAAAAGACATGATGAACTCCTGATGAGACCAATAAAAAAGAAAACGTGCACCAAAATGGCAACACGTCATTCTTTGCCGAAACCAGTGACGTAAGTAATCGGGGTTTTCCCGTTCCATTCGTTAATAAGTTAGCCAATCCAGCCTGGTAGCCATGTGGCGATCCCAGGTATCAAAAAGACAGCCGTTAACAAAATTAAGCTCATGACCACATAAGGACCGACGGCCAAGAAAATATGTGTCATGGTGACTGAGGGAGGTGCGACACCGCGCATGGTCATCAGCAGCAAACCGTGGGGGGGTAGTAACAAGCCCAATTGCATGCAAATGAGGAACATCACACCAAACCAAATAGGGTCGATCCCTAGAGATGTCACGATAGGCATGAAGATGGGTAAGGTGATCATCATCATGCTCACTTGGTCCACAAAGATGCCCAAGAAGATGAGGATCAGCATCATGCCAACCACAATCCAAGAGGTCGACAAGCCTTGACCTGTGATGAATTGCACCAAACCTGTACTTGCACCGGAGAAGGAAAGTATTTGGGCAAAGGTGGTGGCGCCTAAAATAATGAACAAAATCATACCGGAGATGCCGGCTGTCCCCTTGAGTGATTTCAGCACCGCATCCCACTTCAGTACCCTGTAGCAAGCGGCCAACACCATGGTGGCAAAAGCGCCCAGTGCGGCACATTCTGTTGGTGTAGCCCAACCCGCAGCCAAT
>Ga0315903_10011595_pt1 | contig 10368 bp, 7 predicted proteins | sample LakEriMetagenome_7_FD_203524 | JGI IMG/M metagenome (GOLD analysis project Ga0315903, IMG submission 203524) | Freshwater fungal communities from buoy surface, Lake Erie, Ohio, United States - Buoy 2 MA119 | ecosystem: Environmental > Aquatic > Freshwater > Lake | place: USA: Lake Erie, Ohio... | reverse complement strand
AACCCCGACCTTGGTCGCGGCCTCAACCTGACCCTCGCCGCCACCGGTCAACGCCCGGCCTACCTGGTCGTCGACGACAAGATTGTCTGGGAATCGAGCCTCGTGCAGGCGAATGACTGGGAGACGAGGATTCGGGCCCTGGAAGAACAGCGGCTCGAGCAAGTGCTCGGGAGCGTCGGGCTGATCTACGGCATCACCAAGAAAGGTGCCGGGACCGGGTTCCTGATCGCTCCCGACCTCGTCCTCACAAACCGACACGTGCTCCAGGGGTTCTACTTCCAGCGTCCCAACCAGGCCTGGGCGCCGCGATCGAGCTCACTCAAGATCAGGTTTGGTGAGGAGTTTCAAAACGCCCGAAACGATCGGGTCCGAGACATCGAGGGCGTCGCGTTCGCTCCGCCACTCCCAATCCCAGGGGTGGGCACACCCGATCATTCGCTTCCCGACTTTGCAGTCCTCAAGCTCAAGCCGAACAGCCAGGGCTACCAGCCGCGACCATTGCCGATCGTGACCATTCCGCCTGCTGCACCCGAGGGGGACGTGCTGGTCGTGGGGCACCCGTTCGAGGACGCCCGATACAACGATGGCGGCGAAGTTTCCAAGGCGCTCAAGCTCGTGTTCGCCGACCAGTTCGAGGTCAAGCAGGTCGCCCCCGGACACTATCGCAGGGTCGCGAATGCTGGCGTTGCCGTCGGTGGGGGATTGAACGAGCGAATCACCCAGCGACTGACCCACGACGCCACCACGCTGGGAGGCAATTCGGGCTCGCCCCTGCTGCTCCTGCAGGATTCTCTCCCCTGTGTCGGCCTGCACTATGGTGGGCAGCTCGCCCGAACCACCGACGAGGAAACGAACTGGGCCCATCATTTCGAATCGCTTAAGAAAGTTCCCAACACTGTGACCGGGCAGCCTGTCACGTTCGGTGAGTTCCTCGACCAGATCAGGTAGTGACCGGACTGCGGGACCTGGCCCGGTGCTGACGCGGTCTCCCTGGTTGTGACCGCGGCTGTTCGACTGCATCCCAACCGCCCCCGCGCACGCCTGATTGACCCTCATCGCCCTGAGAGCGTTCTCACTACGTTCTCCCTTGCCCAGTCTCGCCCCCGCGGCTTGCCAAACCGAGAAGCCATCATGTCCAGCCAGCCAACTCGCCATGCCTGGGTGATCGAACGCCTGCGCAGTCGCATGCGGGCCCAAGGCAGCGGATCGGACCGCGGGGGAGTCGAGTCCAACGAGGCGGCAAATCAGCCTCCGCCTCTCAACCTGACCGACGAGGGAATCACCGATCACGTTCACAGCCTGGGACAGGGATTGCGCGAGTACGCCGCGCGCTGCCTGGGCAATGATGCCGCAACCTTGGCGCTGGTGGCCCAGCTGGAAGACGAGCTAAGTCGCGGCTTGACACTGTTTGGCAAAGACAATGTCGAGGGCCTGGCCCGCGACGAGGGGGCCCTGATGGGCCTCGAGGCGATTGTCGTCGCCGATGGCACGCGTCCAAGCTATCTCATCTGCAAGGACCGGGTGCGAACCGACTCCAGCTGGTGCGTCAACAAAGACTGGGCGAGCTTCCTCGAGCAATGCCAGGCCGAGTTGAGCAAGGCCATCCAGTGCGTGGGCCGGATCGACCTGGGGGGGAGTGATCCCCAGGGACCGTCCCAGGGGCTCGGGACCGGGTTCCTCGTGCAGCGCGATCTGGCCATCACGAACCGACACGTCCTGCAGCAGCTCCCGCAGTGGCGGGGGCAACGCTGGGAACCCACCCCCCACACCAGGGCCTGGCTCGACTTTGGCCAGGAGCACGAAGGACAGGGACGCGTCCGTCGCCGGGAGGTGATTGGGATCGCCTACACCGGCATCGATCCGATTGATCCCCGGCAGATCGATCACCACAAGCTCGACCTGGCCCTGCTCGAACTGGCCCCGCCGACTGCGGATGAGAGCCCCCCCTGCTGGCTGGGCGTCGACAGCCGGGGCGAGGACGTGCGCCAGTGCAGCGAGGTCCTGGTGGTCGGCTACCCCATCGATCCGGGCCGGTTCCGGGAGCTCGATTTGCTGGAGAAGATTTTCGCCAGGCAGTTTGGCAAGAAGCGGCTTTCTCCGGGCTCGTTTGTCGGCGGGCCCGACCTGGATGCGGCAACAACGCGACACGACGCCAGCACCCTGGCGGGGAACTCGGGCTCGGTGGTGCTGCAGATGACCGACACCCGGCTAGCCGGGGCTTTGCATTATGGCGGGATTCCCCGCCAGGAAAACTGGGCCCACATCCTGGGCAACTGCCTGGAACGACCGGGGCTGCGGGGACGGACACTGCGGCAGGTGCTGGAGGAGCGCGAGGTGTGGCTGGTTTAAGACAGGCCGACGCGTCGCAGGATCACCCCAAGCCAACTCCGACCGGTCAGTGACCGAGTGGTGGAGTCCCTTGGCTGGTCGCCGGAGTCGCTGTGAATTCCGAAATGGTTTCGGAGCCAACAGGTCTTTGGGAGCGGCTCGCTCGAGTGGCGAGCTTCAGCGCTCGCTTGATCAATTCCGAAGAGACAGGGTGAACGCGGAAACACTCGGTCGCGGAATCGCGGCGGGCCTGCTCCACAGGAAACTCGGCGGAAAACCACTCGCACCGCACGAAGCCTTGATTTCTTAGAATCTCCACTTAAGATCGCAAGAGAGAGTGGATTCAAACCAGTTGACAAAAAAGGGGAGTTAGTAATGCAGATGCCCGAGCGGTGGAAGAAAGTCTTAAAGCAACTCGACGCCCAGCGGGAGGCTGCCGAGAACAGCGGACTGGAATCTGCCTCCAGCGCCCCGCCGATCGACCTGAGCGATCGAGGGATCAAGGATCGCATGGAGGCGTTGACGACGCGATTGAGTGCGTACGCCAAGGAATGGCTGAAGACAGATCCGGAGGTACCCGACCTGATCCTGGAACTTCAGCGAAAGGGCAAGGAGGGACTGGAACTGTTTCGCGACAGGCGGGACACCGTTGAGGACAACCACGACGCTATGGACGGGCTTGAGTCCATTGTTCGCGCCGATGGTTCACGTCCCAGCTTCTTGGTGAGCAACAACCAGATCATTCCGGATTCGAGTTGGACGGATGCCCAGAACTGGCCGAGCATCCTCGCCGGGTCCCCGCTGAAAGAGGATCTGGCGGCGGCCTTGGAATGTGTCGCCCGCGTGGATTTTACAGACTTGAATGGGCGCACGCGTCAGGCGGGGACGGGTTTTCTGATCGGTCCGGACCTGCTTGTTACAAATAATCACGTTCTCGGATTGTTTGGCGACAACGACCCGGACTGGACATTGACGCAGCCGGCATGGGTTGACTTCGGGAAGGAGTACCCCAATGGGTCACCGCGAAGGGTGAGAAAAATCAGCGATATCGTCTTTGCCTGCCCGAACAAGATCATGACTTTTCAGCCAACGGTTCTGGATCTCGTGATCTTGAGGCTGGAACCGGCTAAAACCGCTGCTGACGTCCCGCCCTACTGGCTGCGAGGAAACCGGTCAACCGCCAGGTTCTCCGGAGCTGCGCCGGTGCTCGTGCTGGGTTACCCGTTGGACCCCGGCGCTTCGGGGTCACTTGATGGTTCAGCTTCGGCTAGCAGTTTCGACAGGATTTTCAAATCGCATTTAGGTTACAAACGGGTCGCCCCGGGAGACCTGCTGCCCGACCTGAGACTACCCAATTGGAGCGTCGCGCATGATGCGTCAACGCTCGGCGGGAACTCGGGATCAGCGGTCCTGACCCACGACGCCATGTTTGTGGCCACCGGCCTCCATTACGGTGGCCTGGAAGGTCGAGCCAACTACGCGATTGACATCGCCTCGGCCCTCAACTGCACTTCCGATCGAAACCAGACCCTCGACTCTGTGCTGCAACAGTCAGGCGTCTTATTTGCCTGACACTGGGTCAAAAGCGGGTTTTTCGCGCATCGCTACACCTCTCCCAGAGCAACACTGCCACTGGGAGACTCGCCTGTTGACGGTGTAACCCGACCAGCTGGCATAATCTCCGGAGAGGTCGCCTGAACTCAACCACGCCTTAACAGCGAGTGCCCCGGCCCATGGGAGTTCGTCCCGCTGTCTGCCTCCGCTCCCGTACGTCGGGGTTTGATAAATCGGGGCAGTTTCCAGCCCGAGCCTTCAGATTTGCCTTCCGGCAACCCAGTCGTTGGACTTGCATCCGCTGTCCTGGACCCGAGCGAGCTCGGGCATGGTCGGGCCGGCTCCTGCTGTTTCACCGTCGAATGAGCCGTGCGGCGCACGGAGGAAGCGGCTGATTCGGTTTTCTCCTCACCGTGTTCAGCCGGCTCTTCGAACAGATCCACAACGGTCGAACTCTCGGCATCGTGCGTGGAGGAACCTGGCAGTGTGCGCACTTCGGACTCCGTCTCCTCAATAGCCCGGCCCGATGTGGCCTGGCGACGCACCTGCGCAACAAGACCCGACAGCTCCCGCAGCTGACTGCGCGTTGCCTGGAGCTCTCGCCGGGCCTCCTCCAGCTCGCGTCGAATCCGCATAGCCTCCGCATCGACGGGTGCGGGGGGAACGGTCGGACCCGATTCCTGTTCATCGACAGCCGAAGGCGCCGGTATCGGTTCGCGCGGAGCCTGTCCCCGTAGAAAGGTCGCTCGTTGCGCAGGGGCACAGGCCGCCGGCGGGGCACAGGACGGGTCCAGTTCCTCTTCGAACTCGTACTCGTCCTCCAGCCAGCGCTCACGAGTGCGGCTGATTCGACGCGGGGCTGGCTCGCGGGCCGGAGCGATGGTTCCCTCCTGGGGCGTGCTGGCTGGAGCACCAGTTCCCGCTGCAGGCTGAGGGAACGGAATGAAAACTCCATTAGGCATTCCAGCCGGGGCCCCCGCTCCGGTCCCCGCAGGACTTGCAGCACCTGCTCTCGACATGGCGGCACGCCCGGGATCGAGCAGCATTTCTGCGTCTCGACGCAAGTGGACCAGGCAGGGCAGCTGGATTGAGGGCATTGCCAGTTTCCACTCGGGGAAAGTGACCTCCATCCCCCGAATACCGAAACTGTTGGACGCACCCGCGACCACCCCCGACGGAGGCGGTGCGATGAATTCGGTCGGTGCTCCGGCACCGGCTCCCGCCCCTGCGCCTGTCCCGCGTCGCTCGCGTTCAGCCTGCAAGGTCGCCTCCGCCACGGCCGCGGCGACCTCCTCAGCGAGCCGGCGCTCAAACTCGGCATCGTAAGCAGGATTACGGCGAGCTGGCTTGCAGGTCCCGGTGCGGCGGGGCGGGGCGGCACACGATTTTTGGGCGCCATAGGGGGGCGCGCAATCCTGTCCAGCGGCCGAGGCAGTCCAACCTCCCCACACGCCGGCCGTCACGACCAGAGTTGCCAGCGATGGTTTTGAGATCCAACTCGACAGTGAAAAAGTGGACATCTCACCCCCTCCTTGGGGTCTACGTGCCGCAAACTTGAACAGACCTTTTGTGCTGCCCGGCCGCACCCCCTGAGCTCCGCAAACCTTGCGAGTTTCTCAGGCGATTACGGTCCCTCGCGGCAGCCACCCGGTTTACTTGGGAACCGCCGGTGCCTGCCTCTCCACCAGGGCCTCAACAGCCCTTGTGAGGGTGTTGATGTGCTCAGTCAGATCATCCACATCCTTGCGAAGACGCTTCAGGTCTTCGCAGGTGGTTGAGGTGGCTGCGGTCGTACCGCTCCCAGCACCCGAACCACACCCGATTTTCTCCGCAGCCGTCGCCCCGGCACTGGTACCGACACCAGCCTTTTTAAGTTCCTCAGCGAAAATCTTGCTAATCTCCTCGCGCGACATACCGGCCGATGCTTGCGCCCCTGCTGCGGTTCCGGTCGCAGGGTTCATCGCCATCATGGGGGCAGCCATCATGAAGACCGGCATGGGAGCGAAGGCGGGTGCAGCCGCCCCAGCTCCAGCCCCAGTCGAGGGCTGGACTACGACATTTGCTGGCGCAGCGGAGGGGGCTAACCCGCCGAGAGTGATTCTTGGGCGCCGGACAACGACTTTAATTCGTGGGCGATAAACCGCAGATTCGCAGGCAGGGCAATCGTCTTCGATGTAATAGCCACTGTCGCCGGAGCAATCGCTGGCTTGAGCGATTTGCCCTCCGAGCGTTAATGCACCCGTGAGGGCTACAGGAAGATATTTGAATCTGGACATCGCAGACCTCACTTGAATGGAAACCCGACGAACCTTGTGCTGATCGTCACTCTGCAGAAAAAACCTTCTGGGAAATAAGTTTGATTTGATGAATCACGCCTGAATAACGCCCAACAAGCCTTACCATCCTCCCAATCCATCCAATTGAACCAGCTGTAACGACTTTGACTTTCAACCGGGCGTGTGGTGGGCCACCAAATTGTTGACATGGGCAAGCTGGGGCGGCTACGCTGCTTGGACAGGCTGATCCACAAACTCAGTTTTCTTGGGAGTTTTCCGTGACTCGATCCCTTATTCGAAGTTTAACAACGGTCGTCGCTCTCAGCGTTTTACTTGGAGCGATGCCCCCGGGTTACGCTCAACAACGCAATCCGAAATTCGCGGGTGGTGGCCCTGCCCCCACTCCGGGAACAGACGTCGTCGCCGCCCCCGTGCCGAGTCCTCCCGAGGCTGTTCCGACAGTCAACGCAAACTCAATCCCAGCGATCAGGGAAAAAGTCTCCCAGCTCAATCGGGCCTACGACGACGCCTTGAGCCAATGGGAGGCGAAGCCAGGCGATGCTGCCCTCCGAAACAAACTCGGGGAAGCCCGCAAAGCCCTCCGTGACGCACAAGCCGAATTGGACGAGGCTCTTGAACTTCGCGCCAGTGGCATCCAAACCACGCTCGAGGCCATCAACTCCTCCATCGACAAGTTGCGGAACGATTTCATCGCGGATTCGCTCGTCACGGAGTCGGAGATCCAGGGAGCCATGGCCCCTGCCGGGGCAACCGCTGGCGTTACCACCAGTCGTCGCGTTCATCTCATGATCTATGCGACCGCGAACGACGGTAACCCAGATGGGATAGTTCAAGGCGCTCAGGCCAATCTGGTGTTCGTTGAATCTCTGTTTAAGACCATGTGCGGTGATCGACTCGCGTCCATCCAAAAGAGGACCTCCTTTGGAGGCACCACCATCCTGACAGATGTGAATAACCTCAAGGTCGCACCAGACGATGCGATCGTCTGTTACGTGGCAACTCACGGAGCATTCACCAGTCCCCCAGATCTGCGTCATTGGATGGCGGGCACCCTCGGCAATGATCGGATTGATCGTGGATTGGTGTTCTCGAAAATCAAGACGCGTGGTGCCAGCCTCAACCTCATGATCACGGACGCTTGTGGCGAGATTTCAGGCCGGGGGGACTTGGCTCCACTCCCGGAAGCGCCCGCCGGACCGAACTGGCCCCTCTGGTACCTGATTTTCAAGACCAAGGGGAACATCAACGTCAACGCCGCAGTTCCGGGCAGGCTTGCACTCTACCGCGTTCAAGATCCAGGTTTTCCTCAATCCAGCCATGGTGGCGTCTTCACTCGAGCGTTCGTGAATCAAGCTGTATTTGGCGAACCCGTTTCGTCGGACGAGACCGGCTGGATCAAATTCTTTCGGAGTGTCAGTCTCGTCTCCACGGCTAGCTCGCTGTCAGTCAATGGACAACTCCGTCAGCAGCCGCCCGCCGCGTTGCTCTCGGATGGGGGACGGTTCCTGCAGCCACTTTCGAACTAGCACTGCTTCCCTCCAACCCTCGTCATTCACACCCTTTCCCAGTCCGAATCCTCTCGCGGAGAGTTTCATGCGTCTCTCTCGTCTTCTGACCAAGGTTGTTGCGTTTACCGCGGTAACGTTCCTGGTCACCGCCCCCTCGGAAGCCACGTGCCGGTTGCGACGCCTGCAACGCCAGCAGGCTCTCGCTCAACTTGCCCAGCCTTCGACGGGTGCGACAAGCGGAATTGCCACCTCGATTCTCCTTCCCTTTGGACTCAGCCTGGTTCGTGATGTTGTGCAACAGCAGTTTGCACAACCCACGCCGCCCGCCACAGTCGTCGACTTCAAGTGTGATCTCAGCGACTCCGGGAGCCTTGAGGAGAGTGTTCAAAACAAGGATACCCGCGAGCGTCTCAAGAATATCAACGCGAAACTCGGCATCAGTCAGCCCCCGGGGGATTCCAACGTCAATGTCTCTGGTACCCCGCCTGTCGAAATTTCCCCTCCGGGCACCATTCCCTCGATTCGACCGACGAACTAGCGTCAGCTGGCGAAGATTCCGTGACTTCCGGCTGACCGCCTGCCAAGCCTCGTCAGGCACCCCCGACCGACGCCCCACCAACTCTTGGCTGGGGCGTTTTTGTTCCCATCCAGCAGGCGGGTCCGGTTTCGTCGCTCTCCTTTGCCAGTCCGCTGGCTTTGGAGTTTGCCTGTCGTCAGCCGACCTTGTGCAGCTTGTGACCCTTCCATAAGGCTGGGAATGACCACCACCTTGATCGACGCTTTTCTTCCAAACCAAGGCCTCCAGACCACTAGCCTCGGCGCTTCCTCTCGCGAGCCCTTCCAGTTGCCCAGATATCTACCGCCTGCACAAGCAACCGGATGGAATAGACAATCGCAGCTCAGGCACACGTGAGAGGCTACAAGCCGGGCAGCCGCTGTGTATGTGTCTCGGCGATAGCACGTCCCTTAAGCTGTGCGTCTTCGCGGGGCTTCTTGCTCACTGGCGACGCTGAAACATCTCCACGCTTCGAAGTCGACTCGCGACTGATGTTGCCACCACGAAATGACCCGATCCAAACCATCCAGTAACTGAAGTCGAGACGCTTCGACGCAAATCCGAACGGGGAACAGGCTCCTTGCGTGCGACCCCGATACGGCCGAACCTCGCCCTGGACCGGGCACGCCTCAATCCGACCTTGGGCCGCGCGGCGTTCATCCGCGGTCCAAAACCCCTGTCTTACACTTCGGCCAGCGGGCTTTGGGCGTCGCCGAAGGTTTTGGGGCGGACGTCGACCTTGTCCATCAGCGACATGAACAGCCGGCAAAGTTGCCGGTCGGGCTGGCCAGTGTAGTCGAGGACCCGGCCTCCCTTCAGTCGGCCACCGCCGCCGCCAATCACGATGACCGGCAACTGGTCGTTGTTGTGCATCGCGCCCGCCATCATGCTCGAACAGTGCATCAGCATCGTGTTGTCGAGCAGCGTGCGATCTCCCTCGCGGATCGACTCCAGCCGCCCCGCCAGGTAGGCCAACTGCTCCATGAAAAACTGGTTCACCTTGAGCCAGTCGGCCCCGTCGCTGTGCGACAGCAGGTGGTGGATCATGTAGTCGATGCCGTGCCCCGCCTGCTCCACGCTGGGCAGGTTCGGGAACCGCAACGCACTGTGGTCGTTGTTCAGCTTCAAGGTCGCCACCCGCGTCGTGTCAGTCTGGAAGCCCAGCACCAGGATGTCGATCATCAGCCGCATGTGCTCGGCGACATCCTGCGGAATGCCATCGGCCGGGCGGGTGATGTTCGGCTTCTCCAGCGTCGGCCGCCAGCCCTGCAGCTCGCCCCGCTGACCGGCGTTCGCAATCCGCGTCTCGATCTCGCGGACACTGTCGAGATACTCGTCCAGCTTCCGCTGGTCGGCTGTGCTGATTCCCCGCCGCAGGTCGCGGGCGTCGGCCAGCACGGCGTCGAGCACGCTCTTGTCTTCAGGCGAGGCCTCGTCCTTGAACAGCCGGTCGAAGGCCAGGGCGGGGTACAGTTCGAGCGGCGTGGGAGTGGTGGGTGTGCTCCACGAAATGTGCGAACTGTAAAGCATGCTGTAGTTCTTGTGCACGCTGGGGTTCGAGGTCTCGCACGCCAGCACCAGGCTGGGAACCCGCGTGCTCCGCCCGTAGACCTGGGCCACCAGCTGATCGAAGCTGGTCCCCGAGCGGATCTCACCCCCGCTGGCGATGGGCGCCCCCGAGAGCATGTTCCCCGTCTGCGAGCTGTGGATGTTCCCCTTGCGGGCTTCCTCGTGATACAGCCCCCGCACAAACAGCAGCTTCTCGCGGAAGTCGGTGAGCGGGGCCAGCACCTTCCCCAGCTCCATCCCCTTCCCCTCTCCCTTCGCCCACCACTCCCGCGAGTGGAAGCCGTTCCCTGAGAAGGTCACGCAGAGCCGGACTGGCGCCTCGCTCCCCTCCCGGCCCGGTGTCTCGTCGCCCCAGACGGTGCGCGACTCGAACCACGGCAAGGCCATCGTGACACCCACCCCGCGCAGAAAAGTTCGCCGCGAAAAGCGATGCGTCATCATCGAATGTTCTCCCAGACTCAGAGAGGGGAAGGAAGGAGTGGCAGGGACTGAACAGGAGACCGGCCCAAGCGGTGAAACCGACTGGCCGAACGGAAACTTGTCGAACGCGAATTTG
>Ga0315903_10011591_pt1 | contig 10370 bp, 9 predicted proteins | sample LakEriMetagenome_7_FD_203524 | JGI IMG/M metagenome (GOLD analysis project Ga0315903, IMG submission 203524) | Freshwater fungal communities from buoy surface, Lake Erie, Ohio, United States - Buoy 2 MA119 | ecosystem: Environmental > Aquatic > Freshwater > Lake | place: USA: Lake Erie, Ohio... | reverse complement strand
CGGTTTTTCGTACGCCTCCTCATTTTCAAGAAAGCACCTGGTTGTAAATGGTTTAATGGTTTTACTTTTGGTTCAAATTTTCCAAACTCTGAATGTTACGATTTATTTTTGGAAATATTGGTCGGACATACCACTGGATTTCTATCAAATGGCTTACCGTATTTTCGGTTTTGGCCTTCCGGTAATGTAGGCTTATGAATACCCTTTTGGTTACACTTGCGGGACTGTTTTTTGTTCTTGGATTGTTAGGTTTTGGAAGCTTATTTTCAAAATTGTTAACAGAAAGAATTTTAAAAGAAAAGTGTCCACATTACATAACCGTCGGGTTAGGTTTGTTAGTTTTTGCTTTTGTAAGCTCGCTAGGGCAGTTTTTTTCAATTCCAGGAAAGTTTTTATACTTGGTGTTTTCACTTCTTGGGACTTTTTGTTTTCTCTATTTCTTAAAGAATAGTTACACAAATTCTAAGGCCGTTCCAGTTCTTAAATTAATGACTTATTTCCTACCAGTTTACATGATTTCCATGAATAATTTTTTGAATCGTCTTTTCAATGGTTGTGATGATCAACCAATTTACATGTTTTTCGTCAAAAATTTAATTGAAAATGGAGAGATAAATTCCATTTATAGTCTCCGACGATTAGTTATGTCTGGTTTATGGCCTTCTTTACAAGCATCAGCGATCAATCCATTAAGTTATTATAATTTGAATGCGTTCGACACAATCTTGGTTTCTGCATTGTTATATTTCGCTTTCTGTGTTGGACCAAATTACAAACTTAAAGTTTTACCTTATGTTCTCGTTTTGTTTATTTGCTTGTTTCATTCTTTTTTTGGACCAATCAACTCATCTCCAATCGCGACACAAATATTTCTAGTTTGGTTGTTTGTGAAGTCTTTATTCTGGACTTTAAACCAAAATTTAGAAAAGTCCAAATATATTTATCTTTTACTTGGTGGTTTTGTTTCTTTAAGTTTTGCAGTGCGTTCTTATGTAGGAGTATTCACAATTATTTTGTTGTTTTTTGCATTTCTTTTTCTTCCAATAAAGAAGTTCGCTTTAGAAAGAATTTTTCAAATATTTTTCGGATTTATGATTGTTTATCTACCTTGGTCTTTAATTCAACTCAGAGATTCTGGTACCACTTCATATCCTCCTTTTCGAGGTTTCATGTCTAACAATTTTGTCTTTGAAGGACAAAGAGAAGCGGTAACTTTTGTCGATTCATTGAATATATCGTGGAACTCTCTTCTCTTTACAAATTGGATATATTTCCTTGGTTTTCTTTTGTTTCTTCAACTTTTCTTGGTTTTGTTTTCGAATAGTTTTACAAAATTTTGGTTTGATGAAATTAAGCCGCAATTTCCATTGTTTATTGTCTTTCTATCTTTAATCGTGTTTTTCTTTGCTTTTAATTATAACGAGCGCAGAAGTGGTCCCGCAATGAGTCACCAGCGTTACTGGGTGCCTATTTTTGTGGGTTGTTTATGCTTTGTCTTCGATTATTTATCTGACGGATTTAATTCTAAGCTTACTTTCAAAGTTATTTTAATATTTTTTGTCATTATTTTATTCGTTGTTCAATTCAAGCCAACTTTGAACAAATTCAATTTTTCAAACATACATGAAATTCGTGTTTTCAATTCCCAAGTAGTTGAAAATAGAAGTTTGGATGAGTCAAAGTATGCGATGTTCTCTAATTTAATTCGGGATTCTCGGGTTTTAACTGCAATAGATTCTCCTTCGCAGTTGGTCGATTTTGTAGCTAAGGTGGAACCATTAGATCTGCCAGGAATGGTTATTCCTGGCAGATCATTTCCGTTTGCTTCGAATTTTTCTGCGCAAATAGACTGGTTAAAGAATCAAAATTATGATTATTTCATCGTGACAGAACCAAACCAGGGGTTGTGTCTGTATGATAAGGCTGGGTGGGTAAAAACTTCATATTCAAACAACGCGAGTGCAGATTGGGCACCTTATATGTTGTCTTGGTTCAATTTCATCGAAAACTTGATTGAACAAAAGAATGGGTTGGTAGGCCGTGTAGGAAGTGATTTTGTTTTTGATGTAAAATCTGTGGAAAGGTAAGGTTAAGTCTTGCATAGCGTCGTTTTTGGTGGTGCTGGTTTTATTGGACATCATTTGATTTTAAGTCTTCTTGCTGCAGGAAAAAGTGTGATTTGCGTTGATTCGCTCAAGTCTGGATCTGCACTTAATCTCAAAAATTTCACTGCTAATGATAATTTCAAGTTTTATCAGTTAGACATTTCTGATACTGACTCATTACTTAAAGTTGTGCCGAGTAATTCAGTTATTTATCATTTGGCGTCAAATCCAGATATTGCCGCTGCCGCAAGTAACCCGAGAATAGATTTTGTTAATGGAACAATAATTACGGAAAGTGCTTTAGAAGTTGCAAGATTAACTTCTGCGGCACATTTTATTTATACCTCTGGCAGCGGAGTTTACCGTGAAGATTACGACAATGAATTAAATGAGAGTGCGCAACTTCTTCCAATAAGCACATACGGTGCAAGCAAATTGGCAGGGGAATCATTGGCCGCAGCTTATAGCTTCATGTTTTCACTTAAAGTGACGATCCTTCGTTTTGCAAATGTTGTCGGTCCGTTTCAAACTCATGGCGTTGGATATGACCTGCTGCGTAAGTTAAAGGCAAATCAAGAATCTCTAGATATACGAGGTGACGGAACTCAAGAAAAGGCTTATGTACATGTGAGTGATGTTGTTCGGGCTATCGATGTAATAGTGTCAAAACAAGTCAATCAATATGATATTTATAACGTTTCGCTAAATCAGACAGTAACAGTCAAAGAAATTGTGGAAATGTGCCTTCAGCAATCAGGAATCTCCGAATCAGATATAGCGTTGAGTTACCAATCTAGTCCGCGTGGATGGATTGGTGATGTTCCAAAAATTAGGATGAATTCTGAAAAGTTACGTAGTTTAGGCTGGACACCAAGGTATTCTTGCCAGGAAGCATTAAAAGATTCTTTAGGTGCAATGTGGACTGAAATAAGTTAAGTTAAAGAGTCTTCAAGATTTCATTTAAAACTCGATGGTTTCTCTTTGTAATTCATATCAAATTAAGATTTTTATTAACTCGAATACTACAAATTTGGAAAAATCTTGTGTTCCACCCAATATTAATTTTTGGGAATGATGTCCATGTGATGTCATCAAACTCAAAAAGACTTTCAATCATATCAATTAAGCTCGCTACGTGATTTCTGTGTTGACATGCTCTTAAAAACTTTATCTCCTGCTTAGAAAAGAATTTCAGAAAAGTTTGATTAGATACTAAATTCTGTGCCGCTCGATAAAGAATTCCGGGATCTGACGGAAGGTAGATTGTTACTAAACCTTCGTCTTTAATCACTCGGCGAACTTCAGCCAGACCAGCAACTGGGTTCGAAAGGTGGTGTAGTAGGCATGAAACAATTATGCGATCAAATGAGCAGTTTTCATAACTCAGATTTTCAATATTTTGCATTTCAAGTAGAATTTCTTTTTTACTATTTACTTTCAGGTTTTCTACCATCTCTTGTACCCTCGGAAGTAGTACTGGATGAATCAAATCTGACATTATGTAAGAGGCGTATTCATGCCGAACAAAACCAAAATGTTCACCTGACCCTGCACCAATTTCGAGTACTCGGGGGAAAGAAGTTTTGTCCAAACCTCTTTCCATATACTTGTGATAGAAATTTGATACTAAGTTTGTACTATCGGCGTATTGAATTTCATTGTACTTTTGTCTGTACCTGAATTCTAAATCATGATAATCCATTAGGTAATCCTTCGGTACGCCAGTTTATAGGAGCATCATAGTTGCGATATCCAGGAAATCAAGGAATAGTTAACTTTTCATTGAAAAATTACAGAAATTACTGCTGCAATCTCAAAAAGAATTGTCCTGCATTTGAGCTACTATGATTAAATCGCTTTCCATTCCCGCTAACCGAGCTTCTTTACACAAATCAATCGTAGTTATTCCTTTGAACAAGTGGCTCACGCCTTCGCTGTATTTCACAGAAAATCCACACTGAGATAACAGAGTGGTTAAACTTTGTAAACTAAAGTAGTGTAAATGTTCCTCCTTAAATGAATGGTAATCCGATCCAAAAATGTACCTTTCTAGTGCATTTACATTCGGTGTTTTAATCAGCAATAACCCATCTTTATTTAATAGTTTCCGACATAGATTAATTTCTAAAAATGGGTCATCGGGGTGTTCGATGTAATCCCACATTGTAATTAAGTCGTATTTATCATTGGTTTTCTGTGCATACTCTGCAAGAGTTTTAATCTCGGTTTGAATTGCAAACTGTGATTCGGCTTGAGAAGCGGCAAACATTGAAACATCTAAGCCCCTAACCGCCTTTACAAATTTTTTTGTCGCGTTCAGAAAAGTTCCATATCCCGAACCCACGTCAAGTATTTCTATATTTGCAAGTTTTTTGTGAAACCTAATCTTTTTCAAAATCTGAGAAACAAGTTCAACTTGCTTTTCAGATTTTTCAACTCTCCAAAATTGATCTTTAAGATTACCGTATCCCAGACCCTCTTGTTTTCCTTCAAAATATTCAGATTCGTACTTGGTAACGCTATGTCGGACGCGAGTACCCTGATCATCCTCCATGAGAAGGCCGAATCCTTTCATGGAGTTTATGCCAATCCATAAGTTTGGTTTATTCTTCAGAGGTATGTATGTATCTATGATTTCATTGCCGAAGCAAGAGTTTGTTTGAAAATTCACTGATTTTTGGTTAAAACTATTTTTAGGACTGTCTTCCAGGGTTATTTCTGTCCACAACCTGTTGAGTTCGAATATAACATCGGGAAGAGTGGAAAGTTTTTTTTCGAATATATTTGTACCCGATTTTTTGAGAAATTTACTAACTTTAGCTTCTGATTCCTGTAGTAATCTTAATACGCCATTTTGGAAATGGTCAATCGAATCTTCAAATACCACGCGGCCACTGGTGTTTTGCAAACGAATCAAATTGTTCATTTTATTCATTGATTTTTTCGGATGCAACGATTTCTAAACTTAAAATCACAATTTGCATAACCCAAAGAAAATTACAGAAAACGACCGGTGCAATCAATCCGGACATCCATTGAATTTCTGAGGAAAGCAATCCGTTAGTTGCCATTAGATCATTTAAGTAGATAATCGCGAGAAACAGGCTCGTCAGCAGGATCGGAATATAGCTCATAACAAAGAATCTAAGTTTGGTATTTTTTGCTGTTAAATTCTCATTAACGATTTGAACTCCATAAATTATCTTCACTATCTTTCTTAATAAAATAGAGACAGTGCCAAGGCAACTTAAACCTAATCCCATAATTTGGGCCCCAAAAGAAAACTTGACACTAAACAACATGTCGATTTGCTTTATAGAAAGAAATAGTAGGGGAACTCCAAAAACTAAACAAGTTAACCCGAGCAAAAATAGAAGTCGATCTGCCGCATATTTAAATGTTGTGACAATTGTGCCTATGCCTTCAATTATGGGTATTCTCCAACCACCCCTTTTTAGGTGGCTCATTCGATTATTTGGAGATTTATAAAAGTTGATAGGTATTTCCGTGGTGTTTATTCTATAGATTCTCGCTCTTGCCAGCATTTCCGATGCGTATTGCCACCCATTTTCTTGGGGAAGTAATTTCATAAATGTATCCCTAGTCATAGCCCGCATTCCACAGTGGATGTCTGTGTATTTTAAGCCATGAACTACGTCAAATATAAAAGTTGTTACTGGAGTGCCCAGGTATCTATGTAGAAGAGGCATAGAATTCTTCTCGATTTCTCCTCGGAATCTACTGCCAATTACCAATTCACTTCCAAGTTTGATTGCTTCCAAGAAGGGTTTAATGTCGCGGAAATCGTAAGTACAGTCAACATCTCCAATCAAAACAATCTTCCCGTTGATTTTATCTGCTGCTTCACGATACGCACGACCCACGCCGCCTTCAGATAGATTCACAACTTGAACACCGTATTCGACTGCAATGATTGCAGTCGAGTCGGTGGAAAAATCTGAAAAAATAATTTCGCCTTTTAAACCTACTTTTTCAAAACCTTCTTGGCACCACCTAATGAATTGTTCTGCAACAATTTCTTCATTTTTTGTGGGCACTAATACAGTTACGTCAACCATTTTGACTTGATTTTCACACTTGCTGGATTCGCTAACATAAGTCATAATTGTAATGTGTCCAATGTGTTATTCTGCGGAATCGGCTTAATTGGCCGGCAACGTTTGCAATCAGCACTGGATATGGGCATTCCCCCTCATAAAATCTTCTTTTTTGACCCTTATTTGACCGAATATTCTGATTTACTTGCCCTTGGAATCAACAGAATTTCATCTCTTGAGGATACAGTGGAAATCCATCCTGAGAGAGTTTTAATTGCGACTCCTCATCATGCGTCAGTCCCATTGATCAAGATATTCTTAGACAGAAATGCTTTGGTACTTGCTGAAAAACCGATGGGTCGAAATCTAATAGAATCTTCAGACATTATTAGCCACAAAAATATTGAAAATTTAAGAATTGGTTTTAACTATAGACATATGCCTGGGATAGAAAAATTAGTTTCGTTGATAAAGAATAATCATTTTGGTGCGATTAATAAGATGAGATTTCAACTCGGACATGGTGGCGCTCCTGAAGATTTATATTCTTGGAAATTACAGCCAGGTTCCGCCGGAGGTGGGGCTTTGCTCGATCCAGGGATACATTTACTGGATTTATTACTGTATTTGACTTACTCCAATCCAAACGACTTCCGAATAATTGGTTCAGGCTTCTGGTCCGGATTTTGGAATACCGGCGTTGAAGAGCAATTTATTGGTTTAACTCAGCTTAACAATTGTTTAATTGAAATTGACAGCTCCATTGTGCAATGGAGGACCACCTTCAAGATAGAAATAATTGGAAACGATGGATATTGCATTTTGAGTGGGAGAGGTAGATCGGATGGCCCTCAACACATAGTAATTGGCAAACGGTGGGCATGGTTATCCGGAAAATCACAATTTGATGAAGAAGAACGTTACATTTTAAGCAGTAGTGACGATTCAATTCACCTCGAAACAAAAAAATGGTTTCAAAACGATAGTTCAGTCGCTAGCGCTCAAGAATCGTTTAATGCAATGGTTTTAGAGAATTTGTTTCGAACAAAAGCAGCGGAAGTTCAATGAATTCTAGATGGACAATCCAAGGATTTTTCGATCAGGACAAAAAATTCTACAAAAGTAGAAGAAATACTGACCCATGCATCTCTAGTGAAAAAATCCTAGCGGATTCATTTCTAACTTTTATCTACGAACGTACCTTGAATCGCCAACTTGAAAAGTTAGATTTAAACAAAAAGGTCTTAGAACTTGGATCTGCGGGTGGCATAACAAAATTCAAATTTCCTTGGATAATTACCTCTGATCTTCGACCATCGCCAGGGGTCGATATGGTCCTTAGAGCAAATGAAGAACTACCTTTTGAAGATAATTCTATCGACAGAGTGATCTGTAAAGATGTTTTGCACCATATATCTGAACCAAAAAAACATTTTGAAGAAATGTTTAGGATTTTAAAGGTCGGTGGAAAAATTGTTTACACGGAACCAAATTGGAATTTATTCTCCCGAGTAATCTACCAATTTCTTCATCCTGAACCATTCTGCGCGACTCAAAAAGGATGGAATTTCGAAAATTTGGATCCGATGTACAGCAACCAAGCCTTACCTTGGATAATCTTTTGTAGAGATGCCGAAATTTTTCACCAAATGTTCCCGGGCTTTGTGCTGGAAATCGATTCTGTTCCGACAAACGCATTCTCCTACCTTATTTCAGGAGGGGTGTTTAAGCGGAATAAAATTCCCTCCAAATTCTTGATGACACTATCTGAATTTGAAAATCGAAATAAAATGCATATGAAATTTTTTGGACTTAGCCGTACCATTGAAATTACCAAAGTTTAAGCGTGTATTAATAGGTTTCTTACCAAGAAAAATATCATTCAGAGTGGTATTACTTTTTAGTATTCTAAACTAGAACTAGTTAATTCACTTCTCACATCGATGAGCAATACTTTTAAGATTATTCATGGGACCAAGTGGCAAGATTTGAATCGCTTTGCAAAGAAGTTTCGTTGTCGTTCTTGAAAGCATAACTGATGATTCGTTCCTATTAATTTGACGTGTTAACAAATTTCCTAATGTAGTGCCCTCATTTTGAACAATTTTAATACCGTTTACAAATTCTTGATCAATGTTATTGACCAAAATTAAGATGTGGTCTAATAAATCATTCAAATTCGTTGTTCGAATAGGGAAGTAATCGGGATGTGGAACTAAACTAAAGGGAATAACTCTCATGATTTTGGCCAATTCGAGAAACCTTCCACCGGGTTTATCTGTGCTTACAATTAACCCTAATTTCAGCACCATTCCACCGCGGTCAATGACAAGTTTTTCTGCGAAGTATTTAACTCGTCCATAATGGGACAACGAAGTTTCGGCGCTGGAAAATGAACCTAGGTATACATACGGAATTTTCCTAATTTTGCACATTTGGTCAATCTTTTTGAAGAACTGTTTCTCATAGTTCTTTCTGACAAGTTTTTTATGAATTTTTCTTGGAAAGCCACAGTCAATTATTGCGCTAACGGAAGCTAAGTTGCTTACCGATGAACCTTCTTCCAGTAAAACAAAGTTTAAATCACGAGCCTGGAGTGCTGATATTATTTGCTGGCCAAGATACCCGGTCCCTCCGTATAAACCAATCATGGGTTCCGCAGTATTTTTCTGACATTTAATCTAGCCAGTACACCTGCTGCGTTTGAATGAGGCCCTGGTTGTATTCTTGGGAGTGCGGACGCATCAGTTAAGTGTATATCTTGCTTAGCTAGTTCTATAAACACTTTTGAATTAATACCAAATTGCGTTGCTTCCTGTTCAGCATGGATCGCTCCTGAATGAAATCCATTTCCTTTCAACGCCCAAATTTTGGGAAATCTAGAGAGCCTGGATTGATTTGCTTTGAGCAAAAATTTGATTTCTTTAACTTCTTTATCAAATTCTTGTTTTAGATCCTTCTTACTGTGTTTGAATTCTGAACCTTCTAGAAAACACATAACTAATCCTATTTTACCAAAAATATAATAACTTTTGTCTTGTAAAATAAAAAACAATTGTCGAATAATCAATGGTAATCGCTCACCAATTTTTCTTGTTAGGCCGCTTGATGGCAAATAAATTTGAGTGAAGGATTGAATCTTTCCTTGTCTTGCATATCGTATAAAATTCAAATCTGCGTAGTCATGACACTTATAGAAATCATCATGACTTATTAGTTTAACTAATCTAAATGGAATTATCAGTACTGGACTGGTTAAAAGTTTTAGTTTTCCGTATTTTGTTTCGGATCTATTTAGTATTTTGCATGTATTGAGGGCGCCTAAAGAAACGAAAAGGGTCTTGAAAGGGCAATCCTGTCCTGATTTGAGAGAAATTGTTTTTTTCTGAATATTAATCTTGTCTACTTCTCCATAAACTATGTTCATAGATTTTTTACTTTCATTGTATTTGAGATTTTGCAGTTCGACGTGTGGTACCCATTTTGCACCACACACGCATTGTTTGGCACAATTTGAGTCCTTTAAGCAGAGCACTGATTTATTTCTATGCCCCCCAATAGAGAGTCGACTGTGCTGAACTTGAGCGTTTGGTTTTTCACACCAATTTTGAGCAGTTTTTTTCCTTTTAACTTTCCCTATTACTTCTCCTTCATTGAATCCTTTATTGATATTTTCTGATTGTATTTGAAGCATTCTTGAATTATTAGCATTTGCGATTCTTATTTCATTATCAGAAAATCTCTTTGATAGTTCGGTGCTGCTGACATTCAGTGGAAAATGACTAGCACCCCAAAAGTTAGATTGTCCTTTACTGTAATGAACCAATTTCTTCGCATTTATTTTTTTGCTTTTCCCTTTTTCAATAGGTTCAGTAAGAGAATTTGTGATGATAGTGATTTTATTGAGTGGAATGCCTTGAATAATTAGTTCATCAATTACTGCAAGTGCGGAGGGGCCGGAACCCAGGATTGTGTAATCGTTCGACATTTAAGTTTTAAATATTATTTCTTAATCCAACCGCACAACACCACTAGGTGTCATTACATGCACAGCAACAATTCCTGATTCACCTTCGCTAGCTGAATCTGCAACCCATTCAACTTCAACGTCTGAGCCGATAGCTGCGCGGAGTTCTGATCCAAGCCATTCTTCAATGCGTGATTCATCGCCAGAGATTTCGACTTTAACAATCTTTGCAATTGCTTT
>Ga0315903_10011586_pt1 | contig 10371 bp, 7 predicted proteins | sample LakEriMetagenome_7_FD_203524 | JGI IMG/M metagenome (GOLD analysis project Ga0315903, IMG submission 203524) | Freshwater fungal communities from buoy surface, Lake Erie, Ohio, United States - Buoy 2 MA119 | ecosystem: Environmental > Aquatic > Freshwater > Lake | place: USA: Lake Erie, Ohio... | reverse complement strand
CTTCGGCCAGCTTGCGGTTGTTCACCTGGATCACCGCCCTAGGAATGGGCAGCCGATCCAGCAGGGTGGCCATGGTCAGCGCCATCTCGACCTCGTAGTGAAACGCGAGGGAGTCGCGACCGACGACATCGATATCCGCCTGAGTGAACTCCCGGAAGCGCCCCTCCTGCGGACGCTCGCCACGCCAGACCTTCTGGATCTGGTAGCGCTTGAACGGGAACTCGAGCTGGCCCGCGTGCTCGAGCACGTACCTGGCGAATGGCACCGTCAGGTCGAAGTGCAGACCAAGGCCAGCGTCGGGCTCGCCCTCCTCCGCGTGCAGGCGGCGAAGGACGTACACCTCCTTGTCGATCTCACCCTTGCGCAGGAGCTGCTCGAGCGGCTCGACAGCACGTGTGCGGAGCCCGGCAAACCCGTGGAGCTCGAACACCTCACGCGCGGTGTCCTCGACCAGCTGCTCGACCACCTGGCCCTCGGGCAGCCACTCGGGAAATCCGCTCAAGCGCTGGAGTCGTGCCATGTCACAGCCCCCTGTCGTTCGCCGGGGGCTGCTGCCCCGACTGCAGCGGGGTGAGGAAGGGGTTGGTGGCCTTCTCCGCACCGATCGTGGTCTGGGGCCCATGGCCTGGCAGCACGACGCAGTCATCGTCCGTGGTCAGGACAACGCGACGTAGTGAGTCGGTCATCCGGGCATGATCTCCGCCAGGAAGATCGGTGCGCCCTATGGATCCCGCGAAGAGGAGGTCACCGCTGAACATCACGTCGGCGGTGAGGAACACCGACGAGCCCTCGGTGTGGCCCGGGGCGTGCCGGACGGTGACCGGGATGCCCGCAATGTCGAGGACTTCACCGTCAACGACCTCGCGCACCTCACCGGGCTCGGTGAGCTCAAGCGCGTTCTTCGTCATGGAGAGCAACTGCTCGCGAGCAGCACTGAACGAGCTGCCAGCCGGGTCCGCAAGCCGGTAGCGGTCATCGGCGTGGATCAGCGCGGGGATGTCGAAGTGGTCGGTGAGGGGAGCCACCGACCAGACGTGGTCGATGTGGCCGTGTGTGAGCAGGACAGCAGCGGGCAGCAGGCGGTGCTCGCGCAGGATGTCCTGGATGCCGTCGATGGAGTCCTGGCCGGGGTCGATGACCAGGCACGGCTCCCCTGGTCCGGACGCCAGGACGTAGCAGTTGGTACCCCACGAACCGGCAGGGAATCCGGTGATCAGCACGTGTGGGCCCTCTCGTCTGTGTCAGCCACGACAGCCTACCGAGGAGGCCGCGGCCCGGATGACGCCCCGCGTGCGAGACCCACGTGGAGGCTCCGGCCTAGACTCCCCCTCGACCAAGGAGGGTTTCGATGTCCGGCAGCAAGCGGCAGCGCCAGCTCGCCCGAGAGAAGTACGAACGGCAGCAGAGCCGCCGCGTGGAGCAGGCCGATCGACGGCGGCGCAACCAGCGCATCACCGCCATCGTCGTCGTGGCTGTTCTCGCGATAAGCGGCATCGGCTTCGTGATCGTCTCGAATCAGGGTTCACCGGACGCCACCACGGCCACCGAGGCACTCCCGTCCGAGTCGGCCTCCACCGAGGTGCTCCCGTCCGAGCCGGCGGCCAACGCGACCCCGGCCAGCGGGGATGACGAGCCTGCTGCCGACACCAGCGAGCCGATCGAGGAGCCTTCGGTGCTGGACTGCGGGCCGGCACTGCCCACCCGGCCGAACGACACGTCGTTCGACGCTCCCGGCGACGTGGAGGCGGCAGCATCGATCACCTTCACGACAACCTGCGGCGATATCGTCGTCGCCCTCGACGAGCGCGCCCCCGAGACCGTGCGGAGTGCGACCTTCCTCGCCGAGCAGGGGTTCTATGACGCCACCGCCTGCCATCGGCTCACGACGGAGGGCATCTTCGTCCTCCAGTGCGGCGATCCCGCCGGCGACGGCACCGGTGGCCCGGGATACGAACTGCCCGACGAGAACCTGCCAGCACAGGCTGAGGCGAACTACCCAGCCGGCACCGTGGCGATGGCCAACGCCGGACCGGGCACCAGCGGCTCGCAGTTCTTCCTCGTCTACGAGGACACCACGCTTCCTCCCGCCTACACGATCCTCGGGACCATCACCCAGGGTCTGGACATCGTCCAGGAGATCGCGTCCGTCGGGACCGAGGACGGCACGGCGGATGCTCGACCTCGGCAGCCCATGATCATTGAGATGGCCACCGTCCAGCGTTCGTGAACCCCGGCCTGCCGGGTGGTCGCTAGGGTATGGCGTGGTCCGTGTGAGCATGGGCCATGTGAGCCTCATCCGCATGTGCACGAGGAAGGCAGGATGACGATGGGCGACCCCGGCGTGCCCACGCCCGCGGCATTGCGGCGACCGACACCCGCGTCGGTGGCGCGCCCCGCCGCTCCCGCCACTCCGAGCCCCCAGTCCTCCGGGAGCACACCCTCCGCTTTCGGACGTGTGGACCCGGACGGGACTGTCTACCTGCTGGCACCCGAGGGAGAGGTCGTCGTCGGCCAGTGGGCCGCCGGAACACCCGAGGAAGGACTCGCCTTCTTCGCCCGCAAGTACGAGGACCTCGTGGTGGAGGTTGATCTCATCGCCGCGCGGGTCGCCGACGGCCGCGCATCGGGAGACCAGGCCGACGGCGTCGTCACCAAGGTGCGCCAGGCCCTCGCAGCCCGCAGCTTCGTCGGCGACGTCGCCGCACTCGAGGCCCGCCTCGATGCCCTCGCAACCGCAGCCTCGGCCGCGCGCGAGCGCGCTCGGGAGCGCCGCGCAGCCGAGCGCGCGGCCGCCTTGGAGACTCGTACGGCCTTGGTCGCTGAGGCTGAGTCACTCGCAGCGTCAACGGCCTGGAAGTCGACCGCCGAGCGGTATGCCGCAATCGTCGAGGAATGGAAGGCGATCCCCCGGGCTGATCGCGCCACAGAGCAGGACCTATGGAAGCGCATCAGCACCGCGCGAACCTCCTTCGACAAGCGACGCAGAGCGCACTTCACCGAGGTTGACGCCCAGCGCAAGGACGTCATCGCCAGCAAGCGCGCGCTCATCGCCCGGGCGGAGACCCTGTCGCAGTCGACCGACTGGCAGAAGACCGGCAAGCAGCTTCGCGATCTGCTCGACGAGTGGAAGGCACTCCCACGCGCCTCGCGCTCGGACGAGGAGAAGCTCTGGAAGCGGTTCAAGGCCAGCCAGGATGCGTTCTACGCCGCGCGCACCGCCGCCGCCGAGGCTTCGGAGGAAGAGCTGCGCATCAACATCCCGGTGAAGGAGGCACTGGCCGAGGAGGCTGAGGCGCTGCTGCCGGTGACTGATCTCGCGGCAGCGAAACGTGCCCTGCGTGGGATTCAGGAGCGCTGGGACAAGGCCGGCGACCTTCCCAAGAGCGATCGGGGTCGACTCGAAGCCCGCCTGAAGAAGGTCGAGGACGCTGTGCGTTCCCAGCAGGACGCCGCATGGACGTCCTCGTCGGGCACCGTCGCTACCGATGCCTTTGCGCAGGCTCTCGAGCGCCTGCAGGCCAAGCGAGATGCGGCGTCCGTTCGCGGTGACGCTGCCGCCACCGCAGAGCTGGACGCACAGATCGCATCGACCAAGGCCCTGATGGGCAGGGCCTGATCCGGCTTCTGCCGAGAACCTCTAGACACGGTACGCGTCGTAGACGCCCTCCACCTGGCGGACCGCCTTGAGCACCGAGCCAAGGTGCTTCGGATCGGCCATCTCGAAGGTGAATCGGGACAGCGCGATGCGCTCCCTGGTCGTCGTCACCGCTGCGCTGAGGATGTTGACGTGGGTGTCCGAGAGGGCTCGAGTCACGTCTGACAACAGGCGGGATCGGTCAAGCGCCTCCACCTGGATGTTGACGAGGTAGACGCTGTTCGACGTCGGGGCCCACTCCACCTCGACCATGCGATCGGGCTCCCCCTGCAGCCCTGGAACATTGACGCAGTCAGCACGGTGAACCGACACCCCCGTGCCGCGAGTGACGAAACCGACGATGTCATCGCCCGGAACGGGGGTGCAGCACTTGGCCAGCTTGACCCACACGTCGGCGGCCCCCCGAACCACCACACCCACGTCGCCGGACGGACGATTGCGCGCCCCGACCGTGCTGGGGCTGACAGTCTCTGCGGCGTCGTCCGCCGCTCCATCCACGCCGCCGGCGGAATCGACCAGCTTCTTGACGATGGTCTCGGCCGTGATGCGCCCCTCGCCCACAGAGGCATACAGGGCTGAGATGTCCGGCTGGTGGAGGTCAGCCGCGATCGCCGTGAGAGCCTGATTCGTCATCATGCGCTGAAGAGGCAGGCCCTGCTTGCGCATCGCGCGGACGATGGAGTCCTTGCCGTTCTCCATGGCTTCGTCGCGGCGCTCGCGCGTGAACCACGCCTTGATCTTGGTGCGTGCACGGGCAGACTGAACGAAATCGAGCCAGTCCCGGCTCGGGCCCGCCCCCTCCGCCTTGGACGTGAAGATCTCCACGACGTCGCCGTTCGCGAGGCGGGACTCCAGGGCAACAAGCTTGCCGTTCACACGGGCACCCACGCAGCGGTGTCCCACCTCCGTGTGGACGGAGTAAGCGAAGTCGACAGGGGTCGCCTGTGAGGGCAGCGCGACCACGTCTCCCTTGGGAGTGAAGACGAAGACCTCCGAGGAGCCGAGGTCGTACCGCAGGGAGTCGAGGAACTCGTCCGGGTCCTCCGTCTCGCGCTGCCATTCGACCAGCTGGCGCAGCCATGCGAACTCGTCAGGACTGCCCTTGCCCTGGCCGGCCTGCTTGTAACGCCAGTGCGCCGCGACACCGTACTCGGCCGATCGGTGCATGTCCTGCGTGCGGATCTGCAGCTCCACGGGCTTGCCGTCGGGGCCGATCACCGTGGTGTGCAGGGACTGGTACATGTTGAACTTCGGCATCGCGATGAAGTCCTTGAACCGGCCAGGCACCGGACTCCACTTCGAATGCACGATGCCCAGTGCCGCGTAGCAGTCGCGTACTGAATCGACGAGGACTCGTACGCCGACGAGGTCGTAGATGTCAGCAAAGTCACGGCCCCGCACGATCATCTTCTGGTAGACGGAGTAGTAGTGCTTCGGGCGCCCGGTGACGGTCGCCTTGATCTTGGACTCCTTGAGATCAGCCTCGATCTGATTGATGGCCTTGGTGAGGTTCTCATTACGCTGAGGGGCGCGCTGTCCGACGAGGCGCACGATCTCCTCGTACATCTTCGGGTGCAGCGTCGCGAAGGAGAGGTCCTCGAGCTCCCACTTGATGGCGTTCATGCCGAGTCGGTGCGCCAGTGGCGCGTAGATCTCCAGGGTCTCGCGCGCCTTCTGCTGCTGCTTCTCCTCCGGCATGTGGCGCAGGGTCCGCATGTTGTGGAGTCGGTCGGCGAGCTTGATGACCAGTACGCGAATGTCACGCGCCATCGCGATGACCATCTTGCGCACGGTCTCCGCAGTGGACGCCTCGCCGTATCGGACCTTGTCGAGCTTGGTGACTCCATCGACGAGCTGGGCGATCTCGTCTCCGAAGTCCTCGCGGAGTGCGTCGAGGGCATACCCGCAGTCCTCGACGGTGTCGTGAAGCAGTGCAGCCGCCAGGGTCGGGGACGTCATGCCCAGATCAGCGAGGATCGTGGCGACGGCAAGCGGATGCGTGATGTAGGGCTCGCCCGAACGACGGGTCTGGCCGCGGTGCAGGTACTCGGCAGTCTCGTAGGCACGCTCGACCAGACGGGTGTCGGCCTTCGGGTGGTAACGGCGCAGGGTGCGCAGGAGGGGTTCGAGCTCCGGATGCGCCTGGCGAGCGCCGGCGAGTCGAGCGATGCGGGATCGCAGGCCTCCGGAGTCCTGGGCGCCGGTCACGGGAACGGGCATCGACGGCGCAGGCGTGGACGGCGCCGTCGTCGACGGCTCCGTGATCACCCGGTCATCCGTGGCCAACACCCCTCCCGTGCAAGCTCTGCCTGCATGGACCCCGCTCCCAGAAGTGTACGGGCGGGTCGGGCTGCTTCGATCAGCGCGCTCGCGCCATCAGCGACGGGAACGCGGCTTGCGGCGTGGCTGCTGCCGCGGGCCTGTTGCGACGCGAGTCGAGGGCAGCGTCGATCCGGGGTCGTCATCGGGATCGCCGTCGTCACCATCACTCGTTTCCGACGTGGGTCCCGCCGCAGAAGACCCCTGCGAGCGTCCGGATTTGCGCCGCGCGAGAACGCGTGCCTGCAGAGCCTTGATCTCGGGTTGGCGATTCTTCAGGTCGACCAGCAGCGGTGTCGCGATGAAGATCGACGAGTAGGTCCCGGCAGCCATGCCTATGGCCAGGACGAGCGCAAGATCGAGCAGGGTTCCGGCACCGAGGAGCCCAGCACCGACGATGATGATCGCGAAGACGGGCAGGAGGGCGACCACCGACGTGTTGATGGATCGCACGAGCGTCTGGTTCACGGCGAGATTGGCGGACTCGGCGTAGGTGAGTACCGACTGGCCGGTGATCCCCCGGGTGTTCTCCTTCACCTTGTCGAACACGACGACAGTGTCATAGAGCGAGTACCCGAGGATGGTGAGCAAGCCGATCACGGTTGCCGGAGTGACCTCCAGGCCGATCAGCGCATAGATGCCGACGGTGATGACGACGTCATGCACGAGGGCGACGAGAGCTGCCACCGTCATGCGCCATTCGAAGTAGATCGAGAGGAAGATCGCCAGAAGCACCAGGAAGATGGCCAGGCCCTGCAGCGCCTTCTTCGAGATCTCCTCGCCCCACGTCGGTCCGACCACCTGGATCTTGACGTCGTCCTTGGCCACGCCGCAGGCATCAGCCAGCAGCCCCGTCACCTGCGACGCCTGGGCTGGCGTCAATTCCTCGGTCTGGACGCGCACCGTCCCGCTGGCCGTCTCAGTGACGATGACCTGGGCGCCCGTGGCCTCCTCGGCGACGGCACGGGCATCCTCGACGGAACACGTGGCATTGGGCAGCGAGAAGTCGGCACCGCCCCGGAACTCGATGCCGAAGTTCAGGCCGCGAATGAGGACAGCGGCCACAGCGATCAGCAGGATCACCGCCGAGAGGATGTACCACTGTCGCCGGCGCCCGATGAAGTCGAAGGACACCTCACCGGCATAGAGCCGATGACCGAGTCCGCTCCGCTTGCTCATGCCGTCACCTCCTCAGCCGTGTCGGGTGCTGTTCGGCCGCGACGTGATCGCGTCGATGGCTGTGGGGAGTCCGGCTTGCGCCCCAGGCGGTCAGCGCTCAACCCGGTCCACTTGGAGCCCCGCTGCATCCAGCGGGACCGGCCCATCATGACCACGATGGGGTGGGTGAACCAGAAGGCGATCAAGACGTCGATGAGGGTGGTCAAGCCCAGGACGAATGCGAATCCACGGACGCTGCCCACTGACAGGAAATACAGGACCACGGCGGCCAAGAGGGATACGAAGTCGGCCGCAAGCAGCGTGCGACGGGCCCTCACCCAGCCGGAATCACAGGCTTGGCGAAGGGTACGGCCCTCGCGGATCTCATCGCGGATGCGCTCGAAGTAGATGATGAACGAATCCGCGGTGATGCCGATCGCGACGATCGCACCGGCTACACCGGCCAAGGTCAGGGTCAGACCGATCATCTTGCTCAGCACGATGAACGTCAGGTAGAGGACGGCAGCCGCCACGATCAGAGACACCACGGCCACGAGGCCCAGCGCGCGGTAGTAGATCACGAGGTAGATGGCGACCAGCAGGAGACCCAGCAGTCCGGCGATGATGCCGGCGCGGAGCTGATCGTTGCCAACCGTCGGAGAGACAGTCGTGATGTCGACCGGCTCGAGAGTCACGGGCAGGGCGCCGTACTTCAGGATGTTCGCGAGATCGCGTGCCTCCTGCGCCGTGAAGTTGCCCTCGATCTGCGCCTGCCCGCCGAGAATCGGCTCGTTGAAGCGCGGAGCCGACGTGACGACACCGTCGAGCACGATGGCGAAGGCGTTACAGGGGTTGGCACCCTCGACGCCGCACTCGGGCAGCGCGCTCAACCGGGTCGATGCGTCGGCCAGAGCCTTGGCACCCTCGCCGTCGAACTCCAGGGACACCACCCAGCCGACTCCACCCTGCGGGAGCACCGCATTGGCGTTCGTCACGTTCGTTCCCTTGATGAACGCCGGCTCGAGGATGTACTTGGCCACGCCCGTGGAGTCACAGGTGCCCAGCCACTTGACGGGATCATCGGGTCGTCCGCCGGTGTAGTTCAAGGGGTTCGTGCAGTCGAGCTCTGCGACCTCGGTCTGGAACTCGGGCGTATTCTCGTCGGCCTGGATGAGCGGAGCAGCGGAGCCGGACGGTGAGGGGGTGGCCGACGCCTCCGGGGAAGCTGACGCCTCCGGGGCCTCCGGGGAGGCCGACGCAGCATTCGTCGTGGCAGGAGACGCCGACGGGTCGGGAGACGCCGAAAGGTCGGGAGACGCCGATGCATCAGGCGAAGCCGACGGTGATGGCGTGGCTGTCAGGGACACCGGGGACGTCAGGGCCCATACCGGGCGGAAGTCGAGAAGGGCAGTGCGCTGGACGAGATCGACGACGCGGTCCTGGTTGACTCCCGGAACCGACACCACGATCACGGCGCCATCACCGGAGCCCTGAGTGGTGACCTCGGCCTCAGCGACCCCGAGGCCGTCGACACGCTGACGAATGATCGAGACCGTCTGGGTCAGCTGCTCGTCGGTGATGGCAGCACCCTCGGTGACCGGGGTCGGCTTGAGGATGACCTGGGTCCCGCCCTGGAGATCGAGCCCGAGTCGCACCGAGGCGTCCGTGCCAGGCCAGAAGGCCCACACGGCTAGTCCGACGATCAGGACGCCAAGGGCGACAAGCAGCCGTACCGGCTTGCTGGTGGGCGGAGGCGCCACAGTGCTCCTTCGATATCACGTCAAGGACAGGCGACCGAGGTTCGGCCCGTCAGTCTAGAGGGCGCTGATGTCACGCCTCTTCGGGTGCCGCCTCGTCAACCTCGGGCTGCGGTGCCGGCTGCACGACGCGGGCGACGGCTGCCGGGATGATGCGCATGAAGACCCCGGGCGAAACCTCCAGGCTCAGCTCCTCCTCCGTGACCACCGCGACGGTGCCGAAGATGCCGGAGGTCGTCATGACCTCGGTGCCGGGCTGCAACGAGCGCTGGAGCTGCGCCTGCGCCTTCTGCCGCTGCTTGCCGGGCCGGATGATGAGGAAGTAGAACGCGGCACCGGCTGCCACGATCAGCAGCAGACTCGTGGGATCCATGCGAACTCCTCATCCATTCATCAGCGTTGCACCAGGCGGCGCAGGGAGACGGTGGCGCCAGTCGGCGCTCATCCGAGGCTACCCGAGGGTGCCCATCGCTTCGCGAGGGCCTGTCGTTCCGGGGCTCAGAGGTCGAGCACCTGCTGATCGGATGCTGCACCCGCCGGCGGCTGCACCCCGGCATGCTCCCAAGCGGCAGCCGTGGCGATCCGCCCCCTCGGCGTGCGCATGAGCATCCCGAGACGCACGAGGAAGGGCTCGGACACCGTCTCGATGGTCTCCGGCTCCTCGCCCACGGCGACCGCAAGGGTGGACAGGCCAACCGGACCGCCATTGAATCGACGCACGAGGACGTCGAGCACGGCCTGGTCGATGCGGTCCAGACCGAGGGCATCGACCTCGTACAGGGCCAGAGCCTCGCGCGCGGAGCCCTGGCTCACCACGCCGTCACCGTGCACCTGGGCCCAATCGCGCACGCGCCGCAGCAGGCGGTTGGCGATACGCGGGGTACCCCGGCATCGTCCCGCGATCTCCGCGACACCAGCCGGCTCCACCGGGACCCCCAGAAGATCAGCGGAGCGCACCAGAATGACTTCGAGGTCGGCCGCGTCGTAGAAGTCCAGATGCGCGGTGAAGCCGAACCGGTCGCGCAATGGGCTCGGGAGCAGACCGGCGCGAGTCGTCGCACCCACCAGGGTGAAGGGCTCGATCTCGAGCGGAATTGCGGTGGCTCCCGGACCCTTGCCGACGACGACGTCGACGCGGAAGTCCTCCATGGCCAGATAGAGCAGCTCCTCGGCGGCCCGAGCCGTGCGGTGGATCTCATCGACGAACAGCACCTCCCCCGGCTGCAGGCTCGACAGCACGGCAGCAAGGTCACCGGCGTGCTGCAGAGCAGGCCCGGATGTCATGCGCAGCGGCGCCTGCATCTCGGTCGCGATGATCCCGGCGAGAGTCGTCTTGCCGAGACCGGGCGGACCGCTCAGCAGGACGTGATCAGCGGCGCGACCGCGACGAGCCGCAGCCTCGAGCACAAGGCCGAGCTGGGACTTGACGCGATCCTGCCCGACGAACTCCCCCAGGGAGGTCGGCCGCAGCGCACCCTCCAC
>Ga0315903_10011584_pt1 | contig 10373 bp, 6 predicted proteins | sample LakEriMetagenome_7_FD_203524 | JGI IMG/M metagenome (GOLD analysis project Ga0315903, IMG submission 203524) | Freshwater fungal communities from buoy surface, Lake Erie, Ohio, United States - Buoy 2 MA119 | ecosystem: Environmental > Aquatic > Freshwater > Lake | place: USA: Lake Erie, Ohio... | reverse complement strand
GTTTGGAATACCATAAGCGTCAGACATAATAAGTCCGTGTAAACTTGAAGACAATATTGTCTCACACTCTAACACTTGGTCAATAAATTCATAAACTCCTGATGTGATGTTGATGATTTTAATTCCCAAAGCCTCAGCTCTATTAATTGCCTTTAAACCATCTAATGATTTGAAATCAACACAATGTGGAATCAAACCATACTTATATTTTTTGTTAACCTTTGGGTTATAAATTCTTGGGAATAGAAGGGCGGGGTCACCGTAAATTTCAGGAACATCCCATCCACGTTTCAATAATTGTTCTCTTGTTAAAGGTCCTCTGACTGAATATACCTTTTTCGGTTTTTGTCCAATATGATATTCGTCGATACATCCAGTTCCCCAAACATAATCGTCAGACATAACATACTTCATTGAACTACCTACACCTACAATCTTACCGTTCTTATCTAACATGTAAGACGCATCATCAAAATAAAACACGTCTTCTGTTTTTAATTTTTTACCTGAATAATACTCTAATAAAAATTTACTAATGATGTCACCCCAATTTTTTGTTGGGTCTATGTTTGGATAGGTTTTAACTTTTGAAGCTCTGATTTTTAATCTCTCTAATATTTCTTCACGAACCCAATCTCTTTTTTCGCCATGTACAAAGAACATTTCCTCTTCAGTTGCAGGAATTCTGAGCCATGGCCCAAGGTGTCTTGAATGACCGTTGAACTCGTTGTTATTAAAAATGCGGTCCAAGGTTTGGTTATCCCCATTGATATAAATGTAGGGTAAACCACCTTGTTTATTGTATTTCCAAAGTAACACGTTAGCAATTGTCTCTTCATGAAATGGTGCATAAAAACCAAAGTTTTTCAAAACCTTTGGGTGAGTACACATCCAATACCATTCTTCTAAAAAGTCTAATGTGTTTTCACCAGCAACAAAATAACCTGTCTGTCTGTATTTCTCTCTTACGTATTGGTTAACACCAAATAATTCACAAGCGGGATGTTCTAATGTACCACTCAAGTCTTCACGACTCGCAGCACCACCACGACCATTCATGATTAAGTAATCGTAAATTCCCTCGACAAAATATGGATAATCCAATGAAGAATCATACATATCAAAAATCTTATCACAATGTTGAGTGGCGACTGAGTCACTGTCAACGTACGCAACGACCTTAGAATATTTTTCCAATACGTCTTTAACAATCATAGGTCTCTGAATGAGTAATCTATAAATTTTTTCATTTGACCTATCTATGTAAAAGTTTCCTGTAGACTTCAAATACATATCACCATCCGAAAATGAATTTGTTGTCCATTTGATTGTGGTTACACCCTCAATGTTAATTTTCTTATCTGAGTCTAAAAGATAGACAAAGATTGGTAATTTACTGAAAGTTCTAATAGACTTTACACAACTTGAAACAATGTCAAAGTAGTTTTCATTTGCGTACAATACGTAAGCCTTCTCAACTTTTTCTTTTTCTTTTTTGACAACATAATAACCATAGCTATAGTTGGAGTACAAACATTCTAATTCAGGATAACGTTGCTTCATTACCTCAGGTGTTAAATCTTCCTGTAAATGTTCTTCGTAGTCGTTATCGTCAAGACCATCTTGTGGCATCAGATAAGGAACCGCAACTAAACATTCTTTGCCTTGATTAACAATTTTTTTGATTAAGTTTTGAGCCTCATCTGCGGATATATGTTCTAATACATCCCCCAGAATAATGAAGTCATAATTCGTAATATCCTGATTTAAGATGTTACCGATAAAAACGTTGTCGTATTTGTCTTTAAGATTGTATGTGATTGTATATGGTTCATGTATTTCTACACAGTCCATTTTGTAACCTAAGTCACGAAGTAATTTTGAATAAGTTCCTTCACCAGGACCTACGTCTAAGATTCTTTTAGTATTTGGAACGTTATCTTTGAAATACTCTTTGACCTCTTGTTTGAAATAGTTGTAGCTGTTGGGCATGAAAAATAGATTTTACTGAAAATATAATAAATCTTACGGTAAAAATCTATTGATAAAAATAGAATAGGAGAGGCTATTTTTTGCTTTGAGAGGTCTTTTTTTCTTCGGCTTTATACAATTTCAACAACTTGAGGGAATCTTTATAGTGCTTTTCAAGCCTATCAAGTTCCTCAACGGTAACACATGATTCACATGCGTTGTTGTATTGTTCCTCCGCCTCTTGAATAATTTTTTGTATTGTCTTTAGAAGTTTCATACTCCTATAAATATTCTTGATTGGTCACTTTATTTAGTTTGTGATAAAACTATATTATAAAATGTAGAAAAACCTATAGTCTGGTTATTTATATAGGAAGAATAAAATTATGGCTTGTTACACGTATCAGATAATTATTGACAGCAACGACCTTGCAAATGCGGTGGGGAATACAAACCCCGCTTTGAACGGAGTAGTATTCTTTTCATATACAGACTGCGATGGAAACCCACAAGTCGACCAATTTAGTTCTGCAGGTATATTTCTACCTTTAGGTTGTGTTGATAACACACAAACAACAAGTTTATATTATTGGAACAACGACTCTCAATCTTTAGCCACATTTAGTACTGCAAATCCTGATACACCTTGTGCTGGCAGTACTCCAACACCAACTCCGACACCAAACGAAACCCCTACACCAAGTCCAACACCTCAATGTGGTACATGTTCAGGTTCAGGATGGGAACCTTATGACGCTGAAAATTGCTATAGAATCAATGTAACAGGAGCTACATCACCATCAACCCCAATAAGTTTAGCTCCACACGATGTAAGCGTTTATAGTTCATTCGGAACTAGATTTTACAATACAGGATTCCCTGTAGACGGTATAGGAACAGTTGAGGTTGAGCTTGGCACACCTATCGTTGGCGGTTCATATACAAACCCAACATGGAGTAATCCAAGTTTATCAACAACCGTAGGTCCATTAAACAGATGTGCAATCTGGACAAATCCATTTACATCAACACCTACTAATACTTGGATTGGATTTTCTGATTGTTTGAGCGGAATAACTTCAACCAAAACATATTATGTTGGTATCGGTGCGGACAACGAATTTAGATTAGTTTTAGATGGAGTAGAAATTTTAAACACCGTTGGTAATGTATGGACAGACCAACAGTTCAAATGGTGGCACGTTTATCCAGTTGAAATTGGTGCTGGAAATCACACTATTGAATTATATGGATTGAATTTAGGTTCAGATGCTGGTTTTGGGTGTGAAATTTACGATAACACTTTAGCGGACCTGACGGGATTTACATCTTATTCACAAATTAATGTTGTTTATACAAATAGTGGTGCAACTCAGGCTACAATAGTACAGGATTTAAGTGGAAATTATTTGTCTTCAGGTTATACGTGTCCTTCAGGTTATGTTTATTCAACCTGTAGCGGAAGTTGTATTCAATATGAATATTGCAATATAGTTCCAACACCAACTCCAACAGAGACTCAAACACCAACTCCAACAGAGACGCCAACTAATACACCTGCTGAAACGCCAACTCAAACTCCAACTGAGACGCCAACTAATACACCTGCTGAAACGCCAACTAATACACCCACAGAAACCCCAACCCAAACCCAAACCGCTACACAGGGAATAACACCAACTGCAACAGAAACTCCAACACAAACACCAACTCCTACGAACACCGCTACCCCAACAGAAACCCCAACTGAAACCCCAACAGAAACGCCAACCCCAACCCCAACCATAACTCTTACCCAGGGTTACGTGGTCCAATTTGTAGATTGTACTAATAGTACAAACGTATTTAGATTTTTTAACGTAGGCACAACTCTTACAATAGGCGCGGTATATCATATAACGGGAGGGATGGAATTTGAAGGGTGTGCTACTGTTGTTGCTTTAACAAATGAGGGACCATTATATAATGGACTCGGAATCAGTTTTACTCAAACTGCTTCAGGATGTGCGGATGCAATTTGCCCAACAGTATCGAAAAGAGCCGCATTATTTACCAAGTGTAGTGATGGTGATGTATTTTATGGTATTGTAACTGAAGATACAACATTCGATGGAGCAACCTATCTCTATCTTGGTGAGTGTTACAGTTTTGTTGAGTTTTCAGGACCAGGAGGACCAGACTTAGGAGACCCAGACTTCAAAGATTGTATATCATGTATACCAACACCTACACCAACAGGAACACCTCAATCTACTCCAACAAACACCCCAACGGTTTCTGCAACTCCACCAGCGTGTCCTTTCACTGATTTTTGTTTTTATACTTCATTGCCTTCGTTCTCAGGTTACAATGGTAATTATGGAATCGCGGGTACATATAACTCAAGATTATATTATTCAGGAGATGGAGTTTCAACCGCATTTGTTTATTATACAGGAAATTACTGGTGTCTAAGTACGTCTTTAGGTGGTTCTTGTCTTTTGAGAGGGGCTTATCCATGTAACTCGTTATGTCCTGATATTTCAGCAAATGATTTCGATGGGGGCATTTGTCCTACACCAACACCAACACCAATAAATTGTTCAACCTTCAATTTCAATGCTTACTTTGACTGTGATTGGGAACCACTTCCTACACCAACGCCAAGTATTGCATGTGAAGATGTAAACTTTGATGTTGAATCTATTGGAGTTACACCTACTCCAACACCTTCAGGGAATTTCTGTACAGGAGTAGCAATTGATTTTAGTATTAGTGGATACACACCTGTAACTCCTACGATTACATTAACACCTTCAGTGACTCTCACAAGAACTGTTTCACTTGGAGGTCTTGTTACATTTGAAATGATGGATGAAACGTTTAGTTGTGTTTCTGTTAAGGTATTGACTGACTGTCAATCAGGAGAAGAATTCTATACAACAGATTCATTATCGTTTAGTGGAACTCCTGTGATTATTGGTATGACTATGTTCGTACAAGTAAATGACGTTAACCGTTGTGTAGTTTACACGAGAGACGATAAGAACTTCTCATCAAACAGTAATCTTGGAAGTATTGTACAAATTTATGCTTCTTGTGAATATTGTAGTGCAATCCCAACACCTACACCTACCGTTACAAAAACACCAACTAGTACACCAACAGCGACATCGAGCGTTACACCAAGTGTAACACAGACACAAACTGCAACTCCGTCTCAGACCTCAACTATTGGAAGTACACCTCCACCAACACCATCACAAACACGTACTTCTACACCAACATTCACACCTACACCATCAATTACCGCCTCACCTTCATCAACACCAAATTATGTATATGTTTACCAAAGTTGTAGTCCACTTGGTAAAAATTTAGTACCAACACAAGTTATTCAAACACAAAAAGTTTCATTTGTGTCTGATATAAATGTGACATTCAAAGACTCGTATAACGATTGTTGGTTCTATGTTGGAAGATTCGACCAATCATACATTGCACCTCCAACAGTTACTCCAATCACATATACTGGTAACTTCTTCAACGGAGCTCCAACTCAGACATACCCTGATTGTACAACTTGTCAAACTCAACCATTAGACCTTTGTTTAGACTATCGATATTTTAACGCAACAAGATGTGATAATGGTCAAGCAATTGTTGTTAAGAGTTGTTACACTGAACCTACACCTATAACTTTAAACACATTCACATTTGGATTTGCGGGAAGTTCAACTCAATTTTTGGACCTTAATGTTCAAGTTGGTGGTTTTGCGTATGTTGCAGACCCTGCGGGGGATTATTGTATTACAATTAATAGTTCAACTACTCAACAAAATACTACCATTGTTGCGGGTTCATTAGCGTTCAGTCCTATATCTAACTGTACTGCTTGTCCTGTATATCGTACCTATGTTGCCAATTCATGTGACGGAACTCAACAAAATATAACAATATTGGATTTACAAACGGCACCACAACTTGCAATCGGTACAATAGTTTCGGTAGGAAATAGTACGACTTGTTATGTAATTACAAGTTATAGTGGATTAATTGCCAACTTATTTACATCACCATCATTCAGTAATTTTATAAGTTCAACGTTTGCTGATTGTCCTACATGTATTACATCCTTTACAACTGGTGGTGGAGACACTGGCGGTGGAGGAGGTGGAGGAGGTGGCTCCTAATTCTCTTTTTTATGACAACATTTGAAAAAACCGCAAACAACGGAGATTATTTTTATTATCAGGTTGGTGGTGTTATAACAAAAAAAATTTGGACCCGACCAACATATGAGAAAATAAAAAATTTCTTAACTGTTATTAAGAAAGAAACTTCAATAATGACAGAACACGAACTTTATTTAATGGGTGGAACATTGGTTGACCTAAACGCCACATGGGATGCTGATTTTTGTATAACAGGTGAGATAAAAGATTATGAAATATTTGAATCTCATTTGAACACCATGTATGACATAGCTCTAAACCAGTTTCAGCTTTTGATAGACGTTCAATGGAATTTAGATAAACCCAAGTTAGTGTCTTACCAAGAATTAATTTCGGGTAATTTAGTCCTGAACAAAATTAAGTTTGTTAAGTTGGGTTATATCAAAAAACAAATAAATGGTCAGACAACTATAAAGGATATAAGAGACCAAGAAGGAATTACAAAATTAACTGAATATTTGGTAGAAGGCATCTATGATGAATACCCTGGCACTAATAAAAAATTATTGGGAAGAATATTGAATAATCCAAATAAACTGATAAAATCATATTTTGACGTGAATACTCTTTTAGAAACAGATGAAGAGTATTTCATTGTAAATACAAATAGAAATTAAGGTATTTATTAACATGGAAGTACAAGTTACAATAAATGGAATTACAGGTCAGACTCCTTACGACATTTACGTTTGTCAAGTAGATGGTACAGGATGTTTTTACATTTCAACAATATCTTCCACACCATATGTGTTTGATATTCCATCACCTTTTAACACTTCTCCAAACTATATGGTAAAAGCAATCGATGCTAATAATTGCGTAATTTCAGGAACAAGTACAATACAAATATGAGCCAACAAGTAACAATAACATCTGTAACCGCAAACACACCTGTAGACATTTACTATTGTGACTCTACAAGTGGTAGTTGTGTATTCGTATCAACCGTTGCGGTATTTCCATATACTTTTGATGTACCAGACCCTTACGACGAAACAGATATTGTTATTAAAATAGAGGATGTTAATGGATGTATTGATGGAGACGTGATTTACATTACGCCAACTCCGACATCAAGTGTCACACCAACGGTTACAAAGACACCGACAAATACTCCGACAACAACTCAAACACCCACCGTAACACCGACAATGACCATTACGCCGACGATGACCATAACAACAACACCAACATATACACCAACCCCGTCAACGACTCCTGTTTTCTCACTTCACTCGGTGGGTCAAAACACATTTCCAACTTCGGCAAATACTTGTAGTGATACATTAACATTTATGAACTACTACACTTATATAAATGAAGCGGATACCGTACCTGTCGTTGGGGTGAAAATATATCAAACCGCATTTGAAGGAACTCTTTTTAATCCATATGATGGAAACAATAGATTTACGAAGTTTACATTTGGTGGAAATAACTACGCTGTTCAGGTTAATACTTCTGGTATCATTGTTAGTTACGTTGCTTGTTAATTGTATACAAAAAACATGTTGGTCTTATAATTATAGGATATAAGTATTCGATAGATGCCAGGATTATTTTATTGTTATAATATTTTCGTACCATATTCGGTTTTAACACTCGATGGTCAACAACTATATGTTGAATATACGCAACCTAATGGTAGTATAACAACAGAAGATGTTTCAACCATTTTAAGTTTTGACGTTCTAGACGGTATATCATTTTACATTTGTACGAACAGTGCACCTTCTTTCCGTTATGGTTTTTTTGGACCTTTAGTTGTAGTTCCCGAGATTGTTGTTACAAATACTGAAAATTCATGTATTTTAGGTTCGGATTGTTATTCACCGCTACCATCACCTGAGCCGACTCCTGATGCGACGCCAGCAAATACACCCACGCAAACACCTACACAAACACCTACAAAAACACCAAGACCCACACCCGAAGTTACGGCATCACCAACAACAACTCCGACACAAACACGCACACCAGACCAAACTCCAACACCAACATCAATTTCATGTGGTGAGTCATATACTCTAGTTAATCCAGGTTCGACATATTTCTATACCGACTGCTGTGGCAACTTTCAACAAGGAAATGAAAGCGGGTTAAAAATTACTATGGACTATACCAAACCTTCGAGTGGTATTGTCAAAATGAATATTTATGCATCTGTTAGTTGCCCTTCTCCAACCCCGACTCAAACACCAACCATAACCCCAACAACTACCTCAACACCTACAGTTACACCTACAAACACAACAACGCCAACAGTTACCAAAACACCATCTCAAACACCAACAAATAGTCAAGTCGTTAGGTTAAAAAACGATTGCGATGTTTTCACATTATTCGATTTGGGTGTTTCTTGTTTTCCAATAGTTCAGCCAAGCACACCAAGGTCTCTCGATGGGATTTTATCGTTAAAAATAACAGGAGGTACAAGTCCTTATTCAATATATTGGGCGGGAGGACAAAGAACCCAAACTTTAGTTGGGGTATCTCAAGGAACATATGAAGTTGTGGTTGTCGACTTTTATGGTGATTATAGTGCAAGAACAGTTTGTACTTTATTATCTCCAACTGCAACCGTTACACCAACTACAACTGCAACACCGACAGTAACGCCTTCAGGACTTTGTCCTAAATTATGTTTTATCGCCACTTCAAGTCAAACTAATTATGGGCCATTACAATTCAACTGCGATGGTATGAGAAATGGTAGAACATTGTGGACAACAACTGACGGAAAATATAGTATTGTTTGGAATCCTACAAGAACAAGATGGGAATTAACAGGGGCAGACCAAACAACACCATTCAATCCAAATGGAGGTGGTATTTTTGCAAGTACATCAACATCATTAGTTCCTGATTCTGCTTGGAGTATTGTTGGAGGTACAGTGACATATAGTGTAAATGTTACCCGAGGAATTTGTCCAGCAACTATTCCATTAAGTGCAACACTAACTCTAAATTCCAATGAATGTAATGATGTTAAGAACTGTAACGGTGTAATTACCGTTTATGCATCGAATGGATTCCCTCCATACGTTTACTCTATTAACAACGGAGTAACATATCAGTCAAGTAACATATTCAATAACTTGTGCAGTGGAGAATACAACGTGATTGTTAAAGATTCTGCAAATAATGTCAAAAATGTTTTAACTAATCTTGGGTTCATTAAAGAACCTGTAACATATCAATTATCGTTGAGTGCAAATACCTCAGCAACACAAACAACTGCTTTAGAGAACTATAATTCAAAAACAACATACCTACAGGTTATAAGTACACCACCGCTACCAACAGGAGTTACTATTTCATTTAACATGACCATTTCCTCTATTAAAACATATAATGGACCAGGAACTGGTACAATTACTGATACGTTTGAAATAACAGAGAATGGAGTTCTCAAAACACCAACAACAACACAATCAACATCAACAACAGGTGGTAGACCAAACTGTAGTCCTGAAACATATACCGCGGTTACTGAGGCGGATACATATCAATTAACAATAGGTGCTAACTCACCTGTATTAATTAGAGACACATCTGTGTTGTCTGTAACTAATGGAGCATCAGGTGCTCAAAGTAACTGTTTAACTAATTTATCACAAGAAATATTTGCTCAATTCACTCAATCAAGTATCAATGGATGTTCATGTTGTAGTGTTGTTGCAGATACGAGATTGAATTCTATAAATTCAAATACCACAACTTATGTGCCAGGTGGAAATGATGTTGCCACTCCACTAACATACACTTCAAACGTAAAATGTAATTTTAATGGAGGTGCCACAGTCTTTATTAATAGTATTAGTGGAGGTTCAGGACAATATCAAATGACCGACACTTTCTATAATAGTTGTACAGAAGCATTGACAGGTTCGTTTAGTAATGTTTTAGGTACAGGTAAGTCTTACGTCTTTGTACCTTCAGGAACAGTATATTTTGGATTAAGAGATGCAAACAATATTACAAATTCGACATGTATAACTGTTAATGTTATTTGTGAAAGTACTGGTGTATACTACTGTGATTATGGTCAAGGATGTATCGCACAAGTTGCCCCTTGTCCTCTTAACGCAATTGATTGTGGTGAATCCATTGCACAATAAAAAAAGGTAGAAACAATATTTATAAACAATGGCATATATTATAAAAAATACAGCAGGACTGATTAAC
>Ga0315903_10011583_pt1 | contig 10373 bp, 7 predicted proteins | sample LakEriMetagenome_7_FD_203524 | JGI IMG/M metagenome (GOLD analysis project Ga0315903, IMG submission 203524) | Freshwater fungal communities from buoy surface, Lake Erie, Ohio, United States - Buoy 2 MA119 | ecosystem: Environmental > Aquatic > Freshwater > Lake | place: USA: Lake Erie, Ohio... | reverse complement strand
GTTGCTGGGATTGTACCTGTGAGAGCGCAGATAAAAGAGCATTAACAGGAACCTTACCGCCACCTGGCATCTTACGCATACCTCCGTAGCGCATCTCATCTGACTCTTCTCCCTCCATCATATCCTCCACCTCATCATACTGCTCTTCAGACATCTTCTGCTTACGCATAGCCTCATTGGTTTGCATAAGAGCAGCCATAGCCTTCTGAGCTTTCTCAAGGTTCAGGCGGGCAGCATTAGCCATAGGCCCAGACTTGTACTTGGCGAGTACGTCCTCTTGCTTCTTGATATAGTTTGCAATAGTAGTAGCTACTTGTGCAGGAGTTTGTTTCTTGCTCATCTCAGCATTTTTAAGATTGAGGTTGGGTCAAATTTTAAAGCGTCACTAAACACGTATCCCCCTTCGCCCCCAGCTGTAGGGATACCTCCGTTATTATGAGAAGGACCGTTTGCCTTGTATAGCTGTCCTCCATTATTCATCTTGGTATACTTACCTTGACCAATAGCAACGGGTTTCATCATCGGGTCAGAGAGGATTACTTCGCCGCCTTCCGTCTCGTACTCTGGAGTTTTACCTCCGTATTGACGCTTCGGTCTAGCACCAAAGCCACCAATAAAAGATTTTGCTGCGTCTACTTGTTCCAGACCTGTTAATGGAACACCTACAGGAGCAAAGCCTTCCATAAGATTCCGTGTAGCATCTAACTGCTCCATACCACTTATTGGTAATAACTGTTCTACTGGACGCGGAGTTAACGCAGTCACAGTAGCATCAGGACGCATCACTTCTGGCTCCTGAGCTACAGGTGGCTGGTAAACAAAGTTGTATTTATTCAACCTACGATTTGTATCACGCATAAGCGCAATTGTCGCAGGACCATAGTTTGGATCTGAAGCATAGCCCGCCCTACTTACAGCCATCAAATAGTCTTGAGGCGTTTTAGCTTGCATAGCCTCACGGTAGCGTGGCTGATTCATGAATTCTACATATGCGCGAACATTTGTCTGCACATCTGGAAACCCAACAAATCTTGCTTGTTCCTCTCCACGCACTCCATTACGAACTTCATCTGTAGCTACAGGATCGCCAATGGTATAGGGTATACCGGCATTATCTAATCGTTGCAAATAATCCTTATCGACTTTAATGCCAAATGTATTATTAGCAGCACTCATAGCGTCACCATACCCACTTTCCTTTGCAAACTGAGCCACCACTGCTTCCGGGTATGGGTGCCCAGCCATCTTAGCATACTCGTAGATTTCTCTTGAGCGTGCAGCCTGTGCCTGCATTACTTGTTCCCAAGGCAACCTACCCCTATCGTTCATCTGCTTTACCTTGGTACCCCACTGCGTATACTTATCAGTAGGTAATGACGCAGGCTTAGGCTTATCCGTAGGTCCACCATCTGCTTTAGAATCCAAAGCCTTATCTCCAAGCTTATATGTATGTCCACCCATAACACCAAATTCAGCAGCGTGGAGACCTTTGTGTACTGCAGGACTAGCATGTGCAGCCCCCTGTAACGCTTGTCCCGCACGTCCCGTTAAAGCTGCACCTGCAACTCCCAATCCAGCACCAGGGATAGCAGAAGCCGCATTGATACCAGTATAAAGTAGATGCTTATTCCCTGCTGCCGTATCACCCATCGCATAGTTTCCTATAGCACGCGTACCACTAATAACTGCATTAGTTAAATCTGGTATAATACCTAAAGCAGGAGTAAGACCCGCTGCCATCAAACCAGTCTGTACATCGTCTATGTCAGCAGAGTTAGCAAGTTGGGCCACCTTGCTAGGAAGTTGGGCAGCAGCCGCTTGTGCTTGACGTGCTTGAGCATTCTGCGTATTGATTCTCTCCTGAGATGCAGATACCTGACGTAACGGTGCCGTGGTAGTAGGACGTGCTCCAGCTAATTCAGGTCTACCTATAGCAGCCAGATTTGCATTCTCATACATCTGAGCTAATGCAGCCTTACGCGCATTTTCTTTAGCAATCGCTGCTTGAGCTGCAGCATAATATGCAGATTGAGGAGTAGGGTTTTGAGGAGTAGGATTACCACCCATCGCCATCATAGGCAACCCATTACCAACCTTACCGCCATATTTAGCATACGGGCCAGCACTTACACCGCCCATATCAGGATAGTCAGACATAACACGCTGATACTCATTAATTTGCTGCGCACCTAATTGCTTTCTTCTAGCAATGGTTTCTTTCAATGTATCATTCCACTCGTTAATTTGGTTCTGCCGCTGTTTAGCTGCAGTAAGGCCTCCAACTACTGCACCTACTCCAGTACCAATAGGTCCAAACTTTGAACCTTGTGCAGCACCCTTCATAGCACCCCCAATGATATTAGCACCTGATTGACGAGGAGCTTCATAAGGAGTAAGTTCTCTTTCTAATCCTTGCACAAACGTACCCCCAGCAGAAAGAGCAATGTTGCCTAAAGCAGCCATAGACTGCTGTTGTGCATGCTTACCAATCACATCAGCAGCCTGACCACCTTGAACATTAGAGTAGGTAGTAGAGTCAAAGACATTATCAGCTACAAAATCGTTTCCTTTAGAAAGCAGTTCACTTCCTTTATAAGCTGCTACACCAAATGGATTAGTTTGAGTAGATACACCTGTAAAGTCAGGAGCAGGTGCAGCAAATGGATTAAGATTGGGTTGCGCAGGTTGATTAAGAACTGGCATACCTAATGTAGGAATACCAGATAATGGGCCGCTAGTTAAAGATGGTGAGGAAGTGGCTGATGAATTTACAATAGGGGCAGGAGAAGCACTAGGATAAAAGCTTTCTGGTTTAAAATCAGCCCCCATTAAACTCCCATAATCAACATATGATTGACTTAAAGGATTTGGATTTACTGGGCCTACGTTAGGTTTAAAAGGCATACCCTGATTGAAGTATGCGTTCCCAGCTTCTAACTGTCCTTGCTTCACATAATTGGCTAACCAGTAGTCGTAGCTAACCCCTTGATTCGCAAGTCCAGAAGCAAGATATAAGTCATAATATTCTGGATTCATCTCTTATTCTTTTTAGAGATTTTACGCAAGGTCGTAGCGAGGTTGGCTTGGCGTACAGTCGTCGTATCGTATTTCTTAGGGTTACGCTTTACCGCAGACGCAAATTGAGAGACAGTCATGCCTCTCTTCTTAGCCTTTGCTGTAAAGGCTCCGGGCCGTTTAATTGCACCTTGTATCCAGTTAGTCTTTTTCATATCAGCATTTCCATCTACGACGCGCCTGACGCAATCTTGAGTTAGGATCCTTTGCCGCTCCGGGAAACATCTTCATCTGTCCTGCGGAACGTGCACAAAAAGATTTCCTTCTCTTTGCGTCTTTGCTACCTGCCTTTACCTTACCAGTAACAGCAGTCTTTAACTTACTTCCCGGATTAGCTTTTCTGTACGCGGCAACACCCTTCGCAGTCATACCCGCCCCTTGTTTTGTAGGGCGGTAGTTTGCTCCTGTTCCAGAAGTCGTTTTGCGAATAGGTTTCTCGCCGCGTGCCATTATTTTGTAATCTGATTTTTAGCAAGCAACAACTTAATCTCTTGCATATCCTTTACTAACTCGGCGAGGATGTCACGGATTTCATCGCGTCCATCTTCCAAAAACTCTAAACGGGTACGAATTTTTGATTGTTCCACGACCATTTTGATATATGTACCAAGGATGGAACCTCCAATAATGAAGATCTCATACACGGTTAGTGTTGTTTCCATTGCAAGTTAGTAAATTAATAGTGATACAGTTACAGACGTAAATCAATCTTTTACCGAGCACTCGGCCTCGCGTTTGCTGTAACGTCATACAAATATACTAAACCTTTGAAAGGAACGCCACTATATGATTTAGTTTCCAACCTTAGTATTACATAATCACTGATAAAGTTTCGTTGATCATACCAAGGTTTACTTGCGTTAAGATTAGAACCAATTACCTGACCATTCAATCCCATCGTAGGTACGTTTCTATCAGAAGTAATATCACGGAAGGCATTAAATCTCCATCGTCCTTCCTGCTTCCGTACTGTACCGATATAGACTCCATTATCAGGATCGGCCTCAAACAGGTTTACATAGCCGCTGTTGTGAGTGTCGGTATATACAAGAGCGCGTGCAAAGTTTTCCTTGTAGTGATTTAAAGGCGCACCATTAATATCAGTAAATGTGATATTCGGATTTACAGTGTCTTGATCAAATACTTCTGGATGATAATAAAATCGAGTCAGCCACTCAAAAGATCTCCAATGTGCTGCTCTACCAGCTGGAAAGGCAATGTCAATCGAAGCGGTAGCTGCGCCAGGACTTGTTGTGGGATGGTTCAGCTCATAAACACTGGCTGTAAGATCATTTACGATGCCATATATACCCTTACTACCAGATACTAAAAAGTCCATACCGTAACCATGCGTTGAAATCCAAGCCATATTATCAAAACTGAAGCTGATATATGTTTCCCTTGGCTTCCAATACCAAGTAGTTGGGTCACTTGTATCTACGGTATTAATTAAAAAGGTATCTCCATATTTATATAAATCATGTCTGTTTGTAGGAAATACAAGTGGTGTTGAAAACTTACTTTTTGTATTTCGGATAAACATAATTACCCGATTATTCTTTTCATCATAAATAGATTGGACCCCATTCATAAAACTATGGATAGCTGTGGTATTACCTTGCTGTTCCGTAGTCAGGCCTGGAATAACTGGATAAAACCCTTGATATAAATCCAATTCTCTACGAAAATAGGCTCTCATACCATTTGCACTAATCTCTTTCAGGCTATCTGCGTATAGGAAAACTTTACCCTTTTTCGCATCCGCAAAGAAGTATCCAGCAGGTGTAAGAACAGCAGATAGCTTGTGCTGTGTTCCACCATATCCTCGCTCTGAAGAAATAACCTCAGTAGGAGTTATGGCAAAGATGTCCCCTTGACCTAATACAGCTTCTCCTGCGGTAGTAATAATCTTCTCCTTACCCTGTGTGATAAAGAGTGAGTCTTCGTGATGGATGAGAAGCTTATCACCATAGTTCTGCAAGTTGGTAATTACACCCCTATCTCTAGGCTGCTCTAAATAATCTAAAGGTGCAAACTTTCTGAAGTTAATTTCTAGTGAGTCTGGCTGGAACGCTTGACTCCTATGTATTCTATACGGAAACTTATTGATATTAGGGTCCTGTATATTGTTTATAATAGGCTGCTGCCATCTATTAAGCTGTAAAAAATCAGAAGAGAATTCGTAATCATTATTCTCATCAGGGCTTGCAGGACGATATACAAAGTCCCAATCATTAAGATTGTTTTGATCAGTATCTCTAAAAAGATGATTATAGGGAGTAAATACCGGGACATAATATGTAGTTGAAATCACTCCAGTTTCTGCATCGATTGTTCCTGCACCATCTGCTATAGAACCCTCAAGAGCAACATAGCCAAGAGTACCATTATTCGCTGTCCCATATGCTCTCGCATTCGCCCCAATAGGAGCAGTCATTCTATATCTATAGGTACTCAGGATAACATCTCCTACGCAGAATTGCGGGCGGAAATTATTTACGCTGTTAAAATTAAAACCTACAAATGGCAAAGAATATGTAGGAGGATTACCAATCAACCCAAATGTAGGATCATAATTAACTGGAGTACAGGCAACTAACTCTTGGTTAGTGTATCCCTCATAACAGTTACGAGCAACTCTACAAATATTTCCTACTGCAACAGGCTGTTTAGGAAGATTAAGGACTGAGATACCATTTCTATCTAAATAACATCCTTGGCCTATTAAATTAATTCCATCTACCTCATCTGTGCCCATAACACCAGGCAAAGTAAAGTATGCTCTTTCTAAACTTTGAAGCTGCTCAAAATATGTTGGGGTAGGCATACTGCTTTGGCCATCAATACCGTACCCATAAGTAAGATAATTTAAGTTACCTGATAAGTATAGAACTAAGGATTCCATACCATAACTATTATCAAATCCAATCTCCTCATCTACAAGATTAGCAGCTACATATTTCTGCTTGTTGATTTTGAATATGTTACAAGTATATGGAGCTTGCTTTGCATAGTAGGAGGTTTCGCTAGATTTACGTGGCCACCAGACACTTTTCTTCGTTTTACCCCATATATCCGCACTTTGTGAGGTTCCATTTTGAGTACGTCCATAAAAAGTTGAAACAGCCGTAGTATCAAACTCAATAGTAGCCAACGAATTAATCAAACTAGATGGCGGTAAAGTATTTATTTCTTCAACTTCAAGTGGCTCATACGTATAAATACGCTCTGCTTTAAAATATAGTGGGTACTCAATACCCGGTTTATTTTTAATTAAATTAAAGTCGTTTGTAATTCCTATGCTAAGCTTAACATACTTGTTATATCCCTGACTATTACTTTGCGTACTTGTATTTGTATTAGGAATCCATTGCGGGTTCGCAATAGAAAATGATGTGCCATAATATGGATCACCACTATTCATATCAGCAAATTCTTGAAAGAGTTGGCTAGGATCCTTAAACTGGGTATTATTAATAGCATCAACAAACGTATTACGGGTCCAAATATTAAATGTAGTTTGTCCCCAGTGTTCTACAGTACCTCCTGTAGTGCCGAACTCCGCAGACCAGTTCGGGGAACCATGATGCAAAGCAGACGTGCCTTGAATAATACAGTTACTTCCCGTACGCTTTGCATAGAAGAATCTTGCACCTCTATATCCACTTGGTATACTGACGTTATTAAACATCAGCTTAAGACGAGGATTTTTTAATTCATTCCAGTTATAACCTTCCTCTTGAAGCCAAGAGATACTTGGCATACGGTGGTGGGCAACGGAACTATTAGCAATATTTAGTTCGTGGTCTACAAGAGGATTACTAGTAGAGTCAAATGTATATGTATTATACTCGCCAGTAGTCAAGATATATGAACCATTATGTACCTTCTTATTTGGAAAGCCTTCTGGATACTTCTCATCTTGATTAAGCCAAATACCTAATAATCCTCTTTTTGGGTTGGCCCCACTTTTTACACAAGTACAACGTGTCATCCATATTTTGCCAGTACCTCCATATAGCTTTTTGTCCTCCTCTAAAAATTTAGCAAAAAAGTATGCACTAGGATTCTGAATAGTATTGGCGAGAATCTGATCGTAGGTATCTGTTAAATCAAACTCGTGATAAGCTAAGTTTGCTGTTGTATCACCATAGTAACTACCATTAAAGGGACTTCTATGAATACCGTGAATACTGCTAGGATTTGAAACTGGATTCTTTTCTGGTACTCTACCTGGAATATGATATGCAGGTGTATACGAGCCATCCGCCCTTACAAAGGCAACATACAAAGCATATACCTCATCAGGCATAAAGCTTGTATTCTCAGGGTACCCAATCTCATCTAAAGACTCGTCTGGGTCTCCATTTGTAATATCATCATTATCCCGAATATAGTATTCAGGCCAAATACCATTTGCAATCGCTTGAAGTCCTACATCTTCTTGAGTTTCTAGATTAGCGATGTACAACCTATTGTCGTGAACCTCAACAGAGCCGACACGGTTATATCCAAACGGAAGGACTGTAACATCTTCCAGCGTCAGTTCTTCTAACGTTTGGGAACCTGTAATAATTCGAGCAGAGATTGAAGTAGTCCCACCGGATGAACTAAAAATAGCCTCCTTCTGCACTACCCGTACAGCAATCTGATTATTAACTACACTAAGCAGTACAATCTCTAAATACGACATATTTCTAGACACATTGTCTAGACGGACACTAATCCCGTTGTTATTTCCCCGTACGTAAAAGGGGCCGGAGATATTGTTAATTCCTGTCGTAGTATTATCAGGAGTTCTATAACGTGTGCCAACGAAGTATGCTCCCTCAGGTAAATCACCACCAGCGATGGTATTACCTGTAATCATTACTGGTGTATAATATGTGAAGAGGGATGTTTCGTCTAGTGTGTATCCTGACGGGTATGCTGGATACTGCTTATCTAAATTTATTATTCTAGGTATATCATGCTCAGTGCAAAAAATAATATATCTATCTCCATTAAAATAGGTAAATGATACGCAATCAAAAATATCGAATCGCGTAAACTGAAATGCACGCGTACCCGCACTTCTTGTATCCAGTACTATATCTACGGGGTATAGAGGATCTCGGTTACCTACCCTATATAACAAGACTAATCCTCCAGTACTCCCATCAAAGGCGTATGATGCAAAGCCATCTTCTACACTTTCAACTGCAAAGACAACCCAGTCTCCATCAGCTAACACGTGCACTCCTAAAATGTGCACTCCCTTGCCGGGATCTACTTCGTTAGCAAAAATCTGATCTTGCCAAGCCGTATATAAAATCTCAAAGTCAACTCCATTCTCCTGAATTAACGCATCTAACTCCTTACCATAAATAAAGTTAGTAGCCCGACGGTATGTTCCATCGGGCTGACTGCTAGGAGAAACGTCGGTATTTAATCCTTTGACTGGTTTCATCGCATCAACCGTTCTTGAGTATTATTCCCAATAAAGAAATCGCTGTGGGCATTGATATTGGGAATCATCCGCACCCACATATTCTTGAATGACTCCATCTTGTCTATGTTCGGGAAGGCTGCTTGGTTCTGCGCCTTCACACAGTACTCTCCCCATTTCGTGTCTGCTACCTGCCAGTTTATGAACGGGTGGGTAAATCCCCCCATTGTCATTTGACGAATCACGTACCATTCGAGAGCTTGTTTGAAGTAGATATTGTCTGGCACTAACGGGTATCCGCAATCGTCGATAGGATATGCTGTGTAGTGAACTTTCAGCTTACCTTCTTCAAAGGAGGTTTGGATATAGTCAGGATTGATAACGTAGTAATCTCCTCCACCATATCCAGAAGCACGTACTTGCATACGCTGCTTGAATGTATTATTACCTGAGGGATGTTCTGCAGGTTCGGTCTGGAAGACGGCTCCTGTAGCGGCGATATTGTCTCCGTAGGGTAAAGGATTAGTCGTACGCTCTGCACGAGGTAAATCGAATACCGTAGTGTCTGTACCGTAGGGTAAAGCAGAGCCGTTGTATTCTACCTGAATAATATCTACCAGCTCACAGGGAAGCAGTGCACGATGGTTAGTTACTTCTAACTCGATGCCACGCTTCTCTAAACCTGTATGGTAGCCGATATACTCCAAAGCCTCTCCAATCCATTCTACAGCATCCGTTACCCACGTATCTGTAGATGGCTTCAAATCACGAAAGATCTTCGCGATTACAGCTTTAGAAGAGACTGTTTTGTAAATCATTTGTAATTCAGATATGCAAATTCATCATTTTTCAATCGTTGAGATAACGCTCTTCTATTTCCTGTAGGTCCACCTGTCGTCATAAACTTGTAGACGCTCTTGTTCTTTACTCTACACATATGCTTGTCCCAATGCCATTTGTAGTAATGATCATCAGTATAGTAGACGTACTGACGGATGCCTTGTGCTATCAGCTTGTTTGTTTCTCCCCAGTCGATAGTAGGATTGTTGAACGTCCTTTCTATCTTCTTGATTTTCAAGTATCCTAAACGATGGCCCATATTGAATCGGTTGCCGTCTAGGATATGCTTTGCAAGCATCTTATTAAACTCCGTAATCACATACTTGTAGAAGGTATAGTTTACGGTAGTTCCGGGGTTCTTCTGTTTGTAGTATTCAAATGCGTCTTTAGCACTTAGCTTACTCACTGAGCTGAACTTCACTTGCGTCATCTGCGCGGTCTTCTAATCGGAGTTCTAAAGAAAGGATTGATTGCGTAACCCGTTGTACCATATCCATAGACATCGGGTATTCCATATCAGAGGTAAATGCTACGCTGTTGTTGCAGCAGAGGTATTCTTCCAGATGCGTAGGATCTTCAAAGATGCCTCTTACCAAGATTTTGATAGGCGTAGTATTGTATACGTAGATTCTATCGTTGGTGTAGATATACTGTGGGAGTACTTTGCTCCACTTGCTATATCTGCTGTAGTCTGCCTGTACAGGTGTAGTACGTTGGTAAGGCTGTTTGCCATCTACCGTACCTACATATGTAAAGTCAGTTCCATCGTAGAGTCTTACGGGTCGTGGAACTTTGAGTTTAGTGCGCCATACCGTACAACCGATATTCTCTTGGTAGCAGCACTCCATAGCACTTGCCTCTTCCATCTCTAAACAATCTAACGACTGAATAAATTGAGAGGGTACGCTAAAGTTGCGCTGCTGATCCTGACGAATAAATAAAGCACGATAGTAGGCAACCATCAGCTTGATACGTTCCCGAAGGACTGCATCATCTGGCTTGCCTACCTGAGTAGCAATATTGTAAACTA
>Ga0315903_10011579_pt1 | contig 10376 bp, 10 predicted proteins | sample LakEriMetagenome_7_FD_203524 | JGI IMG/M metagenome (GOLD analysis project Ga0315903, IMG submission 203524) | Freshwater fungal communities from buoy surface, Lake Erie, Ohio, United States - Buoy 2 MA119 | ecosystem: Environmental > Aquatic > Freshwater > Lake | place: USA: Lake Erie, Ohio... | reverse complement strand
GGTCTTACACGCTGAAGCCCGAGCACGACGATCCAACACGGGACGAGGTCGTGGTCGATCTCGGCATGGATCCTGGCGACGTGCCGGGCATGTGTTCCCACTGCAAGGGAAAGCCCGGCGGCTGCGAGCACTGCCTCCGGCGCTGCGGGCGGTGCGGTGGCGGCCATGCCGACTGCCCTGAGTGCCATGGCACCTGCGGCGGATGCGGGGGCCGTCCAGGTGGCTGCCCGCTCTGCCGAAAAGCCTGTGTGTCGTGCGGAGGGAAGGACGGTGGATGCACGACCTGCCGAAAGGCCTGCAAGTCGTGCGGAGGGAAAGAAGGCGGTTGCGACATGTGCAAGGCTGCGAAGGGCCCCTGCAGGCTGTGCGGTGATCGCAGCGGAGGCTGCGCGGCCTGCGGTTTCGGCAAGGGCACATGTGTCCGGTGTGAGGGCAAGTGCGGGAAGTGCGCCGACTGCGACAGCACCGGAGCGTGCGGGAAGTGCCAGGGCAAAGGCTGCGCCGCGTGCAATGGCACCGGGAAGTGCGGCTCCTGTGGCGGCAAGTGCGGCCCGTGTGGAACGTGCGGTGGTGGCGACGGCGGCGGTGGAGGCGGCGGTGGTGGAGGCGGCGGTGGTGGAGGCGGCGGTGGTGGCGGATCTCCCGTGTCACCACCGCCGTCGACGTCGATGGCGAAGGGGCCGCCGGTCCCAGGCGACTTCATGATCTTCCTCGTGAACGACCAGCGGCTTCACGAGCCCGGCGACGTCATTGCCGAGCGCGTTCGCGAGGCGATCGAGGACCGCAACCCCTACAAACAGGGCGCGATCGTGATCAACCGTGACGGCAGGGAGACACTCCTCACCGGCACGAGCCCGCCGCCGGTCTCTGCCCAGGCGTTCGAGCCTTTCACGCTCGCCTCTCAGGACCTCGTGGGCCAGGCAAAGCAGGTTGTCGAGACGATCGTTCGCAAGCGCAAGAACGCCGAGAATCCCGACATCCGCACACTCGTCGTGTGGCCAGAGCGGGAACTCGTTTCCGGCGACTACGGTGATGTCTTTGCGCCGCTGGCCAATGATGGCCGGGGACCGGTGTCGTTCCTCTGCCCCGACGCCGATCCAGAGCGGGCGCGGCAACTGGCGGCATCGCTCGTGCCCGATGACGGAGGAGGCGGCCAGGTCACGGTGCGGTCGCCGAAGTCGGATGAGTTGGTCGAGCACATCGACGACGTGCTCGACGCCATCAGCGCTTCGCCTGAGGATCGACTCAACACGGGAGGCCAGCCGAAATGACACGTTACACGTGCACGAGCGTCGGAACGATCAGCGGGTGGATCCTTGTGACAGGCTGCCTCGCTGCGGTTCCTGTCGTCGCGGAGGCTTTTCAGCCCCCGCGTGCCGTGAGCACCGGTACGGCGTCAGGCACCCCCGCGGCGAAGCCGGCGACGGGCTTCCGCTGCAGTTTCATCGGCGACACCCTCGTGCCGCGTCTCGCGATGGGCGTGCGCCGCATCGACGGCGACGAGATCGACGTCCTCGAGCTTCGCCGGGAACCGGGCTTTTCGGCACCGGTCACGGCGGAGAAGCCCTTGTTTCGCCTGTTCTTCGTGGTCGCCTCCCGCTCTGATTCCGACGGGAAACCCTGGCATCTGCTGCAGGACGGCTACGTGGCGGAGAAGCCCCTCGGATGGGCGCCGGAGCGACACCTGCACCTGATGGACAGTCGCTACGCCTACACCTTCGCAGCCCGTCAGCGGGAGCGACTGGCCGATCTCCACGACAACTCAAAGGAGAGCTACGACCGGCTGCTCGCCCAGTTGAAGGGCGACGACGAGGGAGGCGCGGCGACCGTCGTCGTGAAGGAGCGCAAGGGGGCGGAGCACTGGAATCCCGTGACGATCGACGACACGGTGCCATTCGTAGAGATCCGTATCCCGTCGGAGGAACGGGACAGGGAGCATCCCGACACCACTCCCACGTTTCGGTTCGGTATTCCGGTCGAGAATCGGCTGGTGCACATGGGCGCGGTCTGTGGCGGTCCCCGGAACGACGAGCGGCTTCGCAGGCTCAAGGAGGCAGTCGTGATGGACGGCATGGAGATGCTGTTCGTCGTCGATGAAACGATCAGCATGCAGCCCTACAATCAGGTGGTAGCCGACTTCATCACAGCGGCGGGCCGGCTTGCGGTCGGCAGACCCGTGCCGGTGCGGATCGTCGTCTGTTCCTATGCGGATGGCCCAGAAGGCAAACGGGTGACGATCGGGGAACTTCAGCCCGTGAAGGGGCCCGATGACGTCCGTGACCTGGCGGAGCGGGTGTCCCAACTCGGCAACTTTCTTCCGCCGGGGCAGTTTTCAAACCCACCCGAGCGGATGCTCGAGGGGCTTCGAGACGCGCTCGCCAAGGTGAAGTTCCAGCGTGGGGCGACGGTCTTCGTCGCGGTGGTTGGAGACACGGGGCACGAGCCGGAGGACGCGGGCAAGCCCGGCTTGGTCAAAGAGGTGGCCAAGCTGATCGCAGACACGTCAGCACGGGTCTACTTCATGCACGTCGGCCGCCGCAAAACACCCGACGACATGCTTTTCGAGGCCGACTCGAAGGCTGTCCGGAAAGAGGCGGAGAAAGTCGGGGTGCCCGGGGGCCACGTCGTCTACCAGCCTGCCGAGCGGAGCGATCTCAAGGACGCCCTCGAAAAGGCCCGGAGCGAGGTCGAGGCCGAGCGACGCCGGCTGCGGTGGATGATCGCACGGATCGAGTCGCGATCCCCGTTCACGGAGCCGGGTCCGAAGCTGTTGAAGGTGCTGGAGTCGCGTGGTGGAAACCGTGAACGCTTCGACGACGACCAACTCCAGTATTTCGTGCCGTCACGGGGCTGGCTCTTCCACCCGACGTCCCAGGAGCAGGCGGAGGCCGAGCCACAGCTTCGGGAACTGTTTTTCCTCGCTCCGCCGGAGCGGGAGGCGGTGAAGCGACTGCTCGACGAAGTCCGTGTCAGGCTCGGCCGTGGTGAGTCGATCGATAGCGACGCGATTGTCGGCAAGTTCGCAGCCGACCTCGCCGAGGCATCGGGGGCGCCGCCCGTGGCTGGTCTGGTCGAGGCTGCATGGGAAAGGATGCCGCAGAAAAGCCGCAGTGTCGGCACGTTCCTCGAAGATGTGTTCGGCCTGAGGCTCAAGGCTGCATTGCCATTTCCGCCGACTGCCTACGCAAAGGATCTGAAGGCCTCGCAGGAGGAGATCGAGCGGATGCAGCAACGAACGTCGCTTCTCGGCGACGCGTTCAAGGCGGGGGGAGACGCAGCCGTGTGGTTCGATGCAAGCAGCCTGATGCCCTGACCAATTCGGTCACCGGCAGTCGCAGGCGGCTCCAGCTGTCCATGAGGCTGCGACGTTCGCGCCGGCGTTGCAGGGCACGTGGCACGGAATTTCCGGCTCAATGAAAACGACCTGGACGGGCGGATTGCCCCAACCGCGCTGGTAGATCAGTCGGCGGACGATGTCGGCGAGCAGGTTCTCAGCGTTCGCGCGAGCGGCGATCCCGAGTCGCTCGCGAACCGGAATGGCAAGCAGCACGCCGTGGTCACGCGAATACCACCTCCACTCGGATTCGTGCGCCATGACATCGCTAACGTCGTCGAAGATCGCTTCGTCCTGCGGGTTGCCGGGGTTCTTGATGAGCCGCGCGAGTCCGTCTGCGATCGTGTCGGTGTTCGCGAGAATCTCGGTGGCGCGCCCGCGGGTCAGGAGTTGGAGAGCGGTCTTCGAGCCTTCGGTCGTTTCCGCTGCGAGGCAGTTCGGGGCGAGGCATGCGAAGGCCGTCAGGAAGGCGAGTTGGCGACGAAACACGGGCTGGTCCTCGGGAAAACAGGGCGATACTGGTGTAACCGAGGCTAATCAGGCACTCTGACCCCGTCAAATGCGGGGGAAAGCCTTGGTTCCGGGCACCTTTCGCTACTCATCGCCGAGCAGGATGCCGAGTCCGCGGGTGCCCTCGAAATGGAGCAACCCCACCCTGACGGCGGCCAACATGGGATATGCCAGCAGGAGGCCCACCACGCCCCAGACCCAGCCCCAGTAGGCCAGCCACAGAAACACGACCACGGGGTCGAGGCTGAGATGCTTCCCGGCCACGTGAACCTCAACGAAATCGATCCACACGAAGCGGTTTAGGATGAGCAGTCCTGCGACGGCGGTTGCGGCGAGCGGATGGAGACCGAGAAACGCCATGATGATCGGCGGCACGCACGCTGCCGCGCTGCCGATATACGTCACGTAGTTCGAGAGCAGGAACGCGACCGACCAGAGCAGCCAGTGGTCGACGCCCGCGAAGGCCATGATGCAGGCCGCGAGCAGGGACATGCCGATGCCGACGAGCGTCTTCACGGCCATGAACCGCTCCATCGAGTCGGTGATACCATCCTCGATCTGCAGGATCCGGCGTCCCTGCTCGCCCGGAAAGGCCCGCATCGTCCGGGCCGACAACTTGCGGCTGCCCGCGAACAGAAACAGGAAGTAGACCAGGACGAGGACGAGCGGCTCCACGATATCGAGGCTGTGGCGAAAGACATAGTCGAGCACGACGCGGGACGAGCCCTGAAAAAACTCCCGCAGTGCTGCCGACGGGTTCGGCGGGGGAGGAGTCGCGGGCTCACTCAAGACCGTTGCCGGCTCTTCGCCGGTGCGGTCCGCCGATGCATTGGGGGTGGAAAGCCCGGCACCCAACCACACCGGAAGCCGCACGTCGCCCAGCACACGATCGATCCTCTGCTCATGCTGAGGCCACTTGGCAAGAAACTCCCGCGACTCGAGGTAGACGAGTTGGCCGACGAATGCGACGCCGGCCACCGCGAGCAGCAGGCAGGCGGCATACGCCGTCAGCGGCCGGAGCCCGAGCCTCACCAGCGCCTTCGCCGCCGACTGTGTCGCGTAGAACAGGAATACCGCCACGAGGAACGGCCGGAGCACGGGGCCGAGCCACGTGAAGGCGGCGCAGCCCAGCAGCACGGCTATCACCACCGTCGCCACAGTGGCTGCTTCATAATTGCGTTCGTGCATCGTGGCGGCGTCGCGAGGGTGTCAGAAGCGGTTCACGCCGAACTTCGCCTCGTAGGCGTCGGCGGCGTTGACGACCGCATAGGCGAACGTCCGCATCTCGGCGGCGTCGAGTGTCTCGAGCACCGCGTCGGAAGAGGCCACGATCGTCACCTCGGTCGCCGATTCCCAGATGCCGAACCTCGCGAAATAGAGGTTCTCATTGAGCCGTAGGATGTCGATCGCCTCCTGGCGGCTGAGGCCCGCGAACATGCCCTTGGAAAGGGTGCGGGCGGGGGAGAAAAAGGTGATGATCGTCTTTCCGTCGTGCGTCGGTCCGGTCGGGCGGACGAACAGCCGCTGGTTCCGGCCGTTTCCGGTCTCGAAGCCGAGGTGAAAATGGTCCCGGGTCTCGTCGATCGCTCCGCGCAATCCGGCCACGGCGGCCACGCTTTCAACCTGCTTAAGAACTGCCAGTTTTTCTTCAGGCGTCATTTCGGTATTCCCGTGTGTAGTGCTCCATCACCAGGTCGCAGGCATTCGCCGGAATGCCGAGCACGTCGGTCAGTTCATGGAGGCGTCGCCGCTCCACCTCACTCACGTCGCCATCGGCGGCAGCCACGTCGAGCAGGCCGAAGATGATGCGGTGCAACTCGAGCGCGGAGTGCCTCCGCTGGCGATCGCGGAAGGCGGCGGCAAACCGCTCGCGGCATCGATCAGGAGCCCCTCGGGCCTCCTCGGCGGCTGTATCGATCGAGATGCCCGTAGGGGCGATCGAACCGAGCCGCGATCGCTCTGTCTCGTGGAGCGGGCCCGGTTCACCGGTCACGACGTATAGTCCGCCCCAGAACAGGTGGCCCGACAGCAGCGGGTCGCCGATGCGGTCGCTGGCCGACGCGGGATCCATGGTGGCGAGCATGCGGTCGATGGCATCGTCGGCGGCCTTGATCGCCGGGTCTCGGGCTGTGCCTGGTTCACGGCGTGCGTTCCAAAAGAGCTGCATCGCCCGCATCCGCAGTGGCGGAAATGGGTGCGAGAGGTGGTGGAAGTCGCGGTCGCCCTCCTGGATCACCGCGTCGATCAGCCGCTGCCATTGCCCAGCGAACCGGTCCGGCACCACGGCGACCGCCGGGGAGACGATCCCCGACGCAACCTTGAACAACGCCCGGGCGGATGCCTCGAGCGAGCCGCAGAGCATGAGGCCCGCACGGTCGGCGGATATCTCGGCCGACCGCTGCCACGAACGCACCCGCATCGTCGCCGCCGCCGACACCGCTTCATCGGCCGCAAGATGGCCTGCCAGCATGTCGAGGTGGCCGAAGGCGGCGTGCCCGAACTCGTGGCCGAGGACAAAGGTGAGTTCGTCGGCGTCGAGGTGATTCACGGTGGCGCTCGACAAGCCCACGATGGCGTGCGTGCGGCCCTCGCTGACGAAGGCGTTGATCTCAGGCGAGTTGAACACGAAGCACTCGACGGGCTTCAGATCGGAGAATCGGTCCCGGAGCTGTGCGACCGCGACGGCGAGATGCGGGAGCACGTCCGGCTCGACCATTACGGCTCCGGCGAGGAGCTGCGTGCGGTTGGCGTGCCGGACCTGCGCATACGCCGGACTGTCGAGCCGCTCCCGGATGACCGCGTCGCCGGCGAGCGTCTGCATCTGGCGGACGTCCGCCGGATACCGCCACGTGGCTCGATCTGCGGCGCTCGCGAGCGTCATCGGCGAATCAGTCTCACGGCACGCCCGATCAGGAGGAGGATCCCTGCTGAAGGGTAATGCTCACGAGGCACGGCGTTCAAGGGGTGGGGCGGCCGTTACCGGGCTTTTCCCGCCACGGCGGCGGCGGGGATACTCTGGCAGGAGAGTGCTCCCCGGGAGGTTCTCGATGACCGTGCCGCTTCGCACCGCGATCGTCTACGACTTCGACGGCACGCTCGCGCCGCGGAACCTGCCGGAGCACACGTTCCTTCCCGCACTCGGAATCGCCGAGCCCGAGACCTTCTGGGCCGACGTCAAGGAGGAGGCACGGGCAGCCGACGGCTGCGAGATCCTCGCCTACATGCACCGCATGCTCGAGGTGGCGAAGGCGGCCGGCGTGGGCGTCACGCGGGAGCTGCTCCAGGATCACGGCCGCGGCGTGCCGCTGTTCGCGGGCGTGGAGGAGTGGTTCGAGGAGATCGACGCCTACGGCCGGGAAAAGGGCCTTGCGATCGAGCACTACGTGATCTCGTCGGGAATCCTCGAGATCATCGAGGGCTGCAAGATCTATCCGCAATTCAAGAAGGTGTTTGCGTCGGCCTATGCCTACGACGAGGCGGGGCGGGCGAAGTGGCCAGCGAGTGCCATCAACTACACCAACAAGACGCAGTTCCTCTTCCGGATCAACAAGGGAATCGACAACGTCTGGGACAACTCGGCGATCAACGCCTGGCAGCCGAAGCGGGATCGGCCGATCCCGTTCTCGCGGATGGTGTTTTTGGGCGACGGCGACACCGACATTCCCTCGATGAAGATGGTGCGGCAGAAGGGGGGGCAGGCGGTTGCCGTGTTCGACCCCGAACTCTTCGAACAGCGGAAGTCGCAGGGCAGGCTCGAGCGGCTGATCGCGGAGGACCGCGTGGACTACGTGGCGGCGGCCGACTACTCGAGCGGGTCGCTCCTGCGGGTCGTGGTCCGCGGGATCCTCGGGAGGATGGCCCTGCGGGCGGGGTGACGGCCGGCCGCTCCAGCAACTATTCAAGACGGCATGAACCGAAGTGGCCCGTGTAGCAGAGGCCGAGGAAGTAGTCGGCCCATCAGGCGGATGCGTTCCGTCGGCACCGCAACGATTACATGGGAGACCCGGAGGAGAATCTGCGAGCCGTGCTTGCCAGCGCGGAGGTGGCGGTGCGGAGCAGCGCCGTGGAGCAGGTATGCCGAGCCGACGACGGTGTGATCGGGTTCTACGAGTCTGCCCGCCACGAGATTGCCGTCGGAGATGGGCCGTTTGGCGGGGTGGCGGCGATCAACCGTGCCATCGATCGGGCCCACAGTCGCGTGTTTCACGCGAGCACCTACCTCTACGGCACATTTCGCTCGTGGGGTGTTGCATGGACGGCCACGGCGGCAACCAATATGGGGACCGAACCACTCGTGCGAGGAGCGATTCGATGAAAGACTGGCTGGTGGACCGCGTGCGGCGGGTGCCGCGACGGACGATGCTGATCGGCCTGGCCTGCGGAGGGGCCGCCGTCGGCCTCGCCGGCCTGTCGACAGTGCGTCGGCTGCGATCCGTCGGGGCTCGTGACGATCAGATGCTGGCGGTCCGGAATCGGGCCGCGCCCCATATCGACAAGGCGGAGGTCGAATCCCGGCAGGGCATCGCCCCGAGTCTGCAATCGCTGGAAGCCTTTTTCGACGATGCAAAGGAGGATGCGGCGGCTTTTGCGGACGATGTGCTCGGATGGTACAGCAAGTACAAGCTGATCCGCGGCCAGCACGAGGCGTTTCTCGCCGAGACCTTCCGCAGCCACTTTTTCGGTCCGGATGATTTGAGGCGAGTGATGACCGACGCCGTCGCCGCGTACGTCGCCGAGCTCGAGGCGATCGACAACCGGATGCTCGTGGACATCCGCATGGACGTTGCCGATCTCCCCGCGGGAGCCACCGTTGGCGCGATGCCCGTGCCCGATCTCCAGGAGCGGTACCGCGCCGTGTGCGGTCGGATCGCCGGCATCACCGGCGCCGATGCGGCCGTGGACGTCGGACGTGCGGCCGCGGACATGATCGTAGGTTCGGTCGTCGCGATGATGGCCGCCCGGATGGGGACGTCGGCCGTGGTGCTCGGCACCGGCGCCGCGAGCGGTTGGTGGACGTTCGGGATCGGGCTCGTGGTCGGCGTGATCGTCGATCAGGTGATCGCCACCGTGTGGAACTGGACGTATGACCCCCACGGAAAGCTGGTCGCGATGATGGAGACCAAAATCGACGAACTGCGGAGCCTCGTGCTCGACGGCGACGCAGGAAAGTCGGGGCTTCGCGAGGAACTGCGAAAGTACGCGGACGACCGGGCGATCGTCCGCCGCGAGGCGGTGTTTCAACTTCTGGCTGGAACGAAAGGGAGCAACTGAACATGAAGAACCTTCGTGCATCGTGGTTGGTGACGCCGGCCCTCGTGGCGCTCGTATTCGTCGGCACGGTCGGCGAGGCGCTTGCCGTCGTGCCCGCCAAGGTGGTGACCGAGACGGTCGAGTTTCTTGTGAAGCGGTATGGAGACGACGTGCTCCGGGAGGGAACGGAGACCGTCACCGCGCAGGTGACGAAGGTCGCCGCGAAGTACGGCGACGAGGGGCTCGACGCGGTTCGGAAGGTCGGCCCCCGGGGCCTCCAGGTGATCCAGGAAGCCGGGGAGAACGGCCTCGATGCCGTGAAACTCATTAACCGCTACGGGGATGACGCGGTGTGGGTGATCTCGAAGCCAAAGGGGATGGCGATCTTCGTGAAATACGGCGATGACGGGGCCAGGGCCCTCATCAGGCACAAGGGGATCGCCGAGGAGGTGATCGAGGCCAACGGCACGTCGGCCGTGAAGGCGCTCAACGCCGTCGGCACCCGCGAGGCACGGCAGATCGCAATGCTGCAGAAGGACGGCGTCATCCAGGCCGGCAAGCAGGGGGATGACCTGCTCGACGTGATCACCAGGTACGGTGACAAGGCGATGGCGTTCATATGGCGGAACAAGGCCTCGCTGGCGACCACAGCGGTCCTGGGCACGTTCATCGCGAATCCCGAACCCTACATCGATGGCAGCGTGGACCTCGTCAAGGCCCCGCTAGAGGGCATTGCGAGCAACACGAACTGGACTGTGCTCGGGATCGCCGGGCTCGGCGTGCTCGGCGGCCTGGCCATGTGGAAGGCGTGGCTGCGAAGGCCGACGCGAACGGCCGCCTAGACGCCCGGCGCGACGTGCCTCGCCCTCACGTCCGCACCCGCACGATCGCCTCCGATGTGGCGGGGCAGAGGGCCATCTGGTTCATGGTGGCCGAGTGGGTGACCGGGCCGCGGGCCATCACCGCCAGGCCCTCCCGGAGCGTCTTGGGACGGACCCCGCGGAGCCGCTGGGCGATCGCGGCATACCGCTCGTAGGTGTCCCAGTACTCGCCCTCACCGTCGATGCCGTCGGGCGGGTTGAGGTGACGTCCGAACGACGACACGAAGTGGTTGGTCTGGATCAGCGGCCGGCCCGCGGCGACCCGCCGGCGATGGAAGGAGTCGGCATAGGACTCGATCACGACCTGCTGCCGCGGCTCGACGCCCACCACGTGTGCGAAGAACGCGGTCATGGTCTGGTACTCGTCGATTCGCTTGACCAGGGCCGGATACGTGAGCGAC